>Ga0123355_10018963_pt1 | contig 10940 bp, 8 predicted proteins | sample TergutEmb28metaG_3_FD_89872 | JGI IMG/M metagenome (GOLD analysis project Ga0123355, IMG submission 89872) | Embiratermes neotenicus P1 segment gut microbial communities from Petit-Saut dam, French Guiana - Emb289 P1 | ecosystem: Host-associated > Arthropoda: Insects > Digestive system > Gut ...
AGATGGGAGGATAATATTAAGATGGATCTTCGGGAAGTGGGAGGGGGTGGAGACTGGATGGAGTTGGCTCAGGATAGGGACAGATGGCGGGCACTTGTGAATACGGTGATGAACTTTCGGTTTTCATAAAGTGCGAGGAATTTCTTGACTAGCTGCAGAACCAGTTAGCTTCTCAAGAAGGACTCTGTTCTATGGAGTAAGTAAGTAAGTTCTGTTGGCTGGTCAGGATGACCACGCTAGCAGACAGCCAACAGAACTAGCGTGACAAACACCTATTGCGTGTTTACACGTACAGAGTTGAGATACTCTTGCTGATGGACAGTGGACCTGTTCGAAACATGTAGAGTACTTTATCAAATAAATCTGAGAAACAATGCATCTCGTTGGCTTTTATTATGAGAATATATCACGATGCACGGTCCTCTGAATGTCAAATGTAATTACTTAATACCGTTAAACGAAGACTACCAATTACAAGGCTTGCCGTTATGCAAGCGATCAGCAGGTAACTGATGCTGTAATCATATCTGAAAAACAAAACCACAAGGGTCAAAGTAAAGAATACGAGGTTTGTTCAAAAAGTATCCGGACTGGCCACAGTACATGAAGTAGATAAGGCTTACGGGGTTTTAACCCTAATTGTCTTCAACATAGTTTCCTTCTGCAGCTACACACTTTGCCCAACGTTTCTGCGACTGTTGGAAACATTTTTGCAAACTCCTCTTTCGGGATGTCTAATAGTGTCTTCGTCGAATTTCGTTTGATGTCCTCCGTTGCCTCAAATCGGTGTCCTTTCAGAACTCTCTTAAGCCTCGGGAATAGGAAAAAGCCACACGGTGTGAGATCTGGTGAGTATGGTGGCTGCTGCAACTGAGCGGCGCCGTGTTTGGCCAAAAACTGCTACACAAGATGTGAAGTGTGTGCGGGTGCATTGTCGTGGTGAAGGATCCAGTCGCCATCCCACCATTTTTCCGGTCGTTTTCGGCGAACTTATTAACGCAAACGTCGCAAGATCTCCACGCATCTCTCGTACTGTCAGTCTCCTGTTATTGCGAACGATTGTTCTAACTTTAGCAACCATTTCCTTGTTTCTCGATGTTGACCGTCGTCTCGAGCGGGGGTCGCTTTCAACGGAGGTTCTACCCTCTTTAAATCAACGGAACCAGTCAAACACTTGTGTACAACCCATTGTATCTTTACCGTATGCTTGCTGCAATAATTGATACGTTTCCGTTGCGGTTTTTTCCGATTTTAAAACAAAACTTGATGCAAATGCTTTGTTCGGTACTTTCACGTATCGTAAAAATCGCTATGACATAAACGCGCATGTTAATTCCGCGACCTACTGCAGCCAACTGAGCAAACGCAGCCACTTGCAACTTGTGTCATGAGTTGCTAAGACATGTACGTACGAACATGGTTGCGAACACATCCCACCCAGTGAACAACCACTACAATTCCAATCCGGATACTACTTGAACAAACCTCGTATAAGAGATTTTATAGTTACAAATTAATTTGAGAAGAATCACCAGGCTTGAGCTGCTGTCATAAGGGGCGAGAATTTCAACGGACTCGGAACAATCGCCGAGCAAGAAAGGACTGAAGTATAAGGCTATACATTAACCTCTTGAATTCCGAAATGAAGAATGCTTGTCGACCTCAACTTCCCCTTAAATCTTTGTGGAGTGTTGATTAATCTTTTGGCGCCGGAATTATTTTTTATATTTTAGCACACTCTATATATAAAATGTGAATAAAACAGGAACCAAATACGTTAGAATTATGAAACAAACTGCATTTTGAAGAAAAAAACCGAGAGTATATACCATGTTTAAAATATTCAGTACCTGTATTTGTTGACTAAATATATAAAATGCAACGTTTAGAGGTTAGCGGTGCGGTACGACCACTGTAGGAGTCATTAGGCGTCAAAGGGTTAATAAAACATAAGGACGTATGTAACTTAGACGTTTTGAAAATCGATCAAAGATTTTTTGATTGTGATAATAAGTTTACTTTTAATTGGGTCTACTGAACTCTTTATATGTAGTGGTAAGAGTCAAGATCACATTGTAGCCCACGCAATGTAGTGGTGAATCGTGTTGTCTTCTATGAATAAAGTGCGATACCCGGTAATTTTAGTGAGGGAAACTGGATTTTTGTTTTTAGTGACGGACCCAAATCCCGACGTTGCTTATATCTTCTGCGCTTCATGTGGCTCACAAAATCCATGTCTTACCTCTGGTTGCGTTGTGTTCTTTCTTGCACAGTATTATGTTCTTTATAGTGTTGATCTTGATGGCTCCTGCGTCATGTTCCACCTGGGAATTACATTTATCAATTAATTTCAAATATACCTACTATGTTATTTTTGTTAGTATTAATGGAGTGACATAGGCTTGGAGAAAATTACGTATTAAGAAGCTTCAAGACTTTCATCTTTGGCATACTCTTGTTAGGTTTATGAAATCAAGTACAATAAATTTGGGGAGACATGTAGCACGCATTTAAAAGATAAATTTATGCGATTCTTAAATTATTTGTATGTAGACTTAGAAGATAATATCCTACTGAAAAGTAGGTTCAACTGTCATATGTGCACTATTCATCAGGTAAATATGTCGCTTCTCCTGGTTATATTGCCACTAACCTTTACAGCATCGACACAGATGATTAAAAACTGGACATATTCCGACTGTCTAATAGACATTGTCAGTTTTACGTGTACATTTTAGCTATTTACTGACGTCTGTGCACGTCTTGTGCGTTTGTTTAATGGCAAGTATAACATAAACAATTCACAATACTATTAACACTATATTAATACTCGGGAAGTTGGTTGTCATTTTTTCTGAACATTTTGCCTGTTGCGCCCTGTTTAGTTAATTCGTTTCTCACCCTTTTGTTTAGGCTGTACCGATCCTCTTAACAAAAAAAACAACAGAAGGTTTAATAAAAAATTATTAAAATTTACCGATCAGCTCTAAACCAATCACTGCACTAACAGGTATCCGATTTTTTTTTTGCGATAGGCCCTGAACAGGATACTGTAAATAAAATACTTTTCGTGTGGAACGCAAAGTAACGTCGCCTGTGCATAAGGTGTCATTCATAAAGTTAATGCATGTACAGTTCTGTATAGGAGTATGATATATGGCGTGAAGACAGACCGTCAAAATAAAAACATCTCTTTCCAGAACTGAAAGTTCTGGTCATATTCTAGAGTTTGTCATTGTTTAGTCTACTGTTCGTCCGAAAATGAATCAGGTAGACTAATGACATTATAGTGCTATCTGAGTTATCAGGGTTATGCTGGAGTTTTAACTAACCTACTGAACCACCTTTAAGTGAAACATAAATTGATCACATACTTTAATAGCGTTCGTTTCCGCGAATTAAAGAAAATTTTAATAAAAAATACCAACAAATACCCAAGTATTAAAATTTAAACTTTCACTTATAATCAACTCCAACTGTTTCGATCTTCTTCGGAACATCGGCAGGGAGTTTACATCCAACAAACATATATAAAACCCGGATGCATTAGACAACAGGTTAATATTTTAGTCCTTAAATATTGTAGATATCGTAATGTTCGTGATAGATGTATGTGCAGTGTTGGTCCACATGGTGTGGATATCACAGCATCGTAGAATTGTAAGTTTTCATATCAGGAAAGCGGCAAGTTTTCCTGTTATGAACTCAGACCACAGATGACAATATAATACGGTGGGTGCGCTTTGCATCCTGGATAACTAATACTACAGACACACTCATAACATGTAATAATTGTTGCTTTTCAACGGTAACAATTGTTTCGCGGTCGCGTCTAAATGTTACGTTTGTATGTACATGGCTTCTGTCTTTACAAAGTGATCCTAGATCGTAAATGGGGTGGCAGCAACGTGAGCCGTGACCGAACAAAACAGAACGCCCTTTTTATTAATCTACCATATTATTTATCTAAATACTGCCAATTGCCTGTCATAATATATATTACTATTAACTTCCAAATGAATGTGTGTCTGTAGCACTCAGGATATGGACAGGTGACAGGATTTTGTGAATGCTGTAATGAAACTTCGGGTTCCATAAAATGCGGGGAATTTCTTAACTATCTGAGAACATGTTAGTTTCTCAAGAAGGACTCTGCTCCATGACGTAAGTATTTAAGTATAGTACTTGGCGAAGGGTAACGCCGTTAAAATCAGTCCTCTTGAGCGCTACGGCAGGCATTCCATTGATAAAGAAGTCGATGGATCCCCCCGCAGAGAGCTCCCGTTTGAACGACGGCATTTCTGCGGTCTTCAGGTCTTCGCCCGACTTTTGTCTACGGCCCTACAGCGCTCTATTGAGGAAGTCACAGCATAAAAATTCCGGTATATAACACCGTGCATGCCATGCGTGACCGGTACATGCGGAAATGCTCAGCGTCACATTCCGGTTGATAATACAAGTGACTGCGGCAGGTCTGCGCAAACGGGGTTTCGTCTGAACAAACCTTGTTTCAGTATACCGCACTGTTTATCTCACGAACAAAAGTTGCGTAATGTCCTGAAACTGTAGTGGGATGTCTCCCCACCTGTTATATAAATATTAAATATTATATGAGGATTATTTATATATTAAATAATTCGATCATGCTATGAGATGAGCGGGGCGTGTAAGGTTACGTACAGGATTTTGATGCGGTGACCTGGTGGAAAGCGACCACTTGGAAGATCTAGGCGTATATGGGAGTATAGTATCAAAATGGTTCTTCAAGAAGTAGGATGGGGAAGTATAGACTGGATGGCTATGGCGCAGGATATGGATACAAGTAGAACATTACGATATCTAGGTGTCTAGATCTGGTGAATGCGGTAATGAACTTTCGATTTCCGTAAAATTCCGGGAAATTCTTGAATAGCTTAGGACCTATTCACTTCTCAGAAAGGGCTCTGCTCCATGGAGTTGGTTGATTAGTTAGTTAGTTAGTCAGTCAGATTATTATGCTGTAACATTCGGCTTTAAAAGGCAACAAAGAGAACTTCTTGTCGCTTGTAGAAGTCATTCTGCTGTAATTCTAATGTTTGGTGCATTAGCCCAATATTCGGAAGTTTTCTTGTTAGATCCGAGGGCTTATCAATTTTAAAACAAAAGTATTCGTCCAGTTAAGTCTCTCTGTATATATAATGACAACTATTCGGCTGAAGACACGAGTATATTCCACTATCGAAACTTCGCATAAGTCTAGGTCACCTTGCCGGTGCCAAATGTGTAGAAGGCGAACAGAATCCCTTCACCCTTGAACACCTCGAGACTAGCATCAGAAAGGCTTTTGGATGACCCCAAGCATTTTAAAGGAATCGGCTTTATTCATTTGTGGTCTGAGAGTGCGTTTTGATTTTCCTTGTATGTAGTGATCTCTATAAACTGCCTAGACTTTCTAAAGGTTTGGACTGTGGTCCAGTGCCAAATTCGTTGAAGAATCTTTGTACACATAATTCGATTTCGCTTATCGCTTGTTATTTATCTATAACTGTGTGAATTAGGCTGTACCAGAATAATATTTTGGGGAATGTCTTGATGTAAGAGTATAACATGCAAAGTTATCTGTATTAAATGTATTTTAATTCGTATATTTTTACCGGAAGGTCATAAGCTGTTCACGGTAAATTACAGGCTCAATTATTTCCCAGTTGCCTGTCAGCGGAGAAGGTTGATAACTGTTTAAATGAATCGTGACAACAGTAAGTCAAAGCGAATTGGCAGTTTAGTCAAATGATGCACTATGTTACTTACGCAAACAACGAAGGGCAAAAGCAGTGCAACCAGCCACAACCTGACGTTGTACATGGTTCTCGTTCTCTTGTCCGTGCTGTTGGAGTCCGAGCTGTTCTGGCACTGATGCTGCTCTAATTTCGAACTGTTTCATGTGCACACTATTGTACTTCGTTTCCGTACCAACTGGAATGTGGTCGATGGTATTCACGAGATTAAGCTATTGTTCATGCCGCAGTACATCTCCGTGAGAGATGTGCACTCTGATTACTGAATGCAGATTCCAGAGTGGACTTTTCTGTGATTTTGGATTGTCTTTAGATCGAGCAGTCACTGAAATGTCTGGCACATGCTAGATGGCAGCGACTCGATTAAAATCTGAAACGAGACGTTCAAGTTCTCCTCGAAAATAACCCTTTTCGAATCGACTAATTGGTTCCTGTCCGTCTGACTGTCCTCAAAGAACACGTCCATACTGTCTGACCGCTTTGACCAAACCCAAAATAAAACCTAGTTCACATGAGACCGTAATGTGCAATGTTAATAAAAATCCAACTGGATGCAACAGTATGCAGGTATTTATTTACTGCAAAGTCACCATGAGCTTAAAAAAACCATAATGTGCCTTTCCGTCTGTCCCATCCACCGTTTCACATTTTTTGTTTTCCATTTCTATGTTGAATGGTTGCTAAGTGTTGTGGGAAAATGTCTGATTTTAGCCACATTGTTTCATGATAAAGCCTAGTTCACACACCATATCTTCGAATGCTTCTCATAAACCTTATACAGATTTTGTTGAAATTTTATGGGGAAGATTTTTGCAATTTTCTGTTCCATAATTTCTCTTTTTAAGTTTACTTAATAGACTTAAAGAACAGCGTTGGTAATCTTGCATATTTACTTCGACTGCATTTTGGAATACACATGATCCAATCTTATTATCTGTTTTGTGCCAAGACACAGACTTAGCCACTGTGTATATCTAATTTTAAATTGTTTTGCAGACAACAGGGTTGCAAATGTTATTTATTGTAGTATAGCTACGATGGTTGGCTCCAGATACAACAAATATACAATTGTCACAAATCGGTATTTTGGCCTTTCAAAACACTAGGTAATTCTATGAAGGAATATTCAACTCTTTTCAAAATAATATCCTTGCATCTATTCCAGAGTAACAAAAATAAATGACGAGTTTTTAGTTTTGCTGTGAATGTATAGATTTAATTCACCTGCCTCAGGATGAAGTCATATAATATCTTTCTTGGGCACCGTGATGGACTTTTGAGTCACACAAAACAAGATAATTCTTCACTGATTAAAAAAAGGCAAACGCAAACAAAATCTATCCCAGTGGAATCAGACCGATGAGGGACCCAGGGTCGTAAACAGTTTGTTGGAAACTATTTATATTCGAAACTGGAGTACACAGTTCGGGTGTTGTTAGGGATAAAATACACAATCAAACACGCTGCTGGTTTGCGACACATGAAAGGTTTATTTTAAGTTTTTTTCTGTCATATTATAAGTGTGTTGTTTTGGAGTTCTCTACACAGCTTCTAGAACCGTATTTAATGCTGGAGTGTCTTGTTACGGAAATATGAAGTCCTGGAATTAAAGGAAACACAATTAGTTACTACTGTATTCTTCTGATTTCGTTGCAAATGGAAAGTGAAACTTTGCATTGCATTCTCCGGGCAGACAGCTTATGACTTGATACAAGGTTAGGCAAGGCAATCTGTCAGTATGTGCTGAAAAGGCATTTCGGAGTTCTTACCCTACATTTAATTTTGTTAATATCGTTTAAGTAAGGTTAAGACGCGAATCAAGCTTAGGGAAATCAGAAATGTTTACAAAAATGGCGGTAAACTTCATAGAACCGGATGGCTGGAGAGATCAACGCCTATATCTGAGGCTGAATTAAACTCGATCGGGGAGTAAGCTGACAGATATGTTACACTTCCTTTATCGTCTGATCTTTTGTTTAAATACGACGTTAGGGAAGACGGCTCAGCTGTCGTCGTCAGCTAAAAATATATTGAACATAGTTTGCTGGGTCCAATATAACGAGCTAATCTGTACCTTCCGTATGTTCAGTACGCTCAGTATTTGTGTCAGTTTACTTTAGAAACCAAGTGGTAAGTACTTATACCATATCCTGTGACATTACGAAATTCTGCATTTTCCACACAGTGCATTTTGTGTTCCGTAGATTCTCGCAAGAAGTACAGATTGCTGTGAGCTAGGAATGGACTTTTTTGAATATTATTAGCTGAACATCAGTTTATCAATACTAATACCCTTGCTCCAAATACCACCAAATCATCTGTCTAAATTGTGCACTTATTTTAAGTTATTATTATCACTGCTGTAACAATTTTACTTTCATGCTTCTACTGTCAGAAAGACGAGCAGGCGAGGTTTGGGAGACGTTTGTCACGGTGTCTACACCCTTGTCTTGAAGTAAATTAGCAGACGTGAGGTAATCACACATCTTTCTTACAAAGCCTCAGACTTTTCAGGTTATAGAGCTCTACAGACAAATGTCAAGTGACCAGTCAGTATCAAGTATTAGTCGCACTCTGCACGAAGCATAAAATGAAATTTTATCAATTTTAAAATGAATCTTCTCGCATGACAGGTATTTTACATGTTCTTTTTCCATGAATTTCCTTACAAATATATGTTAATTCTGGTACTTTTTAACGAATTCCAGGAGGAAATTATGTATCTGTTTTGCAGTGTAAGCCTATATATTCACTGAATAACAGTCAGAAATAGTTTATATGTGGTTCTAACATGAAATGTTGAGGGCATTGCTTGCGCCTGTGTTATTAACTTACACTGATATTACACTGTGCATGCAGCTGATATGGCGGACTATCACTGTGCCTGTACTTACATCTGTTATTGCATTGTACACACAGCTGATTTGGCGCACTATCACTGTGCCCTGTACTTAACATCTGGTATTGCGTTCACATGCATATGATATGGCGGGCTGTCACTGTGCCCGTGTACTTGTGGTATTTCGTTTACGTACATCTGATATGGCGGACTATTACTATGCCCATGTACTTACATCTGGTATTGCGTTGTACATGCACTTGACGACCGCGTATGCAACTTCTCGTGCCGTTTTGTATCCTGCAATTGCAATCGGCACATTTAAGTCTTCCTCGTTTCTAAGTGTCACGTCATTCGGGGTTGGGCAAGTGGCTTAAAGAACCACATTGTTATTCACCGTGACATTAAATTTCCAGTTTCATGCTTGTGCTCTTTTGTACAGAGTAAAAACTTTCAGTGTCCAATGGATCAGAGGTAGGATGGGCTGTAGTCTGCAAGGTCACTGAGTTGCATTTAAAAAAATCTTAGCGTCATTTAATTTAGCCATATCCAGGGACATTGCTCAGTGTTGATGAACGAAATGAATACAAACACATACAACAAAATAGAAGTTAAAATTAATTGATAATGTTGAAGATCAATAGGTTCTAGACGTTACTTCGTACCGACTGGTAAGACAATGACTACTTTGCACCTTGTCGACTGGCAGATAGATGCAATTCGATGTTTTCTGTAGTCATGCGATACTGACGGGACAGTTCTTGCATAAATTAATGGCCATTATTTACGAATCATGTTCTGGTAATGGAAATTACATAAAAGTTGCGCGTTATTGTGGAAATCGTTAAACACCTGCAGTGCTAATATGCCAGTGACAAGGTACGTTTAATACAAGACCGATACGTGCGTTTCTTACCCGACATTTCACATGCACCTATCAGTTCTACCGCCATCCAGCTTCTAGCATAGTTACTATAATGACTTAGCTATACTATTGCTGTTATAAACAACGACAGCTCGAAAGCAAACGTTTTCTGCCTCTTTCTCACGCACGCTTGATTGGAATCGAATTTATTTTCGTAATTTGCGATGTAGCACCTTACCTTCACCTGCTTTGCGACACTTGATGACACCTTCTGTCAGGGGGCCACGCAAGTTTTCGGGCAGCTTTTGTAAATTCTCCAAACCAGCATCCGGATCAAACCTGCCGTTCCTTATCTGCAGTCACATTGAACGTATATCTAAAGCAAATTTTAGAAATTTTCACGCATGTGTGTGTGTGTGTGTGTGTGTGTGTGTGTGGAGATATGCTGTGTTATTATCACTGTTGCATCACGTGGCGTCCTAATGAAGTACTGAAGTTTTTTTCCCATTCTTTATGTTGTTTTCGTACGTGTCCTCTTTATTGTTCTTTGTTATTATTGTTGATATAAAGTGCCGTTTCTGTCATTGGCCACGTGGCTAATGAGTCATCTCGTTAATAAACGAGAATTATATTATTATCATCATCATCATCATCATCGTCATCATCATTACCATCGTCATGTGTGGGAATTCATTGATTGCAGTCTTCATTTTCACACACTACAGTGATCAAATCAAGTGGGATGAGATAGATAAAAACTATTTTCACAGAACATAGAAAACAAACAAACAAGTTAGTAGCTGAGGGTCAAATATTGCTACCAGGTTCATATGCCAATATTTTGCCGGAAACTTCGGCACGGATGACAGTAACACAAATATGATATACTTACAACTTTTAAGAGGTCGAGGATGCACTTGCAGTATTCCTGAAAAATAGTAGCAAAAAATCATGGAACAGCAAGTAGCAGAGAGTGTAAAATCAGAATTTATCCCCTCATATAAAATATACGTATAAACGATGCCATACATAAGCATATGGAAATCTGTGATCTCTTGAATTATACTTTCTGTTTCTTGTTTGAATACAGCCTTATTTCATTTGAAATAGGCACTTCAATCCGTACCGGACCGCAATGAGCGGCCCAAAATACCTACAACTGGAAGCCATGACGTGTCATTATTTTCCCATAAGCAGATGTGGCGATCAGTATACTTTCTTTGGTTTTAATGTAAAGCTGTAAATAATGCTAAGTACATTGTGTGATTCACACAATAAACCGCATTCATACTTTTTCCCTCCCAACAGAAGCAAACTGCGTTTGCTGCTAGCTACAAGCTATATATACAGGGTGTCCCAGGAGGAATGTGCCAGACTTCGGGAGGGTGTTCCTTATGCTAAAATATACCGATATAACCCAAAACACCTATGTCCAAAGTGGAACGGTTACGGAGATAATGGC
>Ga0123355_10018965_pt1 | contig 10940 bp, 13 predicted proteins | sample TergutEmb28metaG_3_FD_89872 | JGI IMG/M metagenome (GOLD analysis project Ga0123355, IMG submission 89872) | Embiratermes neotenicus P1 segment gut microbial communities from Petit-Saut dam, French Guiana - Emb289 P1 | ecosystem: Host-associated > Arthropoda: Insects > Digestive system > Gut ...
GGCAGCAACGACAGCCGAGCTAAACTCCATTCCGAAAGAGGCTTTTTCGGCATGCTTCCAACAATGGCGGCACCGCTGGGAGAAGTGTGTGGAGTCCCAAGGGAACTACTTTGAGGGTGATTATGTGTCCAATGCTCCAAGTAAGCCAGTTTCTTTTTCCCGGCCAAAGGTCGGATACTTTTCTAACAGACCACGTAAATGTAGGAAGTTGTGGTACATTTGGACAAATTTGATTACATACTGATATATTCTTTTTAGTGCATTGTTGATAATTAAAGAGCCCTCTTGGAGTAATTTGTCTAATTTGTCACTTTTATAGAATTTATTTAAATCTGTAACCATTGTTCCCCTGTGCATAGTTGTCCAGCAAGTCTGTTGTGTATTGTGGTCCCTGTAAGTCTGAGACCTTTGAAACTTAACTGAAACTCATTTTCCCACCTCATAGCTGCTCCTCCTCCCCACCATCCCCTCCTGTTCCTTGAGACTTGATGGGTGAAAGGTTTCACTATATTCAGTTAGGAATGGTTTTAATGGTAACAAACACAAATTTTTATTCCAATTTGTGACTGCTCCCTCTTCCCCTGAATTTCTTTTCTCCATTGAATAACTTGTGTTGTTCATTTTCATGTGTATTTACCATGAACAAGGGAATCCAAGCTAACACAGGTGTTTATGCAGTGATGGTGTGTGCACTAACATAAAAATTTGTTGTATGACAGCACTGACAAGTGGTTTATATTAATTTACAGTCGCTGTCGTCAGATGTGGCTGTTCATCATGCACGTATAGTGCAGCTGCTGGGTGTAGCACGTAGACTGCAAGAACTTGTTACCTGCATTGGACTTGAAGCCCGATATGATGAACATTTGGAAGTTATTCTCAAACTACAAGACGATGTCAATTCTAATCTTAGGCGACTCTTAGCATTTCGAGATACATGGTCTGCATATGACCTTATGGTAGACAAACTAGAATTTTGGATGAAAGGAGCTGAAAAAGATTTGGATATAATATCAGCAGAGACTGTACCACCAGCAGGAAACATGAGGCAGTTTTGGGTAAATACATATACTTACAGAGATGTTTTGGATGGGCCATTTTAAAATATTTACAATTTCTGCATAGTGAGATTGAGTGAGTGAGTGAGTCTGTTCTGCTGATGTCACTGTCACCAGCCGTAATAATGGTGATTCTCTGTCTTACATTCACATGTGTAAATAATGATGCATTTTAATCATATTGTCAGTCTGTGGGCTTGTATTTATTTGTGTTTGAACTTAGATTATGAGTGACAATTATACAGGGCAGTGATTTAGGAGGAAAGGTCAGTATTTTTGGATGTGATAGTATTGGTTATTGCAAGGAAAAAAAAAAGTGATTGCGAACATGTGCCTGATTCTGAAAGGATTTTGAGATAGAGCTGTTTGAATTTACACATACACCAATATTGTAAATGGCAATAAAGAAGTAGATATTATATACTGTTAATTTTATTTTAATTTTAGTCTAATGTTTAAGTTGGGAAATTTGTTACACAGAAATAACACATTTATTACAGTTACCAATAAATGTTAAAAAATCCCACTGTGAACTTAAGTGCACTATGTAGCTCGTGTGTGAAGAGTGCATGTTGTTCATCTTGAGTCTGTCTTCATATCTCTTCATGCAGGCAGCAGCATCCAAAATGCAAGCAAGCAATATGTCTTGTGTCTCCACCTTTCATTTGTGTACTTCGCTCTTCATGCAACTGCACAAACATAAATCTTAACACATCAGAGAAGAAAGAGAGACAAACCATGCATGCCACATTCAAACAGCTATGTCTCAATAACCAATGAGAATCAGACACATGTTTATATGAACTTATTTTCACAATGATTCTGTCACCTCCCAAAATATTGAGTGTTCCTCTTGAATCCCCCTGTAGATTCATCATACAAATACCTGGTTCTTAATAGGTTGCTTGCTCAGTGGTGATTATTGTTCTTTAAAAACATGAAGTTCTGTGGTGGTATGGTAAAAAGAAAGGAATAACTAACCATTTAGGACAGTGTTTACTGTGTATACTACCTGCTTTTGTCATTTTGCCATCTGTGTATTTATGAATTTCATGAGGCCCTTAGAATAAACACAGGTAACAAGTTGATATTTGTAATGGGTTGTTAGTATCATCATCATGACCTAGGGACTAAATTTTTAAATATTATTAGATGTGTTGCAGGCTTGAGAGGTTGAAAGTGTAGTGAAATTTAATTTCATATGAAAGAATAACTTTTTATTTTTAACATATAAGTGTATTATGTTTATTTCTTTAAAACAAATTGATGTAAGCTAAGTATAACATAAAGTTGACCAGTATTGTTGGCTTATATGCCTCATGCATATGTTTCCAGGAGCTGAAAGCTCAATATGAATTGCACTATAATATCCATAATGAAGCGGGCACCACCTTTGAGTCAGCAATGCGGATAATTCCTGTTGCTGATGAGATGCTTCAACGTCAGTTCTACGGCCAATTAGAAGACCGTTGGCGAGGTGTAGCAGACAAAATAAATAGAATACAGGCCTCCATCCTACATAATCTGTCTTCTCAAGAAGTGCCATTCAGTGACAAACTTTCCCTGCTAGAACAGGAATTGCAGGAAGTGAAGGCTACAATTAGTGACATTCGTGGCGTCATTAAGAGTGAGGAGGAACTGAATCTCTACATTAAGAGGTTACAGGTAATGTGAACTGAAAGTTACAGTCAGGAACATTGCTGCTTAACCTTTTGGCGCCTAATGACGACTATAGTGGTCGTACTGCACCGCTAACCTCTAAATGTTGCATTTTATATATTTATTCAACAAATATAGGTACTGAGTATTTTAAACATGGTGTATACTCTCCGTTTTTTTCTCTTCAAAATGCAGTTTGTGTCATAAGTCTAACAGATTTGGTTCCTGTTTTATTCACATTTTATATACAGAATGTGCTAAAATTTAAAAAAATAATTCCGGTGCCAAAAGGTTAATATGTTAACCCTTTGGTTTGTTATTTGTGCCTAGTTCTTTATTTAGATGCTTCAGTATTTTTTTAAGTGTAAAATTGTTTTCCTTTTCCTATAACTAGCTTTAAAAGAATTAAGCATTGTTGTGAAAATCCCATATGAAACACATTTGTTGAGCTTATTCTGAATCAAAAACTTTGGCTCCTTTTAAAGTGAAAGACGCTCATTGTGCCATCTATTCCTGCATTTATATGCCATGAAGAAATATGGAAGTGTGCTTGAGACGTATGTGATAGTGCCGTGGTATGCATGTTGCATGGTGAATAGCTGTACTGGCAAACGACTGGGCCACCTGAAAACTAGTTCATTCTACTAAGTATAGTAATGTTAAAGAAGAGAATAACACTAAATGGGCATTAAATATGTCTGATACTGGTTTCCTAATCCAGCATGTACCGACAATGCAAAACAGACCTAATATATGCTGACCCCAAAAATAAAACACATCTACCAAGGAAATGTGTTTTAATTGGAATCCAAGATGACCTGTCTTATAAGTCATCGACTGGGAGAAAGTATTTCACTATTAATGTTTTACAGTTAATACACAGAATGTGTCAAATTCTTTTAATCTTTCCCAGTTAGTGCCACTTTGTTCATTTGAATTGTTTGTGGAGTGTACTGTCTTCACGGTCAGTGCCTTCATTTCCCACTAACACGCTACTGCCATTTCCATCCTCCATGGAGATTACACAACACGTCTTCATCAGACCTTAGTCGGACTTATCCACTGCATTGGTTTCACAATTCTTTTTACAACCCCCTTCACACACTTTTCTGTGAGATGTAGAGTGATGCCTTGATCATCTTTGGCATTCTTGATAGTTGGGGTCAAAGCTAATTCCGCTTCCACATGTTACCATACCCTCTTAACATGTGCTATCATGAGATCGTTTTTCCAAGGTTTGACCACAAGGTCTGTATTGATGGAACTCCTTGTGGCTTATGTTTTCTGGTGTCCCATAAATGGACGTAACATAACAATCCCTAATTTACACATTTCCACATTGTTTCCAACCAGCCCCACCTAAGTTCATTGGTCTTATGAACTTTAGGTTGGCATCTGATGGTGATTCTTTGGTGGAACTTTTCTCCTTAAGCATTGTTTTATGATTTTGAATCATGTATAGTGGCAGCTTCCTATCATCTGCTAATACTGTCAGCATGACAGTAATTACCTATTTCATTACTTGATGTTTTCTTCACTACAGACTCTTTTCCATTGGTTGGGATCATAATTTTATGATATATCAGAGTACATGAAGGTGTCATCAGCATTTCCTCTGTGGATGAAAATGTTGTCCATATTAGAAAGCCCAGTGGCATGTTGATGAAGAACTACCAACTTTTCCTTGAAGTGTGCTGACTACTTAAAGCAAAGCAAAGCTTTTAAGAGAGAACCTACTCCCAGGCATCATAACATAAATACCAGTTTCTGCTGGCCTTTAGCTCATGCTATGGAATGTGTGATGCCAAAGGTTTCTATGCTTCATGTTTAATTACCTCACATGTAATCATCTTGCTGATTTTTTTAAACAAACAACCTGAGCAGTTTCATGTTTTTGTTGTTCCTAGAAACTGCTGTTCATCGGTCCACTGGAACATTTTTGGGTGTTCATGATTATGATTGTGCTTGTTTTGTGCACACCTTTGAACATCTGCTTTTGAAAGTCAGTCTTGCTGCACTGCAGTTACTCATTTTCTCAGCATGGTGAATCAGCATTAGTTTGAATAAAACCAACTAGAATGCAACAAGGCTGAATTGAGTTTGCAGTAGGCATCACATGTTTGTATGATCCCAATTGAAATTTGTACTGGTGTAGTGAGTGAACTCTGATGAATACAGATGCTATGTTGCCTCATCGGGCTATATGTACAACAGTTCTGCATTGCATGCCTTGCTTTGGCTTGGTGCAGTCTGTTTTCATTTTGGCCTAGGCTATTTGGTAAGCCTTGCCTTACATTTGGGTGAATTTTTGTTGTTGTATATTTGGTAATTGTCTCTATGAAACCTGATGGAGAGGTGACAGATTAATTATGGAAGATCTCTGTGTACCTCTGTCTGCCTGAAACCTGTTTTAGAGGTGATGGATTAGTTATGGAAGTGTACAGAATTGTCTTGTGTCAAATGAAAATGTGTGGTGGACTTCCAGTGTTTCTGAGTAAGACTGTGCACAACTTTCTGTGTAGGATGAAGGTATTGTCGTCCTGTGTAGCTTATGCAGCATATTTGTGTACAGGAGGTTCAAATTTGAAATGACAGATGCAACCAAAGTGTGAACTACTTATGTCTGTGTCACTCTCGTCCTAATGGATGATGCTGGATTGCTTTCTTTTAATCCCAAAGAAAATAATTCTTATGTTAAAATTGGCTGTTCCTAATTTCTTTTTTGGATTAACAGGCAGATTTTTGTGTATGGGTTATTTGTCATAATTTACTTCCTTCACATTTGAACAAATTTTATCAACCCTGTTGTTTGGTCCAAACTTAATTCTAAGGTCATGTCATTAATCTTTTCTTTGCATGAAAATGTCAGATAGTAATTTTGCTTGGTTTCTCTCTCGCCTGCATTAACTGAATATCACAAAAATGTGTCACAACTAATGTAACACTATGCGTGTTTCTATCTTGTTTTGTATTAGGTTCTGCATGAGCGTGTGGAACACATCCAAGAAGAATTGGGTCGTCTTGGTCTTCTCTCAGCCACAGAATCTGAGAAAGTGAGTGCATTGCTCTATGCTGCTCGACAAGTGGATGTGCAGGTGTCAGAAGAGCTGGAAGGCTCAGTGGTGCTGAGAGAAAAGCTACAGGCTATTCAGAAGGGTTTGGCTCGTGTAAAGCGTAATCATGAAAGAGCCAGCTGTGTGCTTGACCAGTGTGAAGCCAGTGAGAAACTGAGCAGTGATGTTGTGGAGCAGGCTGTCATAAACTGTCAGGTAAGCAGTGTTTGTTAATGTGGAATGTCTTTGTTCTTCAAACGTGCAAAATATGGCTGTAATGAAAAATCACAAAGGGTGAAATGTTTATAAGCATGTTGTGATGTAATTAGAAGTGGATACAGATCAATGAATGTGGTACTGGTTTAGTACTTTGGCAAATAAAACACCATGCTAATTTGCAGGTCATTCTGTGTAGTTTTAAATAAATCTGCATCCTTGTGCACTTCAAAGTAACATAACATCAGTGTGCTATAACATCCATAGAAACAAGGAATTGTGTATAATTGTTTGTGTGATTCCTTATGATGGTAAGGCAAGTAATACTTTTGCAGGCCGTGGCAGAAGAGTTGGGGTCTCACTGGCAAGACCTGATGACATTGCGTCAGCTGTTGCATACTTTGCCTATGTGTCTTCGCGTAACAGTGTCACCTGTCAAAGTAGAGCGTGAGATCTCGCAACTGCAGGATGAGCACAGTGCACTAGAAACCCGATGTGACAAGCTGCTGTCACTGTTGCGAGCTAGACTTGCTCTGTGGAAACGTTTCGAACGTCAGCTGGAAATGGTACAGCAGTCTGTTCAGGAAGCTGATTATATGATGGAGCTGCTCACTGTCCAAGGTTCTGTGGACTATGACCGCTTGCTGAAGGCAACTGAAAGGTTGGAGGTAAGTACGTGTGTTCATTTTTTATAAGGTGTTTGCTAAATAATTTTAAGATGTCTGCAGCTGAAGACATTTATAATGACCTGCGAGGTATAGTGTACCTACTTTTTCTTAAGAAGGTTTTTTCATATAAGGTTACTTTGCTTCTTTCCAAAAAAGTAAGGTGTTTCTCTTTGAATTGTGTTCCTCCTTGGAAAAGGCTTGTAATAAGTATGTACTCTACTAAATTGTCCTGAGTAGAACAAGCCTCTTATACTGATCTTACACAACTTTATTTTTACGACTACAAATGTTGTCTTCTTTTTTGATTTTTTAAATGCACAGTGTGTTGTCTTTCCTTCTTGAATATATAAGTCAGTTCTGCCCATTGGTTAGCAACAGTTCAGTTTCAGCTGAGCATTACTAGTTGCTATATGTAAGAATGTGTAGTCATGATATGACACCAATATTAATTCTGTGAATTATGAGAGATTTTCAAGATGACCTTAGGCATTAATTTTGTACATTTTATCCTTGAAATGACCGTGTTATTCACATGGATACGATAGAGCAAACATGCTGTTCTAGTGTGTCCTGTGTTTCATCCATCATATTGAATCTTTAGCTTATAACCTCTTAAATCCAGCCTGTTTGCTGCATCCAGAACATTGTTAAATGCCCACTGCAGGACACTGTTCTAACTTCCATACAAGAAGATTGTACAAAGGTAAGTCATTAAATAACAGGAATTTTATAACTTTTTACAAGTGTCTTATTTTTCGACATAGTCCCCCCAGCTTCACAACACACTTCGTCCACCTGTCCACAAGCTTGTGGATGCCCACTAGAAAAAAGCTTTTTGGCGTGGCCTTTAACCAACTTTGCACTGTCTCCATTACCTCCAGTATTGTACGCAGAGCCATAACTCACGTTGAAGTCTACGGCAATTTCATCAATAGTGACTTACCTGTAGTCACGGATTCACTGCTCAATCTGCTGTTTCACTGTCTCTGTTACCATGCTAACAGGGCTCCCACTCCAGTGTTCATCACTGATGTTTTGTCTTCTGTTTTGAAATCCTTCCACCCATTTATACACTCTCCCCTGACTCAAACAACTGTCTCCATACTGAACCTTCATTCTTCTCTAGATTTTAGAAGGTTTCACACCCTCTGACCACAAAAAACGAATAACGCTTCATTGCTCTTTCACGGTGCAAGTTGACAGTGGAGCGGTCATGTTGTATGAGCTATTGCGCAGGCTCATACTGCTTGATCATCACGACCCCTATATGGCTTATTGTTAAGGAGCCATTTTGTGTCCCGAAATAAGATTTTTCATTGTGCATACTTTTCCATGCACTTTAGGATAAAATTCCTGTTATTTAATGACTTTCCCTTGTACATTCAGTTGCCCCACTCATTTGTTAAAGGTGAATGAGTTCTGTACAGTATTGACACAGAAAATGTTATTTTATTACTGAGCGTGTGTATGCTTCCTGTGCTTTGACCTGTGCCCGTTAAAAATATGCATCAGTTGTCTTCCTAGCAAAACTACATCTCACATATAGTTCATACAAAAAAAGTGTGACAATACTTTGTGTTTAAAAGTACCTGCTGTAATACTGTTATTTATATTGTCGTATAAGTAGTTCAGTGGTTGTGATGAATGAAACCATACTGAAGACAGAGTAAAAGAACTTGGTCTTGCAGTACCAAACTGTTTTCGATTAGTAGATGTAGTAGAAGTATAAGCATTTATAATATATATATATTTCCCCCCCCCCAGAAGCCCAATATTTCAAACCACCTCTGATAACATTGCTAACCATTACTTGACATGCTTTGTTGCCCCAGTGCAGCCATATTCATTATGATAGGAAACCAAAGCTATAAGTACATGAGTACTTTCAGTAGCATTTGCAGCAAATAGTGTTAAGTATGTATGTTTCCAGACTCATGTAGGACTTTACTGGTATCTCTTAGCTGATGATATAATAACTGCTTACTGCTAGTTGGGAAGTACACTGTTGTGTGCTAGTGTCATGGATAGAATTTACAGTTTACTGAACAATGCTGCCATTGGCTCAGACTATAATGCTGATTCTTGGAATGTGTGAAAGGGCCTGGTAATGTAACCAAGTTTGAGGCACTATCCTGGCATTTTGAGCTTCTGAGTCATACCATGCGAAAACACAGTCAGGCTAGAGGGTCTGTGGGCCAAGACTTATATGCATCATGTTCTGAATGCATTGCAGGACAGCTTGACTTCATCATGTAGTATCATAGACATAGAAAGAGCACACAAAACATTAACAGTTTACCATGTTGTTTAAGTACATTGGTTTGGGTGGGACTGCATTTTGAATGATAAAAAACAGCAAATTTATCATATGTTAAATCTGTATTCAAGTTGTTTTGCATGACCCATGAGACTTAGCATTTGTATATGAAGTACATGTCATGCGTGTTATGAATATTTAAAGCTCCTATAATTTTTAACGCCTATGATACTGTTTCCTTTTCCTATGTTGGAACTGTCATTAAGTGCTGGAGAGGGTGATGCCATGTTACCAGTTCACCTTAATTGTTTAGATCAAAAAAAGCTTGACCATAATTTACAGCACTTTAGATTTGATCCCTCTCTGACATAGCTGTGTATTTTAAGCATACAGGTATAAAATGTGGAAAATGTTAGGCACCCACTGTGGTTTGGAACCCTTGTTTTAAGGGTTAAATTCCATCTGTTATACATGTTAAAATAATCTTCATTGGGAGTAGGAGAGTATGCCTCTGTCCTATCTGAAATGGATTATTTTATGTTGCCACAAATATAATGTAGGGACACTTCCCCATACCTGCAGGCCATTGCTGCAGTGTAAAAAATTAATGTGTTTCATTTTTTAATTGTTTAATTTAACCCTTTAAATGCCAAGTTAAATCCTATCTGCCATTTGCTGGCATTATTAGGAGCTCACCGTATTCTCCACGTTAACAGGATAAGGGTTAAATATGTTCATGATTGCTAAGATGGACATGCTTTTGTGGACAAAAACCTGTTTTGCTGCTACTTCATCTGCTACAAATCCCACGTGGATTTGGGTCATATTGACCCTGGACCTCCATGGTGAGAGGCTGGTGCTATCCACTTCAGCCATGGCCATACCCAGAACAAATTAAAGTCCTTTCAGTCGTGGGGTAACATTGTCTCATTGTGTGTTTCTCAATAAACACAACATACAGATCTATTAAATAGTCTACTATACACTGCAACATGTTTTGGCTGTCCAGATCAGCTCAGCCATCATCAGGTAGATGTCGGATACACAAAAAGAACTATAAAATGGAGAGAGGCCTCTCTTAACTTTGTTATGAATTATAACAGTATTATTCCAAAACAATAATATTGTTAATAGTTCATAACCATGTTACAGATTTCTTAGGTATAATCTGTATGGTACTGTAAAATAAATGAGATAAACAAAGCAAAATGTGATAAAAGGATGAATATAAAAATATGAGTAATGGCAAGGCCTTCCCAGTCTGTGTTTGCAAAGCTAAGCATTGCTGTGGCAAAAGTAGGCTGTGAAGGCTTTTCTGTTACTCATATTTGTGTCTTTGTACTTTTTATCACAATTTACTTTGTTTTTTATCTCATTTGTTTTACGATACCATGTAGATTACATACAAGAAATCTGTAACGTGGTTATGTATTAGAACAAAACCTTATTCTGTTTTGGAATAATATTGTTAATAATTCATAACACTGTAAAGAGAGTCCTCTCTCGCTTTTATATTTCTTTTTGAGTGTCTTAACATTTACCTGATGATGGCTGATTTGGACAGCTGAAAAATATAGTGTATAATAAAACACTATCTTACTAGACCTATATGTTGAGTTTGGTCATATAATCAGTACCATATAAAGTCCTCTCAGTTGCAGGCCTAATATAAATTAAGAGATTTAATTTCTAGAGGACATGCTGTTGTGTTTATATGCTGAACGAATTAAGTAGTAAGTCACTGTCAAGCACAGCTACATATTTGTTGTGTAAACTAGAAGCTATATGTACAAGAAAGTACATTTACTTTCTGCCTTTTTAAAATTTTTATGCATAGCCTATATGATGGTCTATTACAACTGAAACATGGGCATGGAGCTTATTTGTGCTTCCATCTAAAGGTTTTTCAGAAGTTTCTTGTTGAGTGTAACATAGTGAATAGAAGACAAGTGCTAATTCCCCTCTCCCTGTATGTGTATGTGTCTGGAGAAGTACAATTTTCTGTTGTGAAGACGACAAGGAAATTCAA
>Ga0123355_10018966_pt1 | contig 10940 bp, 7 predicted proteins | sample TergutEmb28metaG_3_FD_89872 | JGI IMG/M metagenome (GOLD analysis project Ga0123355, IMG submission 89872) | Embiratermes neotenicus P1 segment gut microbial communities from Petit-Saut dam, French Guiana - Emb289 P1 | ecosystem: Host-associated > Arthropoda: Insects > Digestive system > Gut ...
GAAGGTCGGCGAAGCGCACCCCTTCCAGGGTGAAGAAGTTGATTGTAATTGTCTTGCCCGGCATCGAGCTGGTTCGCGCCAGCCCTTTTCGGTTGAATATCTTATTGATGGTGGAGCTTTTGCCCACATTGGAACGCCCGCAAAAAGCTATTTCGGGCCAGTCCGAAGGCGGCAGTTGACTGCGGAGCCCAAAGGACGTCTCAAATTTGATATTGTGAAAATTCACCGCGTCTCCTCCTTTGAGCTATTATTGGATTAAACTTAGCCACTCAATGATGGATGGGGACGTCGGCGGGAGCCTCTTCCTTGTAGCTGAGGGAAGGCGCCGGCTCCTCAAGCTGCTCCGGCTCTTTTTCCATCATGGGGCGGGGGGTAAACTTACGCGTTAAGGCAGCATCCAGCACTTCTTTGATATTCTTGGCGTAAATAAAGTGTACGGCGCTTAGCACGGCCGCATCCGCATCTTCCAGGTCAGGCTTGTTTTCCTCGGGGATGATCACTGTTTTGATGCCGTTGGCGTAAGCGGCCATAGTCTTTTCTTTGAGGCCGCCTATTGGCAAAACCCGGCCGCGCAAGCTCATCTCGCCTGTCATGGCAACATCACCGCGGACCGGTATGCCGGATAAGGCCGACACCAGCGCCGTACAAATAGTAATTCCCGCAGAGGGCCCGTCCTTGGGCACCGCGCCTTCAGGCACGTGGATATGTATATCTTTGTTTTGGTAGAATTCCTTGTCTATGCCGTACTTTTCGGTGCAAGTCCGGATGTAACTAATGGCCGCGTAAGCGCTTTCCTTCATGACCTCGCCAATACTGCCGGTGACCACCACTTTTCCCATACCGTCAAGTACCGCAACTTCTACCTGGAGCATCTCGCCGCCCACCGAAGTCCAGGCCAGACCGTTTGCCAAACCTATTGCATCGGAATCGCTGCAAATGTCCTTCTTGAATTTATGTGCGCCGAGAAACTCCGTTATATTCTTCGAGCCAATGACCACCTTTTGCTCCTGACCGGACACCAGCTTTTTGGCGGCCTTGCGGCAGAGGGACGCGATCTCCCGCTCTAGCCCTCGCACGCCCGATTCTCTGGTATAGTAGTCGATCAGCGCGAATATCCCTCCGCTTTGCAGCTTAAAAGCCGCGCCGCTCAGCCCGTGTTTTTTCATCTGCTTGGGGGCCAGATACTTTTTGGCGATCTGGAATTTTTCCTGGCGGGTGTAGCTTGTCAGGTATATTATCTCCATGCGGTCGAGCAGTGGCCGGGGCACCAGAGACAGGTTGTTGGCGGTGGCGATAAACAACACCTGGCTCAGATCAAACGGCACTTCGATGTAGTGATCCCTGAAGGCATAGTTTTGTTCGCTGTCCAACACCTCAAGCAGGGCCGAGGAGGGGTCGCCGCGGAAATCGTGGCCGAGCTTGTCCACCTCGTCCAGCAGCACGAGGGGGTTAGCCGAACCGGCCTGCTTGATTGCGGTGATGATCCGGCCGGGCATAGCGCCTATGTAGGTTTTGCGGTGGCCGCGGATATCGCTTTCGTCACGCACGCCGCCGAGGGAAAGCCGCGCGTATTTGCGCCCCATCGACTTGGCGATGGATTTGGCCACCGAGGTTTTGCCCACACCGGGCGGCCCGGCAAAGCAGATAATCTGCCCTTTGATATCCGGCACCAGGGCGCGCACGGCCATCTGCTCCAGTATGCGCTCCTTGACTTTTTCCATCCCGTAGTGGTCCCGGTTGAGCTGCCGCTCGGCCTTTTCGAGATCAATTTTATCCTTGGTGTACCTGCCCCAAGGCAGCTCCAAAACAGTGTCGAGATAGTTTTTGATTACGCCCGACTCATGGGAGTTATAGGGCATTTTGGTCAGGCGGTCAACTTCTTTGTGCAGCTTTTCGGCGGTCTCCTCGTCTTCTATGAGCGCGTCAATGCGCAGGTGATATTCGTAGATATCGTCTTGGATGGATTCGCCGTCCCCCAGTTCAGACGAAATGGCCTTCATTTGCTCGCGCAGATAGTATTCCCGCTGGTTGGCGTCGATCTGCCCGCGCACCTTTTCGTGGATTTCATGCTCAAGGCTCAGGATATCGTTTTCCTCTTCCAAAATGCGCACAAGCATACGAAGGCGGCGGGTTACTCCGCTTTCTTCCAGAATCATCTGCTTGTCGTCGGTGTGGATGGGGATATTGGCCGCTATGTACTCGGAGAGAAGGATGGGGTCTTCGCAGGCCATGGTGTTGAGCATCAGGTCTTTGCTCATCCGTGGGGACATGGCCGAGTACTCCTGGAAAAGGTCTTTGATTGTCCGCATGAGGGCGTCGGTCATCTTTTTGCTGACGTTTTTTGTAACCTTGAGGGGGTGTTCCTCCACAAAGGCTTCAAAGAAGGCGCCGCGGTCTGTAAGTTCCAGCACTTTGGCCCGGTAGCGGCCTTCCACCAGCACCCGCAGATGGCTTTGGCTCTTGATGATCTGCTTTACCTCGCCTACCACGCCTATGTCATACACGCCGTCCTGCGCCGGGTCTTCCTCCCGGATATCCTTTTGCGCCGTCAAAAAAATTAGCCTGTCTTCGTTATTCATTGCCTCGTTTAGCGCATATATGGACTTTTCCCGGCCAACATCAAAATGAAGCACCGTTTGGGGGAACAGAACCATACCGCGCATTGCCAGCAGAGGCAACCGGACATACGAGCCTTCGTTTGTCTTTTTCATGTCTAATCTCCCCTTTCAAAAGATTTATTGTCTGTAGATAATGCTTATACTGCGTAGTATCGTCATTGCAGGGAAAACGATATATAGGGAAAAAAATTATGTGCTGCATTTCCACGGTGCAGAATAATCTAAAGGTAAATATTTTAAATCACCTTGTAAATGTAATAAATGCATATCTCGCCATGCAGCAATATCTTCGCCAATGCCAAAATACTTGAAGCAATCAACGGCTTCACTATTTTGGTTCTTAATAAAATCAAACGTGGCATTTTTCAAAAAATGGTCATGGTATTTTCTCAACCATTCATGCTTTTCCAGTATCTTTTCTTTTATTTTTCGCTCGTTTTCTTCCTCGGAAAATGGTGTAACATATGCAGTGTAAAACAAATTATTTTTAATCGCAAAGCCATGATTTATAAAAAATGGAGCGACTTCGCTTCGATATAGACCATCTACTGCCAATCGCAGATAATCTACGAACAATACATCGTCTCCGCCACCGCGAAAGTTCGTTGTATATGCCTCCAAAATGTCATTATCTGCTTTTTCAGAAAAACTTTCATCAATAATTATTCGTGGATATTTCGCAACATTGCCCTCTAATTTATATGCCTTAACCAATCCGCTTCCAAGAACAAAGTCATCTTCTTTGATAATACTACCGTGACATAAAGCCCCACGTAGAAATATACCAAAATCAGATAGTTTTCTTTGCCAACCTGCTGCAATTTCCAAAAGAAATTTATAATTTGATTTTGTGCAAATTATAATATTGTCAGAAAACATTTTGAAATATATTTTTCGTCCCTCATCTAGCGTTCGGTTATAAACTAAATTGACACGTTTTGTTTCGTCCAATGCCCATTTTATGAAAGTAGACAATTTGATAACCTGCGGACTGTTAATTAAATTTTCGCCACCAAGAACGTCCATATACAATATGAAGTTATCCTCGGGCTGTCCCCACATTGATTTTGCCATATGTGCCTCACAATTCATAAATACTTATTGCTGTAGCGTAGAAAATATAAATTCGCTACAACGATGCCACACCGCATGGGAAAAACCAACTTGTTTATGATGGGGGCTAAACCGATTATACCGGTTTAGCCCGGGCAATGCAATAGAACCCGGACTAAGATTTACAGAACCGTCGTTCTTTGAAAATATATGGCCTTTTGACAAGCGCGCCCCGCGCAATTTACAGCGCGGGGCGTTTTCCTTTTCTGTCGGTCAATATCTGAAGCTGTCAGGCCGAAGGCTTTGTGCGGGCGGTTCTGCCCCCCCGCTTGCTTGGCGAAGCGGTAAGTTTTAGCTGCCTGGGTTTGCGGCCGGGGTCGTGGGAAACAACCGGGTTTCCGTACTTGAGCACAACGTCCCGCGTGATTTCCACCTTCTCGATGGTGTGGTCGGACGGCGTGGTGTACATCACGTCTTCCAGCACGTTTTCCATAATCGAGCGCAGCCCCCTGGCCCCGGTCGCGCGCTTGATAGCTATCTTGGCGATTTCCTCAAGGGCTTCCTGTGTGAATGAAAGGTCTACGTCATCCATGCCCAGCAGTCGCTGATACTGCTTGACTATTGCGTTTTTTGGCTGGGTGAGTATCTTTATCATCTGGGGTTCATCCAGAGAATCCAGCGTCGTGATAACTGGTATTCGCCCCACCAGCTCGGGTATAAGTCCGTACTTTACCAGATCGTGGGGTTCCACCTGGGCGAGAAGCGCGTTTGTTTCCTTGTCCTTTTTGTCGGTAAACGTTGCGCCAAAGCCCAGCGTAGTGGTGTGCAGCCGCTTGTCAACCAGTTTTTCTATGCCGTCGACGGCCCCGCCGCATATAAACAGTATATTAGATGTATCGATCCGGATAAACTCCTGGTTGGGGTGTTTGCGCCCACCGTTGGGTGGAACATTGGAAACCGTACCCTCCAATATCTTAAGCAGCGCCTGCTGCACACCCTCGCCCGAAACGTCACGGGTGATGGATGCGTTTTCGGATTTGCGGGCAATCTTGTCGATCTCGTCCACATAGATGATTCCGCGCTCGGCACGGTCAACATCGAAGTCGGCCGCTTGAATCAGCCGAAGCAAGATGTTTTCGACATCCTCGCCCACATAGCCTGCCTCGGTGAGTGTGGTGGCGTCGGCGATGGCGAAGGGTACGCCAAGCACCTTGGCAAGGGTTTGTGCCAGCATGGTCTTGCCCACGCCGGTTGGCCCCAGCAGCAGTATGTTGCTTTTTTGCAGCTCTACTTCACTCTCGTCGTCGGCAAAAATCCGCTTGTAGTGGTTGTAAACGGCGATGGACAAAGCCTTCTTCGCTTTATCTTGGCCGATGACGTATTCGTCGAGCACTTTCTTCATTTCCTTGGGCTGCAAGATAGATACTCCGAGCGGCTTGGCCGCCCCCCCCTTTTCCGAGCGCTTCTGCTCGTATGGGTCGTCACCGTCCAGTACGCTTTGGCAAAGCTCTATGCATTCGTCGCAAATGCATACGCCTGGCCCCGCGATCATGCGGCCTACCTCGTCCTGCATCTTACCGCAAAACGAGCAGCGCAGAATTCTGTTATCGATGGTTTTTGACATAGCGAAAATTCCTTTCGTGCGGCGGGGTGTAAAACCGGATTATAACATGTTTGTCATGCTATAATTGCGCATCAAAAGCCGGTTGCCCCTTTAGGGGCGAGGCACCAAGCATGAACATAATGGCCATGCATTTCTGTGGACATTATAAGGTAAGTTTACCGCTTATCTAGTATTTTGTCAATAAGCCCGTATTCAAGCGCTTCCTGGGCCTGCATGAAGAAGTCGCGGTCGGTGTCGTTCTCTATAACTTCCAGCGGCTGGCCGGTCTGTTCTGCCATCAGCTTGTTGAGAGTGTTCCGGGTGCGAAGGATGCGCTCGGCGTGGATTTTTATATCCGAAGCCTGTCCGCGGGTCCCACCCATCGGCTGGTGGATCATGATCTCGGCGTGTGGAGTGGCCATCCGCTTGCCCTTTGCCCCAGACGAGAGTAAAAACGCGCCCATAGACGCCGCCATCCCGATGCAGATGGTGGAGACGTCGCACTTGAGATAGTTCATTGTGTCGTATATCGCCATACCGGCCGTAATCGAGCCGCCGGGGCTGTTGATGTAGAGGTTAATATCTTTGTCCTGATCCATTCCCTCCAGGTAGAGCATTTGCGCCACCACAAGGCTGGCAGTGACGTCGTTTACTTCATCGCAGAGCATTATGATCCTATCGTTGAGCAGGCGGGAAAAGATATCGTAACTGCGCTCTCCCCTGTTGGTTTGCTCGACAACCATCGGTACAAGTGCCATTGTATTCGTACACCTCCAATAAAGTTATTGGCTATCTTCTGCTTTCGCTTTTGATTTAGCTTTAGGCTTGGGCTTGTCTTCGGTTTCTTCCTTGGGTTCAGATTTAGGTTTAGACTTAGCTTTCGGTTCGGATTTGGCTTCTTCCGTGGTCTCTGCCTTATCTTCTTTCGCCTTTGTAGTTTTTGGGGTAGCCGCCTTCTTTTTTGGTACTGGAGATTTTTTCTCCACCTTTGCTTTTTCTTCCCCGGCTGGCTCTTCCTCTTCGGTTATGACAGCATTTTCCCTTATCAGGTCAAGAGCTTTGTTGCAGGCGACGTCACCCTTAACATCCTTTTCGCTGATTGCAGCCTTTATGTTCTCAAGATCAACCCCATAGCTTTCAGTCAGCTTAGCATATTCGGCCTCTACCTCATCGTCGGTTGCTGCTAGCGCTTCCTTGACAGCAATAGCTTCCAGCGCGAGGCGCATTTTCACATGGCGCTCGGCCTGCTCCTTAAAGCCATCGCGGAATGCCTGCATATCCATGCCGGTGTATTGGAAATAATTTTCCAGATTCATACCCTGAGATTGCAAACGGTAAGCGAATTCCTGGGTCATGTCGCTGATTTTGTTTTCGAACATTACCTGCGGGATGTCGCCGCTGATGTTTTCGGTAATCACATCTGCTATGCGTGTTTCCATTTCACCGGACGACCTAAGGTCTTTGGACACCTGCATCTTATCGCGTATATCCGCGCGCATCTGGTCTATCGTATCGAACTCGCTTACGTCTTTTGCAAACTCATCGTCAATGTCGGGAAGCTGTTTTTCCTTGATTTCATGCAACTTTATCTTGAACACTGCGGGCTTGCCTTTTAAATCTTCGCTGTGGTATTCCTCTGGGAAGGTGACGTTCACATCAAATTCTTCCCCTATGCTGTAGCCGGCTACCTGATCCTCAAAGCCCGGGATAAATGAATTCGAGCCCAGCTCCAGCTTGTGACCCTGCGCTTTTCCGCCTTCAAAGGCAACGCCGTCAACAAAGCCTTCAAAGTCGATAGTAACGGTGTCTCCATCCTTAGCTGGGCGGCCTTCCACCGAAATTATACGGGCGGCGCGCTCGCGCATTTTTTCGACCTCCGCCTCAACTTCGCTGTCCTGCACTTTGGAAATATTTTTGGTAACAGCTATCCCCTTGTACTCTCCAACCTCAATCTCCGGTTTAACGGTAACGGTGGCTTTAAAGGTGAAGCCGTTTTCTCTGTCAACGCTCAGTATTTCGATATCGGCGCGGTCAACCGGCTCTATATCGGACTGCTCAATCGCCTCGCTGTACGCTTTTGGATAAAGCTCCTGGATAGCGTCTTCCAGGAATACTTCTACACCATACATGCGCTCGATAATCGATTTAGGCGCTTTGCCCTTGCGGAATCCGGGCACGTTTATCGACTTTACCTTGTTTTTATAGACCTTGTCTACCGCTTCGCGCAGCTGCTCGGCGCTTACCGCAATTTCCAATTCCACTACGTTTGCTTCCTTTTTTTGGGTGGAAGTGATGCTCATTTTTGACCCTCCTATTTCTTTGCCGCTCCGTAACCAATTTATTATATCATAATCCGTGCAAAAACGCATCATTTTTTGAGGTAAAAATGAGTATATGTTTACGGCTACTAACTTATGCCCGGATTTTGTATGATTTATGCCCGTGGATCGGTTATCCCCACCTATAATAAAGCCCTTGCTTGCGCCACTACTTCTTATAGTTGTGAGAAACCTTCAGCCCGATAAACAGTTTGCCAAATCTCTTCTAATAGGAATTTGCTCTTCTAGCACTGCTCTTAACTATGTTGTTGAGAATTAATCCGGGGGAATGCCGCCCAGACTTACGCAACACTGCCCGAAAAGATGGCTTCAAACCCTAGGCCATCACAGGAAAAAACAGGGCTTTTTTGCGCCCCTCATATAGTATAATAACCTTGTTGCGAAAGCACAAAATATTTCGACTTGGCTTTTTTCACGATAGCAATCATGAAGTTTATAGCTAGTTAATTTACTGGTAACCTATCCAATAGTTTTTTAATATTCCTTACCGTTTCGGCATTGACAAAATGCTCAATTTTTTCAACCTGTTCTAACTCGCTTTCAGATTGGTTGATATAGCATAAAAGGTTATGAAGGGTATCGTGTCTAAAAACCAGATATTTTCCAAGCTCGCTGCCTGTATCAGTTAACTTTATGTAGCTGTACTTTTCGGATGAGACTAAGCCTCGTTTTTTAAGGTTGCCCACCATTTTTGTTGCAGAAGAAGGTTTTACATTCAACCTTCCAGCAAGTGCGCTAATCCTCACTATTTCGCCGCTTAAGTGGATTCTGTAGATCATTTCCAGATAGTCCTCCATGGATGATGTAATCGCGTTGTTTTCTATCAGCGCATATCCTTTTAGAGTATAAAACTTATTATTTTCTTGCATGGCTCCTCTCCTTCCCTAAATAAAGTCAAAAGTAAGTGTAGCACTTTGATAAGAGTTTGCATACATTGGCGTTAGGAAAATATTTTTCCTTATACTAATTTTATTATTTGGGGGCTGCATATATGTTGCCAGTTTTGTCTGGGCTTATTGTGTCAGTAGATGCGTTTTTCATTGGGCTTTCGCTAGGGCTGCAAAAGAGATGTAAGTTTTTATATCTTGCCATAATCAACGCTTTTCTGTTTGGGCTTTGCATACTTGGATTTTTTATCGCAGGGCATATCTATGAGTTAATACCGTTTGAGCCCGACTATGTTGTAGGGTTTGCGTTTATTTCGCTTGGGCTTTGGACTATTTTGCATTTCTTTATATCCGAGCATATTAAGACGCGCAAGAGGACTTCGGAGGAAGTGAATGTTTCACTCAAGACTATTGTGCTTGTTGGATTGGTAATGAGCGTAGAAGCTATGCTAATAACTATGGGAATCACATTTATTTTTCTGCCTTACTCGACTTTACTTATTCCTATAGCTGTTGCGCTTGCACATTTTGGATATTCGGCGTTATCATTTTATTTGGCTAGAACAAAGCACGTGAAGCGAGTCCCTGCTGTTGTAAGCCATGTTATTTCCGGGCTTGCTCTCATTACATATGGGATGATGGCACTTTTTGTAGAGCTGGGATTATAACAATCTACCGTGCTATTCATACAAAGAAGCAGGCGACATCCAGTATAGTTTCTGGATATTGCCTGCTTTACCCAATACCATACGACATGTGCCATAAATTATTTTTTTCGATACTGATACTGTCTTATGGGCACCCCGTCTCTGTTGTAAGGTTTTGTTTGCCTGTATTTGACGGCTACGAAAACTCGTAACCGTCAAATACAGGCGTACCCCCCCCTTCGATGACTACCGAAGGGGGTTAAATTTTTGCCTTACATGAATCAGGAACAAACCACGGTATAAGCCGCTCCAGATTGTTTATATTGCTATGAATATCCCAATTGGGTGCATTTGTGAAAACATATGCCAAGTATTCATATGGATTCAAACCGTTTTCTTTTGCCGTTTCGATAATGCTGTATAATATGGCACTCGCCTTTGCTCCGCGCGGAGTGTTGGCAAAAAGCCAATTCTTCCTGCAAATAACAAACGGCTTGATGCTGCGTTCGGCACGGTTGTTGCTGATTTCAAGTCGGCCATCCTCAAGGTATCGCCCCAAATATTCACGTTGGTTGCGCGCGTAAACAATAGCTGTATAAAGTCCTGTTTTTTGTGGCGGGTCAAAAGAACCTACCCACTTGTAAAATTCATCAAAAACAAGCATTGAAAGTTCTTGGCGTTTCTTGAACCTTTCAGCAGCAGGCAAATCAGCAAAATCACGCTCCAACATGAATAGTTTATCGCAGAATTGTTTGCCGATACCCGCAGTCGAGTTTGCCCGGTCTTTCTTTGACAATCCCTTGATTGCCTCATCAAATTTACGGCGAGCATGAGCAAAACACCCGACAACTTTGATATTATCAGATAAATCATGATAACCGTCATACCCATCGGCATGAAGATACCCGCCAAAGTCCTTTAAGAAGCGTTTGGCGTGTTCGGCTTTTCTATCTGGCTTGTACTCATATATGACAATAGGATTGGTAGTATCCCCGCCCGTGCGGTAAAGCCACATATATGACTTGCTCTTGGCAGGCTTGCCATCCTCATGCAACACTTGTAACGACGTTTCGTCGGCATGGAGGACGTTTCGCATACACAAGATTTCCACAAGCGCATCATATATCGGCTCTAACCATTGAAATGTTGCTTTAATCAGCCAATTTGACATGGTTTGCCGTGATAATTCTATACCCAAACGGTTCCATTCCTGCTCCTGCCGATATAGCGGCACAGCCATCACATATTTTTGGGATGCGATATGCGCAATTGCTTCCGGGGATGCGAAACCGCCCTTGATTACAGGATTGGCAACCGGGGCTTTAATGATAGGTACGCCACACTCATCCTTTTCGCAGTGACGGCAACCATAGACTTTGCGAATATGCTCTACAATAACGCCTTTTGCCGGGATGAGCTTTAATTCACGCCGTAGTGTTTCCTTGCCTATTACATGCAAATGTTTTTCGCATTCCGGACAGACTTGTTCTTCATCGGGAAGTTCGTGCTCTATGGTTTCTAATGGAAGATTGTTTGGTAGTTTATCCGCGTTAACCATGTTCTTGCGCTTGCGGAAATGCTTTTCGATTTCAACCAGTTCAGGCTCAGGCACAAGGATATCCGATGCTGCTTCGGATTCGTTGAATAGATTCATCTGTGCAAAGCCGCCGTCCATGCTTTTTTCTGATGACGAACCAAAACGCCGATGTTGCGACAAGCGAAATTGCTCCATAAGCCATTCGACTTTGGCGGTAAGCGCACTGAGATTACTGTGTAATAAATCGTATTCAGCC
>Ga0123355_10018967_pt1 | contig 10940 bp, 6 predicted proteins | sample TergutEmb28metaG_3_FD_89872 | JGI IMG/M metagenome (GOLD analysis project Ga0123355, IMG submission 89872) | Embiratermes neotenicus P1 segment gut microbial communities from Petit-Saut dam, French Guiana - Emb289 P1 | ecosystem: Host-associated > Arthropoda: Insects > Digestive system > Gut ...
AACAAAATTCTTGTCTTAAAAAAGAAAAACGAAAGGATAAAACCTACACAAAAAAAAATATAGCTACAATTTTTTATATTTAAGGGGGGGGGAGCGAAGGAATGTTGTGGTACATAGAAATTTTTTAATTCCGTACGGTGGTAAGCCAGCGAAAAAGTTCGAGAACTCCTTGTCTATCAGAACTCTTAACTGCGCGTAGCTGAAATTCATTCACTTTAGAACAGGCCATGAAGACCCAGACGGGGAGTGGGGTATAGCTCTGCTCTTTCTTTTACCTCGGAGTTAGATGTGGTGGGTGGTCAACGCCACGTCTCCGGCAGCCTTACCACCCGGGAATATCCTGGCACCCACTGTATAGGAGTCTGTGTGGACATCGGGACCGGTCTTTACGGGTGCGGAATATCTCACCTCCACCACGATTCGATCCCTGGACGGTCGAACCTGTAGTAAGACGCTATACCGACTGAGCTATCCAGGCCCAAAAACTGAAATTAAGCTTCATAAATTGTTCTGAAAAAGCCTCATCATAGAAAACATGTATTGTGGAAATTGTGCGTTATTGTAAGCTGCACATGATTATTTCGGTATGTCATTGACACGCTTCTTTCCTGGCACGATCCTGTGCAACACCTGGAGACGCGTACGTGTATGCCAAGCTGATGTATTCCTTTTGTCTTTGCTTTCATTCCTTTCTACGTGTTGTTACAATTCAGCATTCCAACCAGTCTCCATCTCATCCCTGCCTGTCGTCAACCAAAATTATTATTAGGACAAAGAACCCAGGAAACAGAGCAGGTTTTGTTTACAGCATGGCGACCAACCCGCGGGGTTCATGAGGTCCGTGACCACATTCGTAAATTACGAATATGCTACAAAAATTGCACAATAATTTACTCGGTTAGGTATACCACTTTTTATTATTTTTCCAAGTGTGGCCGGCAAACCAGACCACAATGGGTGTTGTGGCCCTTTGCTATTCAAAGTTTGGACGCCCATTACTTAGAGCAACAAAAAATGTTATTGCCAGATTTGTGATGTTACTCCATAAGCAGCGTTGTTCCGCAATGCGCAGTTTGTTCTCAGAAAGGAGAGACAAGTTATAAGAAGCCAGGAAACTGAATAACATCACTGAGACTGCCAAGTATTGCAAGCATTCGTTGTGTGACAACGGGTTTGAGAGTTCCGAACGATTACGTGTGTAGTTACAGACATACTATTGACAGCCTCTTTTTGTAGCGAGTCACCGCACAAATTGAGCTACCTAATTAGCACGCGGCCCCATTTGAGAAATGATAATCCTTCAGTTGTCAATAAATCCTCAGCCATTAGTAAAATCGGAAGTTCCGTCATCTTGCTCCCAAGACATGAACTTGCAGCAGATGATCGGAATTCGTATCATTAAACCCGATTTATGTAAGACATCGTGTTTTAATTTTATACTTATATTCATTTCTATGTCTTCGAAGTCGTCCCTCGCTTCAATCTTTCTCACTACACCCGTACTCTCTTTTCATCACTTCTAGCCATTTGGTTGTTACCCCATCGCAATGCCCGCGCTTTGAGGACTTCGACCAGGTAATGCGTTATGAAGCTGATCGAACTGAAACTTTCTTCATCTCTCTCTCTCTCTCTCTCTCTCTCCTCCCTCTCTCTCTCTCTCTCTCGCTCTCTCCCCCCCTCTCTCTCTCTCGCTCTCTCTCTCTCTCTCAGCTTCAAGTATTCCTTTCAGCTTTCCATTCTCTGTTAGCTACTCTCCGCAGGTCATGATATTCCACGACTGAAGGTACTCGAAGGTCAGTTGCTGTGATTGTAATACCGTGTACTTACTTCCCACCCACTTGGTTTCGACACAATTCTAATTTTTCAGCGCGTCTTTATATGCCTGTTGGTGATTCATTATTATTTGATAAGCTGTGAAATTCATTCGGTTATTACCAGAAGGAAAGTGAGAGAGTTTTCACTGTCCTCGGGCCTTCAGTTTGTATTTAAGCATTAAAATATCGAAAGACTTTCTGATATATCGAGGCTATTATTCTTCCACGTGTGAAGTGGCATAGCCACCATGATGATATCGATGGTAGTAGGGAATTGTAAATTAGAGGATCTGACAGGTATTAGTGACATGACAGTAATAAAAGAAGGAAAATTCTTTCAATAGTTTAACGGTTAGAAGGAAGAAAATAATACATTGAGCTTCGCTATCTTGTGATAAACTTAGTCTAATGGAAACAAATATAAATGAGAGAGAAATTTGCCTCAAAAGCTTTGCATTGTATGTTCTTCGCATGACACTGCAGAATTATGCCAGGGAAGGGAGAGGCTGGACACATAGTCCACACGGGAGAACAGAAAATTATAAATATTTTTGTTCGAGATCTCTCTCTCTCTCTCTCTCTCAAAAAAAAAAAAACTGAAGCGTAGATTGAAGGCTGATGCTACTAAAAGAGATATGGAGCTGTACGATATATCTGGGCCAGCAGAGGATCCAAATTGTTTTCCTGAACGCGGTAAATAGTACAGAATCTATCAAGCATTTGTCACATTTTCATAGAAAGTTTATATTAAAATAATAATTTATTTATGTCAGTGTATTGAGCTGGAGAAGCGTATTCGGTACAGTGATTAGTCTCCAAGGACGCGTGACTCGATATCCAGCAAGGGTAGGAGAGTTGTCTCTTCTCGAAACGTTGAGACCGGCTCTGGAGCCACCCTGGACTGCTGTTCAAGGAGAACTGTAGTTTTATTTCCCATGTGGAAAAGCGGCCGGGGCGTGAAGCTGACTGCTCATATAAACTAGTGCCAACACTAGGAAAGAGGGGAGCTGTAGCTCCACGCCTACGTACACCTTGATGGCGTGCACATCGGCAACTGCATCTGGTATGATTCGAACAACGGAGACTGAACGACACAGCAGAGGTTCGTCACCCGACCGCGCTGTATTTAGAATGCAGTGTGTGAGACGTCACAGTAAATGTGCCTATTCTTCTTCTTCTTCTTGTTCTAAGAACTCTTTGCTAATAATATAACATCCTTGGCAGCCTGCATGGCGTCATGCTAGCTCTTTGTCATGGCGGTTAGTAAACGGAGATTTGGTTCATAGTTGAAAGGACTTGTTTGTTTGACTGCTACAGCATGCTTCTTGTGACGCATCTGCACCTGGCCATGTGTTGAATGTTTAAAGCAAAAACAGTTTCTATCATTTAACACACTTCTGGCATAATAAAGTTTTTGTAATGTCCGCACTGAAAAAAAAAAAAAAAACATTCCTTTATCCACATCTGCTGTAACAGTTCAGCAGACCGACATACGTATGAAGACCACGACTTAGCAGAATTCTGACATCGGGATTTGGTCATGTGATTTCCTTCAGGCGGTCGTGCATTATGTTTGTCTCGTTTGTCCAGTCAGTCAGTCGGTCGGTCAGTCGGTCAGTCAGTCAGTCGATCGGTCAGTCAGTCGATCGGTCAGTCAGTCGGTCGGTCGGTCAGTCAGTCAGTCAGTCGGTCGGTCAGTCAGTCGGTCAGTTAGTCGGTCGGTCGGTCAGTCAGTCGGTCGGTCAGTCTGTCGGTCGGTCAGTCTGTCGGTCGGTCAGTCAGTCAGTCGGTCAGTCAGTCTGTCGGTCGGTCGGTCGGTCTGTCGGTCAGTCAGTCGGTCGGTCAGTCAATCGGTCAGTCAGTCAGTCAGTCCCGACACGTGCCTCTACAACACGCTGATGCTGTTTATCGTCAAACACGATATGAGACAGTGACGATGTTTATCCGATCTTCATTCGTTAAGAGTGGATCTATACGTAGTCTAAAGATTTCTGTGATAAGCTTCGATTTCTATATAATAAATCAGTTACTGACCAAATTTTCTATTTTGTTATTTAGCGGAGAGAACTAGAAATACAGGAAGATAATCCACTGTTTACTTCACGTCGGCTTTTAATTGAGTTAGGAGGGATATTTGATATATATATATATATATATATACATATAGTGCCGCGGTCATGGAAGAGTAGAGCTATACCTCTACCCACCCTCTGGGCCACACCGGGCCTGTAACGGGATCACTTTACCTTTACCTTTATATATATATATATATATACATATAAAGGTAAAGTGATCCCGTTACAGGCCCGGTGTGGCCCAGAGGGTGGGTAGAGGTATAGCTCTACTCTTCCATGACAGCGGCACTAGAAGGGGTGAGTATATATATATATATACACATCTACTCTCATTAAATTATTTTAAATAAAATGGGTTTAAATGAAACATACAGAACAGTCCGTACCGGAAACTATTTATATAATGCTCTTCCTGTACAATTCGATTTAAAACGGGTAAAAAATTATTCGTCATTCCTTTTAAATATTTAGAATATGCCATTTGGAGGTGTATTCAGTAAGCTGGGGATAAAATTGGACGGACCCAAGTCCGGGGTGCGCTAATGATTTTAATCTGTTGGACGAAAATACTCATCCTGTAGAGAAAAACACACAATTGGAGGTCGGTCTAGCAGTAAACGCTAAGAACAGTGAGTAGTCTCTGTTTTCACATCCTTTTACAAGAATGCACGGTAACATCACAACATGATAATTAGTAAATCCGTGCTCTAATTCTGTTCAAAAAATTTTGGTTTACTGGTCGCTGCCTGAAAATTCGCAGATTAAGGTACGCAGAATTAGAATTTTACACGTTGTTTTGTTTGGATGTGAAACTTCGTCTGTCGTGTTAAGGGAAGTAATTAACATGAGGGTGATCGGGAAACGATAGCTGGGCAGGATAGTTGGACGTGTGTGGAAAGACGTGAGAGGGGACCAGATAAAAATACATCATGAGTAGCCTCATGAGGAGGTGAGTGGCATTCGGGCCACAAAAAGGAAAGATGAGAATTGTGTGACGGGTTTTAGGTGCAAACGTGAGGTGAAAGACCACGTGGGCCACCTTGTCGTAGATGCGATGAGAATACTAAAACGTATCTTACAGAACTAACACGTGAGGGTGTCGTTTGGATTCATCTGGCTCACGGTAGGGCAGAAAGGTATGCTTTTAGTAATGTGGTAATGTACAGTACCCTCTCGTTCCACAAAATGCGTGAACTTTCGTGACTGAATATTTATTAGAATTTGCAAGAACGATTCTGTATCATGATTTGGTTAGTTAGTTAAAACCTAGCGGAACTTCATGAGACAAAGTACTTCTTCGAGTATTTGATCTCTAAGTGTGTGATAGCAGCCTGCATGTTGTATGCATAATCCATGGTTCCACACCAACATATGAGCTATGTAGTGCGAACCGTCTGGTTCATGTCATTAGGTCACTCGGAACAGACGTAAATGTTACGATATCTGCACCTCCTGAAGCTATTCGCTATTAATACCACACAGACTTGGCACTGGGAGTGAACTGCAACTTGTGGACACAACAAAGATTGTCGGACCTTTTGCCCGTCATAATTCCGCAGTCTCTCGATGTTTCATCACGTACTGGAGCATCCTTAAATAATACCTACGTACGTATGTACATACACAAATATACACTTATGTACATAAATACGTACTACATATATGTATGTATATACTTAAGTATATACATACACATACATACATACATACATACATACATACATACATACATTCACAGACCAAGATGTTTCCGCCCTGACGCTTTTGACACAATCAGAATCATCCTGGTTAGAATGGCCTCAGTTCAAATCCCGGCAGTTAATCTAAAGAGGGTCAACTACCACACTAAACTGAAATCAGACCTTCAAGACGTACTAGTGTGTTTGTATGCAACACGCAATGCCAAGTTGTCTCTGCCCTGAAGCGTGTTGTGTTAGCAATCAGAATGTCCGTATTTAAAATACTTTGTAGGCTCCAGGTGTCTCGGTTTGCAGGTTGCACTAAACGTGCACGAGAACATTAACATTACATTTACATTTTCACTTCCACGAACGCGGAAGTTTAGAATGCTTGTCGCTCTCCTTGTTTCCCCACTAGGCCTACATCTTCATCTCCCTTTGTTTAACTCACAGCATACCGACACCAATATTTTGGGTTGTCTACCCTGATAACGGACGCCACAGGTTCCCTGAGAATGTTAGCACACTTCCGTCGGAACACACGACTTCGCGACCCGGGAGACGCCAAGTTAAAGGTAAAGGTGACCTTGTGTACGCCACGAACGCCTGTAAGGGAGAAAGAACTCTAGAGGCTAGACTTCTCCCATTCTTAACCTCGACACTAGGTGATGTTAACTAGCCAGCCTGACGCCCTCACAGACTTACGCGGGAGAAGGGCTTCAGTATTCATTGAATAGAAAGCTGGGTGGGCCCCAGAGCTGGTGTGGACGTTTCGGAGAAGAGATAAGCTTCTTGTCCCTAAAGACTTTAATCTCAATTTTCGTACGAATGTCGAGAGATAATTCGGCAAAAATAACAAGAAGGATGGCATTGTTCCGGATATGGCGGTATGACGTTACGTCAGTGATTAATAGGACACCGACTTTTCGAGGCCAAGTAATGTCCTCAATTTCAAGGGTCGAAATGCAGCAGATAAACGCAATACCCACACACATAGCCGCAAAAATATCAATATATAACGCCACAGTAAAATCAAAGTTTAAAATTATTACAGTGAATGCCGTGTATGGAAGGCAGGAGACAGCGACAGAGCGAGAGAAAAACGAGATTTCTACCTCCAGTGGATAATAAAAGATCGTTATTAAAATGACACAACATTGAATAAAATGTTCCATATCTAGCCGATGATATTGAAAACTGCACAGGGTACTGGCCACATTATACAGTACAGTCAGAATATAGGCAAACAGAAAAGCACAGCAAACATCGATACATTAACCGATATGGCGACAATATGTAGGGAACCTGAGGAAAAAATTGAAAGTTTAACTCTGCCTTGAGTCACTTCAAAATAAGCATGTGCAGGTTACTACTACTACTACTACTACTACTACTACTACTACCACTACCACCACTACTAGTACTACTACTACGACGACGAAGATATTGTTGACTAAATCCAAAAACGATGTAACCTCAATACGCCAGGTTATGCCTAGCCTATTTCAATAATTTAACTGTATAGTTTAGAAAAGAGACCTAATAAGAAATGATGTAAGAGGCCTTGCAGCACACATACTGGGTTTGAAGCTGAAACGTTCTCAATTCTCGAATGTATGTTATTTGCTCATAATGCACATGCATATTGACATAACAGGAATATTTGGACCTTGCGTTACTGGACACAATACGAACTGGATTTTATTTGCAGCCTTGAGACTTCTATAGTCAAGATCGTCGTCCGGAAAGAAACACGAGATTTCTAGATGACATCAGCAGAATAGGCCTTCTGACATCTTCATGTGTTGAGCAATCCGGAACAGCTGACAGTTGTCATTCTGACACAACTCATTTCACCCTTTTACGTCACAGCAGCCAACATCCGGTGACAGCTGTAGGTCTAACGCTATTCTCTAACAGCCCACCCTACACACTTTTTGAACCCGTACAATTCAACAGCAGCAGCACAATTCTGCGCGCGCCAAGAGCTATTAAAGCCCTTAAAACGAATTTCTTTTGTCGAATCTATGCTGCTCGTGCCACAAATTCTGTGACGCGCACTAGCGACATAAAGCTCTAAGACTTCTTTCGCTCTTCAGGAGTGACTATAATCAACCCTGAAGAACGATAGTTATCAGACTCTTCCGTTTTCATTCCAATGTTTCATGTTATATGATAAGCAGTTGAAGTGCACCCTTGTACAGGCACTGAGGCTCTGTACAGGCCTTACGGCCCGTAGGGAAAGTAGAGGTATAGCTCAACTAGAATGGGGTAAGGGGTCAGCGTCACGCCCTGGCCGCTGTTTACCCCCGGGAAAGACCCGGTACCCATTGTACAGGAGGCTGGGTGGGCCCCAGGGCCGGTCTGGACAGGTGCGGAAAATCTCGCCCTCACCGGGATTCGATCCCCGGACCGTCCAGCCCGTAGCCAGTCGCTACACCGACTGATCTACTGGGCCAACGTTTCATGTTATAAGTTAACTTTAAAGAGGAGTTGGTGTCTGCGGGTATTGTGATAAACACGCTGTTCGTTTCTAAGCACCGTAAGCACGCCGTGTATCAAATGAATGTATAATGGAGAGCTCGGGTCTGTACATCTATAAGTTTCATCTGTAGAGCTACTGTGAACGAATTTCAATTAAATTTGCTATTGGGTTTCGTAGAAAAATTTTACTCTGAAGTTTTATCGGGCGTGAAATTATTTTTCCCAATTTTAGGGGGAAAAAAATTCGTTAGTGACTTATTTTTAAAAAATTAGGCATTATAAGTAACAGTCAGATGGAACAAAATATTAAGGGCAACTGGCGTGAGTGGACTGAGGCCCGATCAACCGACCGTCTGACAGCTGGGTGGTGAACATGATGATAATTATTATACAGGGAAAGTTTTTAAATGACCGCATGTGCCATTCAACATTCAAACCGCTCTGTTTGACAACAGGCAGCACAGCGATTGCTGTTACTCCAACTTACCATGAACAGAATTCCAGCAGTTTAGTTTAGTGCATTGCAGTCAGCGTTAGGTTTTAATTCCTTGTATCTAAAAGCGGTTCTGGAAATGGTTTGCAATGTAAGGCGTTGCACTGTCTCGCTGAAGATGCACAGCCTGACTCAGTGCATACGTTCAGATGTTTTTAGACGTAGAAAACCTTTTTTTAAACGTTGTTGGTTAGCAAGTTGTAACAACTCCCTCGCTCATTGCCACATGAGTACAGTAGCAATACTGCCTCAGACAAGACCGCTTCAAATTTTCAAAGCTACATTAACTCCTTGTACTTTCTATCACTGTGTCTATCTTCTTTACCGAAAAAAGTTATATCAGTACAGGCAATGTAGGTGTAACGTAAAATTGAGACGCGTTCGTAAACCATTGTTGCAGTGGAAAAACATTAAGTATTACATATTCTGAGTGTGTGCTAGTATCGTTAGATATCCAACATGCAATGCGCTTGCGCCATATTGTCACTTGTGGCCTGTCCGGATACACATTTCTTTTCCCCACATTATCTCATAAACGGCACGATTAAAAAAAAAAAAAAAGTTATTGAACTTAAAATGTGGGCTTTGATTTTCTCTACAACTTTTGTCTCAAACATTTCTCATTGTAAATAAAATTCACCCAGATATTGTCATAAATTTACGTGTACATACGTCTCCATATAAAACCCCCCTTATCCTTGTCAGATTTTAATGAAATTTGACTTCTCTTGAAAGATTTTCGAAAAATACTCAAGTAACATTTCACGAAAATCTCTCCAGTGGGACACAAGCTGTTCCATGCGGACGGACAGACAGACATGACGAAGCTAATAGTCGCCTTTCGCAATTTCGTGAACGCGCCTAATTAAAAACTTCCTACACCCAGATGTGCATGTGCCCACCTGATTATGTAAAAAACGTCTCCTCGTCTCGTCCACTATGTGTGGCCCCATTTACAACTACGAAACCCAAACTATAAGTCGATTTTATCAGTTTTGTGATTACATGATTACATTCGCTGCCAAGGAAAATATAAATTCTTATCTTATCTGTACGTCGCGAAGTTGCGAATGAAGCTGAACAGATCCCTTTATCTAATCTCAGAGCCAAATATATATGCCTATTCATTTCTATGACAAGAGTATCTCTCCTGGATTCCCAGCGTCAAGAAGGCCTGTGGGAAGTCACCGACCGTACTGTCGGCAGTTGCATCTGTCAGGGACGATGGCAGGAAAGGGTGGTGTCCAGACAGAGAAGGGCTGTACTGTTCAAAGGCGAACATTGTGATCGTGAACATAACCATGGGAATCTGTGAGCGCGAAGTGGTTAGGTTCCTGCACATACTGTTCTGCGTTGTCATAATGGTGAGCAATAGACCAAACTCATATTCTACAACTTCATGTCCTTCGTCTATTTTGTCACATGTGGAAAGGAAATTTACTGCTCATGTTTCTGTGAAATAATGTGAAATGCCAACTTGATGTAACAAGGTAATTTTATTCATGTATTCTTAGCTCGACATGTTTCGGGCACATACGCCCATCATCAGGAACATTAGATGTTGAGTTTGGTTTTCTGCACTGAGTATGTGGATGGATTGTGGTCTTGAGAGCCGCTGTGTAGGTCGTGTGTACGGTGCGGATGGTGCACGGCACCATCCGCATTTGGCATTTCACATTATTTCATGAGGAAGATGCACGGTAAAATAACCCCTAATGTTTCTGTATCTGTCCTATTCTCCTACATTGTTCGAAGTGCACAACAGAATAAGAAATGTATGAAAAAGGTGCGAGTGGCCTTCAGATGATTACATTCAGTACTCTTCTCAGATGATCATGCAATTCACTCTACTGTGGTCAGAATGGTTGTTACTGTCCCCCATTGTGTTCATATTATGAAATGTTACTACTGTTCTTAGAGTCTGTTATCAAATTCCTTTCCAGAACTGTTACTTGTACATTTAACTTAATTTTGTTCAATTTATCTCTCATCCATAACTTAAAATCTGTACCCTGTCGAAATGTTCTGGAAGTTTTAACTTAAAATTCATACTTCGCGCACAAATGGTAGGCATATTCACAATCCACGAACATACCAAATGTCATTTTCCTAGACACAGTCCATCTACAATAAATATTATTATTTGCCTCAATTTACGAGGGCTCTTCAAAAAGTTTCCGCACTTATTTTTTTTAACTCTATTTATTAAGAACTTCAGAAACAAATTACGTCACTTTTCTATATAGTCACCCTGCTTTGCGATGCATTTTATCCAGCGTCCTACCAACTTTTTAATGTCATCAGCAAAAAATGTTTTTGGTTGAGTGCGTAGCCACTGATGCACCGCTGCTTTCACATCATCATCACATGAAAATCGTCTTCCCCGTAAAGCATT
>Ga0123355_10018968_pt1 | contig 10939 bp, 5 predicted proteins | sample TergutEmb28metaG_3_FD_89872 | JGI IMG/M metagenome (GOLD analysis project Ga0123355, IMG submission 89872) | Embiratermes neotenicus P1 segment gut microbial communities from Petit-Saut dam, French Guiana - Emb289 P1 | ecosystem: Host-associated > Arthropoda: Insects > Digestive system > Gut ...
CCGGGCTTGACCCGGAATCTTCATGCTACAACATCCCAAACCAAGTTAACCACTATAACTACAATTACGCTTTTTTGCACTAACAGCGATAAGCTTGGCTTGGCAATTCTAAGCATAAAGATTGCGGGTCAAGCCCGCAATGACGGCGTCTACCGCATGACAAACCGCCACAATAGGATGTGACCCACATGAAAAACCGCTTCTTCAACATAACTCTGATAGCCCTAGCCCTAGCCCTAACCCTGCTCGCAATTGCAGGTGGGGCTTATTTCCGTGCGGGGCTTAACGTAACTCATGGCGAGCCCTCGACAGAACGCATCCGTGCGCCGCATCCAATGGATAACGTGCAAGCAACCGAAAACAACCGGCTACAAGCACTGGAATTTGCCCAGCGTTTGGCAATTGTATACACAATTGACCCGGGCGAATGGCTTTTCGTAGAGCGCAACCTGCAACTGCTGCATGAAGGCATACAGGAAATCCGCGAGGCATACACTCGCGAACGCACCGCCCATGCCCAAGCAGTACAAGACCACGAGTACCAAGAAGCTGTCATTCAAGCCAATGCCGACCGCGAAATGGACGAGTGGAACGCCCAACGCACAGAACGCGACGAACTTCTGGCACTTGGCATCGCGCCACCCCCTCTTCCAGATATGCCGGAAAGCCCCATCCCCCACCCCGCCCCAGAATTTATGGGCGAAACTTTTGACATGTTCACGGATTTGCACATGCTGTTCTTGGAAGAAGACCAGCAGCATCTTGCCACCTTTTCGGACGAAGATTTCGCCGTTATGTGGGAGGCTGTTCTTTCTGTTGCCGAGGCAATACAGCAAAACATTCTAATAGACGAAATTGACCTAATGACCGCACGCGACGTAGGCCGCGCAGTCAACGCGCTAACCGGCCTTGACCGCGTGACGGAAACATTGATAGAAAACATCGTTCTGTCGCATTTACATGTAAACGCCATCCCAAACGAGGAAGAAAACCGCCGCCGTTTTGACGAAGAAGCAAACAATTACGAACGCGTGCGCTTCTATACAGGCGAAATTCTTGTAGACGAAAACGAAATTGTCACATACGAAATATATCAACTGCTGTTGCAATATGGGATGCTTCGTTCCGATTCGATTCGCGATAGCCTTGTACCAATGCTTGGCGTATTTGCATTGGTTGCAGGGCTGTTTGTGCTGTGTATTATGTATTTGTGGTTTTACATGCCAACAATTGTTGCCCGCAAAAAAGAAGCGGGGCTACTGTTCACGGTTTTTGTGTTGTCATTGGTTTTAACTTGGGTTTTTAGGGAATTCTCGTTCCCATTTATATCGCTGATGATATTTTCCATGCTGGCATCGCTGCTTATTGACCGGCGATGCGCACTGTTCCTTTCCATTGTTATGGTAATAGTTTGCTTTTTTGTGGTGGAAGGCTCGCTGGGCTACCTTCTATTCTATATCCCTGCCGGGATGTTTATTTGCCTGCTGTCCCGCTTTACAACCGAACGCGCAAAGGTTTTTATTGTCGGTTTTTTGGTTACGGCAATACAGTTTGGGCTGGCAATTGCGGTAGCGTTTATAATTGACCGCAACCACGCCATTTCCGATTTAAACGGCCTGCTTATTGGTGCGGGTTTTGCCGCAGTAAGCGGTATGCTAACCGTTATAATTTGCACGGGAAGCTTGCCGTTTTGGGAAACTTTGTTTGGCGTTGTTACCCCAGTCAAGCTTCTGGATTTGACCAACCCCACAAACATACTGCTGCGGCGGCTTACAATAGAAGCACCCGGCACGTACCACCATTCGCTTATTGTGGCCAACCTTGCGGAAACAGCTGCATTTGACATTGGTGCCAATGCCCACGCCGCCCGAGTTGGCGGGTATTATCACGATATAGGCAAACTCAAAAATCCGCATTACTTCGCGGAAAACATAGATGGCGAAAACCCACACGACAGTATGGACCCGCTAAGCAGCGCGCAACTTATCATAGGCCATGTCACCCACGGGCTAACTCTTGCTACCCAGCAACGCTTGCCGCAATTTGTGCGCGACATGATAAAAGAACACCATGGCACCACTATGTTGCAGTATTTCTACGTCAAGGCAAAAGAAAGCAGCCCGCAGGTAGATTGCAAAGACTACCGCTACCCGTTCGAAATACCGCAAACCCGCGAGGCTGCCTGTGTAATGCTTGCCGATTCCGTAGAGGCCGCCGTACGCGCTACAATGCCAAAAAACAATTCTGTAGACGACGTTGAAAAAACCATACACGCAATTGTAAGCGGCAAACTAAATGATGGCCAGCTTGCAGACAGCCAACTAAGCATAAAAGACCTAACGGTAATCGAGCAATCGTTCCTACGGGTTTTGCGGGGGATGTATCACGAAAGGATTGTGTACCCAAAATGAGAGTATACTTTGGCGAAAACTGCACATTACCACTACACCAGCAAACACTGCTAAGACAAGTAATAAGCGCAGGCCTAAAATTTCACCCAAAATACGAAAAACTGGACTGCGAAATTAATCTGTCGCTAGTTTCATCCGAAGAAATCCAGAATTTAAACAAACATTATCGCAAACTGGACACGCCAACAGACGTTTTGTCATTCCCAAACACAGGCGCAAAACCCGCGCCCGGCTTCCGCGGCAGCAAGCCTACCCTTTCCATGGGTGATATTATTATTTGCATGGAAGTTGCAGAGGCTCAAGCCCAAGAATACGGCCATTCCGTTGAAAGGGAACTGGCGTTTTTGACCGTGCACGGCTTCTTGCACCTTATCGGCTACGACCATATGACCCCAGACGACGAAGCCGTAATGAAAGAAACCCAGCAAGAAATTTTGGCATGGGTCGGTATCGAAAGGTGAAATAACATGAAAAACCGAAACTGGCGCGAGTCTTTTGGACATGCCATTGACGGCATCGTAAACACCGTAAAAAAAGAGCGTAATTTCCGCATTCAAATTTTTTTTGGTATTTTAGCGATAATCGCGTGTATCATATTTAGAGTAGAGGCTTGGCAGTTCGCGCTTGTAATAATCGCGATATTTTTTGTGCTTGCTGCGGAATTAATGAACACAGCCATAGAGGCTCTTACAGATTTAAGCTGCAAGGGCAAAATTCACCCCTTGGCCAAAATTGCTAAAGATGCAGCGGCAGGGGCTGTGCTTTTGGCATCTGCAATGGCACTGATAATTGGCACGATAGTTGCTGTGTCTGTGATTGGGAGATTTTTGACATGATATTGAGCAAAACTACATTATATAGAATTTTGCCGCTGGTATTTGCATTGGTGATTATCTTCGCGGTTGTAATAAGCGACCCGCCTGCCTACTGGTGGGACAGGGAAGACGCATTTGTAGCATACGCCCCAGAGCCTGCACCACCGCCAGCCAACCCAATTACGGACACGATGTTTTCTTCCCGTTGGGACTATGGCATGTATTGCAATTTTGCAGACATGGTCATTGAACCCGAAGACCCGGGCCCACGCGCATTATTGACAGGGCTCCCAATTGAAGAGGAATATCTTGACCGCAGGCCTGTTGCGGTTGTTATAAACAACTTGCACCGCGCATTGCCGCAAAGCGGTATCACATCTGCCGATATTATTTACGAGGTGCTTACCGAGGGCGATGTTTCGCGCTTGGTTGGTATTTTCCAGTCAGAAATACCGGACAAAATTGGGCCTGTGCGCTCCGCAAGGGTTTCTTTTCTCGACTTCGCGTTTAACCATGACGCGCTTTTTGTCCACCATGGCAGAAGCCCCTATGCCGATACGCATATTCGCAATACACGCATCACCAACTTGGACGGCATGTCGCTTGGGCAGGTTTTTTGGCGCGACCGCAATTACCCATATTGGCACACAAACAGCGGCCAACGCCCACTTGAACATAGTTCATACACCGGCTGGGGACATATTGTGCCGCATTTAGACTCGCGCAGTATCCGCGATTATGTAAACGATAACCCCGCATACGGGCTAAACTTTGGCACAGTGCAGGATTTCCCCGGCGCAGGCATTGCCAATACTGTTGTGGTTCCGTTTTCTGTACCATACACACGTACCTTTATTTTTGATGCGGAAACAGGGGTGTATCTGGTAGAAAACCGCGATGGGGCGGTGCTTGATGCCGACACGCGCCAGCAAGCCGCCGTTACCAATATCTTGATACAAATTACCACAAAACGCGTAACTGGTGCGCTTGGCCAACGGACAATTGGCACTGTTGGCACCGGCGACGGCTTTTTGGTTGTTGGCGGGTACTACCGTCCGGTTCGCTGGGAAAAGGACAGCCACACATCACCAATGCGCTGGTACACGATGGATGGCGAGCCGCTTATGCTTGCCCCGGGGCGCACATGGATATGTGTTTTTCAGACTACAGGAACGGTTAGGTTTTATTAAAAAGACTCTAGGGGAGGATAATTATGCTACGAAAATTGTTGGTGTTTATTTTCGCAATAATTAGCTTGGGAGTTGTAAGCGTTGCCGCCAATGATACCGATATTGGCGTGCGCTGGCTTGTGGAACCTACTTGGGAGTTTGACATTGTGGTTAACTTCCGGGGCGGTATGGCGGCTGTTGAGGTTTTCCACGAAGGCTGGATGCATAAACTTGGCTATGTAAATAACATGGGCGAAATGGTTATCCCAATGGAATACATACATGACGAGGGGCATTATTTTTATCGCGGTGCGCCGCATTTTGGATATGGAATAGCGGGAATTTTTTGTATGGCGCGTGATTATTCTGCCGCTTTTTTTGATGCAACCGGCAGGCAGTTGACAGACTTTGAGTTTGCAGATGCGCTGGATTTCTCGGAAGGATTGGCAGTGGCTGGCAGACGAACCGAAGACTACGGTAGCCGCTGGGGTTTTGTAGACACCGATGCAAATGTAGCAATCCCATTCGAGTTTAGCAGCGCACGCTCGTTTAGTGAAGGCTTGGCGGCTGTACACAATGGCAGTTACTGGGGGTTTATCGACCGGAATGGCAATCTTGCGATTCCGTTTCAGTTTAGGGATGTTAGTTATTTTCGCGACGGCATGGCGGCGGTTGCTCACGACTTTAGATGGTGGGGGATTATTGACAGAACCGGTAATCTCGTCGTGCCTTTCCAAATAGAAATGTATTGGTACGACCATTCTCATCTAACTGCCCCCGCAACTCCCATATTTCAAGAAGGACGGGCAGCGGTTTGGGAATTGGATTGGGGAGAATCCGAACAAACCACATACCTATGGCATGATACTACGCGTACAATTGGCTTCGTCGATAGGGCAGGCAACCAAATTGTACCCTTCATATATAACCATGCGCGTAACTTTTCTGAAGGGCTGGCGGCAGTTGCCATAACTGATATTGAGCGGCTCACACGCTGGGGCTTTATTGACTTATACGGCAATGAAATTGTTCCGCTTATATACACATCCGCATATTGTTTTTCCGGGGGGCTGGCAGCTGTTAGATGCCGCGAGTCGGACAGATGGGGTTTTATAGATACAAACGGCAGCGAAGTTGTACCGTTTAGATACACAGCCGCACGTAGCTTTGTGAATGGCTTTGCCGCTGTCCGTTGTGAGCAAGGCAAATGGGGCTTTATAGATAAAACCGGTTACGAAATTGTTCCGCCCGCGCATACATGGGTTGGTGACTTTGCACATGGATTAGCGACAGTAGGGACAGCAACAGTTGAGCGGTTCTGGTTGGGTACTTGGATAGACGGTGGCGGTAGGTTTGGTGTCGTTGACATGCAAGGCAACATTGTAGTACCTATTGAGTTTGACGAAATCCGCAGTTTTTCCGAAGGGCTTGCATGGGCAAGGATGGGAAATTACTGGGGCATTTTACAAATAGTCACCGGGGAAGATGTTGCCGGACTTGAGCCGTTGTATATTCCTGCGCGAGCATACGTTCATGAAGAAGAGTACACCCCAGAATCGGAGTACATCCCAGACGAGCCAGAATACGTACCAGAACCAGAACACATTCCAGACGAGCCAGAATACGTACCAGAACCGGAATATACTCCCGGGGAAGAAGACCCCCAAGAACCGGAACACATTCCCGAGCCAGAACACACACCCGCCATCACATCCCTCCCACCAAGCAGGAACACGACGCGAATATTAACAATTGTGTTCACACTATTAGCCGCCGGGATAGGCAGAACAGGAATATATCTGCACAAAAAAGGGGCAAAAACAGCCGATAAACCGAACGACATTGTTTAGCCTTGCACCAACCGTCTCTTTAATACTCAGTTCTTCATACAATGCATTGACACATTACACGATATGTGTTAACATGTCTTTACAACAAAAAAACAAACGTTTCTATGCCATGGACGGGTTTTGCCACCTTAGGAAAAGGCTTTGTGCCTTGAAACTGACCGCACCGCTTCCCCGCTTTAACCTTTGTGATTTTGCTGTACATTGTACCTCATGTATTACCCGCCGCATTACTTGCAAGGGGGCGGCATACTAGGCTATGGATCCGGCCTATGTATTGCCACCCACGCATGCACCTTGCATTATATTGCGGCACCACTGCCGGGAGCCCGGGCCCCGGTTTTATTGAAACTAACATAAATAACCAATACGAAAACGCGCCGCCGAGGCGCACCACTTCAATGAGTGCAGGCAAATGCAGATGACAACTATCATGCATTGCCGTGCTTTGTGTACATAAAAGACATAAATAGCCCAACAAATGGTTTTGTCGGGCTATAATATTTTTAGTTTGGACTTGCTTATTTTTCGCCTAGTCGCACCTTTAATTGTGCGATAATGGCATCTTTTTTAGTTGCTGCAATTTATCCCCGCTTGCTCCACTCTCCGCAGGGGCGTTTTACTACACTTTAGCCCCCCGCAGAAGTCAAAACGAACTTCACGCCTCTTTTGTGCCAACAAAAAAAATACTATTTGTGTATTTTTTACATATCTACAACCATCATAGTCAATTTTTTGTATATATTTTGGTTGTTTAACAAAAAATTATCACACAACCGTCACAGTTTACCGTCACAAATACTAAAATTTACTTGCAAAACATTTTTGCGCATGGTAAACTACGCATACTTGAGACTTTTTGTCCACAAAAACAAACAAACAGGAGGAAAAAATGCGACAGCACAAGAAGAATTTTGTATCAAGATTACTGGCAGTTGCACTATCATTGATTATGGTAGTTAGCATGTTGCCTGTAGTTGTAGCCGCAGACGAGTGGCAGGAAGATGGTGCCGCTCCGGTAATCACAGCCTTTGTACCGCTTGCGGACGAGGTTACTTGGCAAGTAGTGCCAGTTGGAACAGAACTGTCTGAATTGTATTTACCATCCACACTGCTGGCAGTGGTGGAAGAGGCTTACATCGCAGACTACGCACCAGAAACGCCGCAACTTCCGCAGATTGAAGATGAAGACGTAGAAGAAGATGTAGTGTACTACACAGAAAACGACAACGAAGAACCGTACTACAATGAAAACGAAGATATATATTTTGATGACAATGAAATAATGTATGATGGCTATGGAGTGTGTGAGGGCTACGATGTGCATGAGAAGTGCGAAGCATACGAAGCTACCCCCGGCGCAGACATTGCTGCTATCATGACAATCCCCGGTTTGGAAACTGCCCTCGTTTCCTTGGGTTTAGACTTATTTGAACTAATGGACGAAGAGACACAACCCATATTGGAAAACAACTATGTACAAGTGCCGGTTACATGGTACTCTGCCGATTTTGACCCTTATACACCGGGTGTATATGTATTTACTGCACAAGTCTATGACTTTGTTGTAGAAACAGATTTACCTACAATTGAAGTAACAGTCGTTGAAATCCTTGCGGCTACTGCATTCGAACCTGTTAATGCCGGGTTGCCTATGACAAACTTTGTGATACCAGTGGCACATACCACAATAGACCTTGACCCAGCAGGCGATTTTGCAGTTGTTTACACATACCCATTACTGCCAGATTCTATAACTGGCATAATAAGATATAGCTTCACATTTACTCCAACAAGCCCACTTGACTATGTTAATGATGCAGCAAATGCAAATGACATAATTTTTGGCATAGTGCCTGCAGGCACACCAACAATCGGCAATGCGGGTTTTACTGCCATTCAAAATAACGCACCTGCATTGCTACGCTTCCGCTCTACTGCTCCATATGGCAGCTACGCACCAGAAAACAATATTCGTTTTATACGTAGCAATGATGCCGAAACGGCAGATATTCATACGACTCAAGTAAACTGGGTGCTAAATGAATCACATGAAATAGTAATTGAAATTGACACAAACGCAACACCACAAACAATTTCACACTTTGTTTATCGTGGTGGTATTCGAGTTGCAACAGTACCAATTGGCCCACTTAGGGCGACTGTACCTATAGGAAATCGTGATTTTTCTGCCGGACTTGGCGCAATTTATATCCGGACATGGGGCGGGTCATTCGCCGCTAACTTCTCCGTTCCTGCTGCAAACGCATTTGCGCCACAGCAAACAGGCTCGGGACGCACATTCCGTGTTGGCCCAACACAAGAGTTTACTACACTGGAGGCTCTTCGCCAGTATGTGATAGCAAGCGGTTCAAGGGGTGGTAATTTCGCAAACCTTAACCCCGGTGACACAATTCTTGTTTATCCAAATATAGTAGGCGACAGAAATATGCCACATGTTGTACCTGCAAATGGCCGTCTATTTATAAACGCTAATGGTACAGAGGCCGAACCTATTACCCTACGCGGTGTAATTGATGCAAATGGCAACCGCCCAATAATTGCTTCTGCATGGCGGCCAAATGATGTTGGCACTTATGCGCTAAATCTGCATTCCGTTCTAACAATAGGCTCTAGCCCGTGGATGGACACCTACGCCCACACAGGCAATTGGATTAGAGTAGAAAACCTAATTGTAGACGGCGGCGTATTTGAAATGTTCGACTACTTTAACAATGTTGCAGACGCAAACAATCGCTTTGTTAGGGCTTTTGGACAACCAATAGGCGGCCCGGCCTTTAGCGAACCTGTTACACTGGAAAACTTCCCCGTACTAATTCACACCCCATTCGAAAATACATTTTTTGCACGTAGCGACATTTTTGGCACACGTGTCTATGGCAATGCAGCCGTAGCAACTGCTTTTGCTGGCACACCATATCAGTTTATGATGAGACTTGGCCATGGCGGCGTTGGCGGCGGCGGCGGAAACCCTGCCGGACATTCTATGTTCTCTAACCGCGCTGTATTAATAGAAGGCGGCGACAACGTCTTAATCTATAACACCCTTGCGATGGGTGGCGGCACCGGCATAGCAAGTTCTGATGGCGGCCCGGGTACGCTTATAGTTGACCGTGTAGAGGTTGCTTACAGCGGTATGCACGCAGCTGGGCACAACATTTACTTTAACGGCGACCAAATGCGCCACCCGCACATGACAGTTACCGTACGCAACAGCTTCATTCACAACTCCATTGGCACACAGGGTTTGCGCACCAGAGTTGGCCGCAACATTATTTACAATAATGTGTTTCTTAACAGTGCTGCAAAGCAAGTAGACCTTGTTGGGCATGACGCTGGCGCACCTACCTATGGTATTGCCCACGGTGTATATCCTGCTGCAAGGCGGTTTTTGGGTTATACAATGGCAGAGGGCATTCCGCACTGGCAATCTGTTTTTGACTTGCCGCGCGATACCGAGTTTATTGGCAATGTATCCATCATGACAGGGCCTTTCCACAACAACCACGTACACATTGGTGGCGCAGGCCAATTGTGGGAAGAATCTTGGGGGCGTTACCGCTTTGTAAACAACACATTTATTCATCTAACAGACCAAGCAAATACCGGAATGCCACGGGAAGCCATTGGTGCACGTTTTGGTGTAGAAAGCGTAGAAATGTTTAACAACGTTTTCTTTGGCAGGCATGGCAACTTCCAACCGTTTATAGAAGAGCATGGCAGCTACGGTAGTCTGACATGGGCATTTGGTGAGCGCCAACTTACAGGCGACAACAACTGGATGCATCATAATGCATTGTTAAACATTGTTAGGGGACAACCGGGTTCACCACCAATTACAAACTACCTTGGAACCACCCATTTTGGTACTGTAGGCGAAATGCCATTTGTTAGCCTAGGCGGCCATGAAAGGGTAACAGGCCCTGTTAACCCGGCAGACTTCGACTTCCGTTTAAGTAATGAAGGCACGGCATATGATGCTGGCTTAGGCACATCTGTTGCCCACACCGCCACATTTATGACCCAAGCCGAACATGCAACTCGCTTAGCAAACGGTCAACTCCCAATACACTACGACTGGCAATTTGAAAATGACGTAATTATAAGTATCGCAAGCGGCGGCTGGCCTTCACCAGACCCTATCACGTCAAACACAACCACTACAGCCCCATGGCGTGGCCTTGGCTTTGGCGACCCATTCCATGACGGTTTTTGGACATGGCAGCCACCGGTAGCAACAAACACATCTACCCCACCAATGGAACTTACAGGCACAGTTGACGGCTGGGTTTGGACAAACGATGCTCGTACAGATAGTGCTGCACCAATGCTGGGCGCGTACTTATCTGGCGACCCAATTGACGATGATAATGATAATGACGATGATGAGCCGCAACGCGAATTATTAGAATTCCCAATTTATCGTCCAAATCACTCATGGCAAGTAGTTAGCTTTGTTTACGAAAACTACCCAATCATGCCTACAGACGGCATTATTTCCTACACATTTGAATTTTCAGTTTCCCACCCCGGCCCTGCTGATGGTGGCGACACTTCCCCCGGCGGCGGCAATATTCAATTCTTTATAGTACCGGTTGGGTACACAGCCACACCAACAGGTGCTAACCTGCGTGGCCCCAACCCTGCACCTGCTACTCCTGCCAATGCTGCAGGCG
>Ga0123355_10018969_pt1 | contig 10939 bp, 5 predicted proteins | sample TergutEmb28metaG_3_FD_89872 | JGI IMG/M metagenome (GOLD analysis project Ga0123355, IMG submission 89872) | Embiratermes neotenicus P1 segment gut microbial communities from Petit-Saut dam, French Guiana - Emb289 P1 | ecosystem: Host-associated > Arthropoda: Insects > Digestive system > Gut ...
CAGCTAGTCAAGAAATTCCCCGCATTTCACGGAACCCGAAGGTTCATTACCGCACTCACAAGCGTCCGCCACCTGTCTCCATCCTGGGCCAGCCCAATCCAGTCCATATACCCACATCCCACCGCCTGGAGACCCATCCTAATATTACCCACCCATCTACGCCTAGGTCTCCCCAGTGGTCTCCTTCCCTCCGGTTTCCCCACCAAGACCCTATACACCCCCTCTCCACACCCATTCGCGCCACATGCCCAGCCCATCTCATTATTCTCCATGTATATCCACTACACAACCACAAAATCTGCAGTTCTCTAAAAAATATAAGTTATAATTTTCGTTCTCCTGACCTGTCACTTTCAAGTAGACCTGAAGCTGTCCTTCCCTGTAAGCACCACGAACATATATGAAGAAGCGATCTCGGAACTAGGTGGAGATGAGTGGTCAGCCTCACGCCTCTGCCGCTTTAACCCCGGTACGCCACTCAGTAAGATTCCGTTTGGGCTCCACAGCCAGTTGGTTCTGGACAATTTGAAACGCCTGTTAGAATTTGAATAGTTAGACAAACACTTGGATTTTATTTAAATTTAGGTGTAATTAATCATGATATATAACAGAACAACTTTTATAAAGAAGAATGTTGAGTTATCAGAAATAGGGGTCTAATAATCACATTATTTATGATTTAAGAAAAATCTCTTTCTCTGTCCGGAATCAAACTAAGATTCTTCGATTCCTTACATTTGCATATATCATAAAAGAGTGGCCGTATTCTGCATAATGGTGTACATTCGATTTTATGTACTTATGTAGAATGTGACCAAACTGAGATAAAGCATGTATTGGAAACGGCAGCCGTGGACAATAACTCAACAAGACAGGCAATGTACGTAGTGTACAACGTAACACTGTGACGCGCTCGTGCATCAATTGTTGCAGCGGGGAACGAACGAGTATTTCATATTCTGAGTGTGTGTTTGCAGTCTGAGTTATCCAGCATGCAATGCGCATGCGCCATATTGTCATCTGTGGCCTGTCCGGTTCTGCAATATTTTTCACACAGTATCTCATAAACGACAAGATTTTGGAGAAAAAAGTTATTTAACATAAAATGTGTGTTCAGATTTTCTCAACAACTTTAGTCTGAAACATTTTTAATTCTAAGAAGAACTGAGCGAGATATGACAAAAAATGTAATTGGTCTTCATGTAAAGTGTCCGTTATTCTTGTCAGATTTTAATGAAACTTAAATTTTCTCGAAGGTTTTTCGGAAAATCCTCAGATATCAATTTTCATGAATATCCGTCCAGTGGGAGCCGAGTTGTTCCATATGGACAGAGGACGGACAGACAGACAGACAGACAGACAGACAGACAGACAGACATGACGAAACTAATAATCGCTTTGTGCAATTTTGCGAACGCGTCTAAAAATGAGAACGAATGTCTTAGTCGAACAGCTATTACTTTGCATTCAAGAAGTCCTGGGTTCGACTCTCAGTCAGCATAATGTACATTCTGAGTCTATTTATGGTATCTCTCAGCTTCGCCTGACAACGGTGTAGACAGCAACGGCGGTGTCGGCTCGTAGTTACACTGCTGCAGAGCGATACACGACGCCGACCGATCTGCAGTACACATTGCCACGGGTTAGGCTTCAACGTGGGACTGCGCCAAGTCCGCAAAGCGACTGATAACAGCCTCCACTCTGCAGCAAGCTGCTCAGTTCCACTTTAAATAACAAGTGTACAGTAGAACTCCACTTATCCGGATTAAACGGGGCAGTAAGCTATACAGATATACAGTAAATCCGGATAATTGAATTTTTCTTTGTAAATAGGCTACACTGGCAGTTTTAAGTGGGGGAAAAATTTATACAAACCGCTGTTTTAGGCTACATATTTATTTACGTACAAATAAATAAAAAAATACGTAATTCCTTACACGTGTTTGGTAATTGGGGAAAAATTTAAGCCATAGAAAGATGCAGTGCACTTAAAATATGAAAATATTTACCCGAAGGGCCAAGCCGAATCGAATAATTGGCGATCCGGATAACCAGCTTCCGGATAAGTGGAGTTCTATTGTACTTGAAAACTGGTCAAGATATGCAAATTTCTCTTCCTTTTTAATAAATTCTCGCGTAGTTATTATACCATTAATCGATACACTCGAAACAGAGTCGTTAATGACGTAAAAGCATTAACTTAAGTCACTGCGTAGGTCGGCGTAACGATAACACTCCAGACTTGTATTACGGAGGTGTGGGGGTTCGAATCTCGGCCTGGGGAACTTCTGTTATAACTCGCGTTAATTGTGCAAAGCGATTTTGCTCTCCTCCAAAACGTCCAGGCAGGCTCTGGGGCCCACACAGCCTCCTATTCAAGGGGTACCGGAGTTCCTTCCCAGGGATAAAGCGGGCCGAGGCGTGATGTTGGTCATTGACCTCAACCTAGCGCAGGAGTTAAGCATGAAAGTAGCTATACCTCTGCTCCCCCTGCAAGCCTTCAAGGCTTAGACATTATCAAGCTCTCTGTTTATAAAACCCTGATACAGTCGTACCTTAGCTCATAACCTCCAAGCAAATGCAAGGATATCACCCCAATTAGGTGTTGCCTTCTCGGTTACAAATTGTTTTCTCCTCTTCACTATTTATGTTATCGTCGAAGCTCTATAGCCTAAGGTAATGTTGGCGTCGTTAAACAAACAACAACAAATCCAGATACCGTTCTTTTCAAATACATCACTGCCACATTTATCCCAGTACAACTATATTTGATAACCGTCAACAAATAACCCAAGGATCAACTGGGGTCACAACCGGAGTCCACATATCTGATCAAGCACAATAAACAGCATATTAGAGTGGGTGCTGCGACAGCCAACAGGCGACGTTCAATTAATGGAAAACTATGATGTCACACAGCCTGATACCCCAACGCAGGGGCAGCCCCAACAGTGTGCATGATGAACACATGATTCACCTGTCTGTTCATAAAACCCTGATAGAGTCATGTAGCGATCATGATTATAATAATACAGATTGGAGCAAAAGTGACTTGACACTATAGCAACTTGTTAAACTTCGAGTTTCAAGTAGCTTTTGCGCCACTCTGTACGTAGGTAACAGACACATAGGTGCTGTTTGCACAAATGCACGCAGCGGATACGAGTCATCCGTCCGTCCGCACGTATGGAACTAGTCTATGAAAACTGACAAAATCTGGTATTTGAACTCTACATTGTAACTACTACTACTACTACTACTACTACTACTACTACTACTACTACTACTACTACTACTCTTCCTCCTGCTTCTTTTTCTTCTTCATCTTAGATGGCAAAAAGGAATTTCGATTGTTTCATGCCCGCGAATGTGTCAAAGTTTACATAAATCTGAATTACATAAAGAAATCGAAATTCAATTAGAAATTAAATTAGAGGGGAGGATAAAGTCGCTGCGTTTAATCAAACACCAAGCTATTCGGAAGTAGGAACCAATGTATGTACAGCTGTACGTATTATAAACCTCTGCGATGTAAAGAGCTGAGTGGTCAGTTTCACTCTCAGGCCGCCTTACAGCCGGTACGCAGTGGAGGGGAGGGTAGGTGGAGGTCCCATAGCTGATTCGGAGGCTGAGGAGTAGAGTAAGAACTCTAGCCCCTTCGGGGAATCGGTGCCAATTCCTCCGTCACGTACCCCATCGCCTAGTTGCCGCATGGAATAAACTATCACGGCTCCAGCGAATCCGCTAGAATCAGATTAAACTCACAGAATGCTCACAATACCACATCATCACGTTTGATATCCAATTACGTGCTACGTGAAAATTAAATTATGTCGATAATTTTACCTTTGTTTTGCGTCAGTGCGGTCCTGAATCTCTCGCATTACTGTCGGAAGTAAAGGTGTTTGAGAGCAGGTAGCTGGAGGGAATATCTGGACAGAAAAGGCAAGCGATATAAGGAGAACAGAGAAAAATGCGTAATTATATTCATAGTAGAAATGTGATAACGTCGTTCGTTGTAGCTTCATATAAATGAACATACGGATCGGGGGGGGGGGGGGGGGGGGGTTTGTAAAAACGTCAATGAATCTTGGGGTTTCAAAAAGTGTGAGGAATTTCTTCATTACTTCATCTGCTGGTATTTCCTCATTAATGACTCTGCTCCAAAGGCCTGCTAACACATATCTAAAAAGGGTCTACTATGCTTGAATCAGTAAAAGAATTTCCTACAAAAGGTAAAGGTAAAGTGATACCGTTACAGGCCCGATGTGGTCTAGAGGGTGGGTAGAAGTATAGCTACTCTTCCATGACCGCGGCACTAGAAGGGGTTGAGTGGTCAGCAGCACGCTCCGGCCGCACTTTACCCCCGGGAAAGACCCGGTACCCATTGTAAAGGAGGCTGGGTGGGCCCCAGGGCCGGTCTGGACGGGCGGAAAATCTCGTACCCAACGGGATTCGATCCCGGACCGTCCAGCCCGTAGCTCAGTCGTAAAATAATTTCATATACTTTACAAAAAATAGTGAAAATAGAGAAATAGTGTGTGGACAACAATGTAACAATTACGTATATTCATTTATGTTTTGTTTAACGACGCTACAGTAGTTCACATTATGACGTCATATGAACGGCTAATTAGTGAACGACGAATTCTAAAAGCTGTAAAAGGAAGTGGCCGTGGCCTAATATGAGGTACTATCAACGTTCTGGTCAAGAGATGCTGAGGAAAACTGCATGTAACGTATTAGGACGGGAGTCCGCAGGTTTTCTAAAAATCTAGGAACCTCTTCAAAATTCTAGACACCAGAAAGGTGACACGAAGCAAGTTCCATACTTCAGGGGTCTAAAAATATTAGGCGTCACCGAACAAACTTCTGTCATCAAGGCGACCTGACACCCGGGATTTGTACAGCCTTGTATTAGGATATCCGTTTGTAAGCAAATATTTGAACCCAGTACCTCCTGAATAAGCTGTGGGATTTCCGCTTACTCGACTGTTATATTCAAGATGTGGTTGTTATTAATATGTAGAAGTGTCTGAAATACTCTATGATATTTTAAATATTTACTATACTGGTAGAAAGTTCAGTTAGGCACCACAATAAGATAACGATTAGGGAAGAAAAGGTCAAGCTTCAAGCGTTCTTGAGCTCGTCAGACGGCCTTGGTATGTATATACAGGATGTTCAACTTAAAAGTGGACCGTATTTAGTATTTACTAAGAAATAATTATACTTAATTTCCACAAACATTTGTGGGGAGACCTTGTAATAGCCGATTGAATATCTTGCAGTATCCCTGGTGTTAACACTGACTTCTGCCGATTACGATTCTTGTCCAAAAGTGAGCCTGTTTTGCGGAATTTTTTAATCATTTCCGCAATAGCACTTTTTACTGACGCTTGCCTTCCAAATTTTTCAAAAAAAACTTTGTCTACAGTGGATGTAAGGCATCGTTTTTAAATAACTTTCCAAAATAAATACACGTTCTTCCACTGTTAACCGCATTATGAAAGCGAAAAAAATGGCGTTGTTCAAACACCAGCATTCACTGTCGACTGATTCAACTGATACAGATGGCCAAGACCGATTCTCCCCTCTCCTGCAACAGTCTTGCCAACTCCTGCACATGTAGCAGTATGACAAACCAGCAGAACCATTATAAATAGCATCTGACGTGATATATTCATGGCTTAGTTAACGGTCCACTTTTAAGTTGAACATCCTGTACTTTCACCTGTAAGATTCGCTGTCTGGGAGGTGGTGTTAATAGTCTAACAACCTGCACATGTACAAAATTCCGACTGCAAGAGACTTCCGCTTGAATTTTAAAAGGGTTGTTTCCAGTAGGGCCCATAAAACGACACACCCACGGAAGAACAAATTCGTATGCACACATACATACAGGGGACGTAGCAAACAAACCTCCTACTTCCCACAGTTTGTCGACGTCAGACGGAAGTCGTGCAGTGCGGGCTGCTTCACAGTGTACTGCAAGGATGACATTGCTTTATGCGATCTCTTTATTGGCATAGCGCGATCTGAGAGCTGGAGTTTCACGGAAAACTGGTCTTCGACTGTGCTATGGTGTAGCCTCTCATTTCTCACGGCTTAGTAAACAAAGAGTACGCCATTTGTCAACCGCCCGACGTGGTGTCATAAGCCCATTTCATCGCACTCTCTGGGCACATTCTAGTCACCAAAAATATTGTAAGTTCGTGATTAGAAGATGAAAAAATGGAGGGGACACAAGCAATAAAGGAAAAAATAACGACGTAAGAAAATGAAATAATTAACGACACAAAGGAAAACATCAAGTGCAAAGAAAGAAAGCGTTAAAAACGCGGGGAAAAAACAAAGAAACAATAAAAAGGCAAAAAAAATAAAGGAAAAGAAATACTGACGTAAAGGAGGAAGACAGGAAAAGGTGGATTAGGTAATAACCAAAAAAAATAAAAAAAAGCTAGAAAGAAAGGATAATTCAAAAAGGTGAGGGGCAATTAAAAATAAAAAGAAGTGGAAGAAAGACAACGAACGGGTGGCGCCATTCAAGTTGGCTCACGTTGTAGTGCCGCGTATTCGAATTCTGGCCGCAAAGCCGACTGCATTCACTGCATATTGTCGTGGTACTTCCCAGTCCCTCTACGCACGCGTGCCTCGTGCCGCACTATTTCCCATTAACTGTCACGTGACTAACACGATCATTCAACGCTCTGTAGTCTGTGCCAGTAAAACACTTTAGGTTACAAATAAACAACCAAGTAGTGATGGAACATACAAGTATAACACAACACGTTAGGAAATTCCAGCAGGATGTTAACACCTCTGGCGCTTTTACTCTGTTATTTTCACTGCTATTCCTACTGTTGCTGTTATTCAAGAACAATTTCAAGGCAGTCTAGATGCAACTGCGGGCCCGGTAGCTCAGTAGGTACAGCGACTGGTTACGGGCTAGACGGTATGGGGATCGAATCCCGGTGGACGCGAGATTTTCCGCACCTGTCCAGACCGGCCCTGGGGCCCACCCAGCCTCCTATACAATGGGTACCGGATCTTTCCCGGGGGTAAAGAGCGGCCGGGGCGTGACGCTGACACCACACCCCCTTCCAGTGCCGTGGTCAAGAAACAGTAGAGCTATACCTCTACTCCCCCTATGGGCTGTACGGTCTGTACAGAGCCTCTGTGCCTGTACAAGGGTGAACTTTACCTTTTTTTACCTAGATGCAACTAGTACTTCCTGTGCTTGCGTGGGATGGCACGTTCAGATCGTCAAATATTTCTTCGGCCTCTCTGGCACAAATTTGTTTATATTATTTATTTAACAATAGTAAATATCTCGCATTTCTTGTATTTCTCTCGTAAAATGTGATATATCCTATTACCTGTAGCGTAGCTAATGTCCACAAGTGTGTCTCATTTTGTACACTACCTTGGAAAAACCCGTTCCGCCCCAGTCACATAGACATGTGTTTATGTAAATTATGTGGAGTAAGAAAAGTAAGATAAAATTCCAGGTGTGAAATTAAAAAAAAAAAATCGCTCAGTTGGGAGTCGTGCTGTTTCATGCGGACAGAGGAGCGGACAGACATCCTGAGTAGAATATTCGATTAGCAGAACTGCTTTGAAAAAGCGGCTAAGAGGAAAGACGAAATATAGAAAAACGGATTTAAAAACAGTGAGAAATAAAAACTGAAACAGCAAAATTGCCAACAAGCACAGTATCATGGGTCCGGTAGCTAAGTCGGTATAACGAATGGCTACGGGCTGGACGGTCCGGAGAACGAATCCCGGTGGGGGCGAGATTTTCCGCACCTGTCCAGACCGGCCCTGGGGCCCACCCAGCCTCCTATACAATGGGTAGAGGGTCTTTCCCGGGGTAAAGAGCGGCCGGGGCGTGACGCTGACCACTCACACTTTCTAGTTCCGTGGTCAAGAAAGAGTAGAGCTATACCTATACTCCCCCTATGGGCCGCACGCCCTGTACATAGCTTCAGTGCTTGTACAAAGGTGCACTTTTTACAGTAAGTATCACAATGATGTCTGGGGAAGTAGAAGCACAGATCTGACGCTGACGCTAGATTCAGATATGCAACCAGGTTCAAGCCAAGGCCTTCTTACCATAAGATAAATAATTCGCGGTACCTACAGAATAAAAGATTCGGTAGTCCCAGAATCGACCTGGTCGCCGTAGTAAATAGATAAATATATGACTTCTGGAAAGGGTCAAACACCGATTTGTAGGTCATCTAGCCCTTAGCGCGGCCACTGTAATGAACTACATACAAAGGGGAAAATAAATAAATGAGGAAGAAGTAAATATCAATAAAAGAAAGAAAAATTCCTATGAGTTTACGGCGAGGGCAGATGTGGTTACGTGCCGTGAATGAGCAGGGCTCGATGTGACTGCCTAAAGGCAAACTGAATCACCAGGCACAACACGCAACTTTTCACCGAGTCTCTAAACGATAAAAGATTGGCATTAAAAACAAAAGGATGGCAATACAAAAGAAGTGAAAAATTTAAAAAGTTTATGATTGTTCTACAGCCCACAAGGCCCTCAGAGGGTATAGCCTGTCTTTCTTAACCCCAGCACTAGATACGGATCAAATAAAGAAATAAGAGAATAATGGCGCATGTGGCATGCACACACGAGAAGAGATGTGCGTAAAGGGTTTTGGTGGGGAAATGAGAGGGAAAGAACCCATTTGAAAGACCCAGACGTAGATGGGAGGATAATATTAAAACGGATATTCAAGAACTTGGATTGAAGTCGTGGATTGGATTTATATGGCTCAGGACAGGGACAGGTGGCAGGATGAATGCGGTAATGGACATTCGGTTTGCATAAAACACCGGGAGTTTATTGATTTTCTGAGAGACTGTTAGCTTGTCAAAGACTCTGACCCGTGGAGTCAGCACTAGATAGAGGTGGGTGTCGTCAGGCAGTTTACCCCCGGGGGAGATCTCGTTACTCTTTGGACAAGTTGATAGGTTGGCCTCAAAGTCGGTCTAGACGTTCGTGGAAAGGAAAATCGCAGACCCCGCCGGCATGTGAACCCCGATTCTACGGTCACTCACCCCTCAGCCTGCCCACTTACTACCCCAGCTAGGCTATCCGGCTCACACACAACACGGCATGATGTGTGTGTGTGTGTGCGTGCGCGCGTGTGGCACACGAGCATTGCAATACCTAATGGTTGAAATGGAAATATAAATGGCAGCACGATAAGAGACAAACACGCCATTTAAATGGATTTAAAACACCATACATTGTTTACGCATGACACCTGTTGCTGTCCAGGTATTAGCTAATTCCTCGGAGCACAATATTTACTGAGAAACTGGACCGGTTCAACTATTCAGGAAAATGTCGTTTTATGCAACAAAAAACTTCAGGGGTTTGGTGGGGAAATCTGAGGGAAACGGACCACTTGGAAAGACCTAAGCACAGATGGACGATATTAAAACGGAACTTCAAGAAATAGGATGGGGAGCAAGGACTGGACTGATGTGGCTCAGAACAGAGACAAGTGGCGGGCTTTTGTGAAAACGGTAATCAACATTCAGACTCAATTAAATGCGAGGAATTTCCTGACTAGCTGAGAAACTATTAGTTTTTGAAGAAGGAATCTGCTCCATGTAGTTAATTAGTTAAAATCTTCGTGACAGTGCTCACAAGAACCTACCACCAATACGGATTCCAGTCCACAACTTATCATTAAATATCATCAGTAACAAATAAGTAACTTTTCCCCTTACACCAATGTGGTCACACGGTGAAATGGAGCTAAAGTACCACTTGTTGACGTCGGTACTAGATGGGGGTAAGCGGACACATTCACGCCCCGGCCACGTTACCCCTGGAGGAAGCCGTGGGTACGGCTTGAATAAGAGGCTGTGTACGCCCCAGAGGTGGTTTAGGCCGTTTGGAAATAATATGAAGCTCTTTCCCCTGTTGAGAATCAAAACACTGTTCTTCGGAATTCCATTTCACTACACTAACTGAGCTACTCCGGCTCCCAGTTTATGTAGGAACGTTTTCAGTGACTCACGACTATACACTTTATTATATATATTGCAGACAACACAACTATATAATAAAAGCATAGTTAAAAGCCACATGTTTCGACTAAAAAGTCACCGTCAGGCTAAGCTAAGAACCATGAAGTTCTTTACAATGTGGCTGTGCGCATTTGGGATACCAGATGGCTCACAATGTGTGCTGTGATTCGTACCGTGTATATAACGTAACTTGTATCTATTACACTATTGTACGTATATTGGGGGGTCAAGTATGTGACGTGTGTTAGCGTGCTATTTCCTGGGACCGTTGTTCACTGATTGGGTTACTATAGAGTTTTAGGTGATCTGTTGATAGTTAATTTTAAATAATATGGAAGGGAATTCGTTATAATTGAAGGTACACGGGCGTTTGAGACCGCAGGCAGTATAGACGGTGTCACAGACGAGATTCGCGAAAACAGATTTAATGTTTAAGCCTCTTTGCTGGGCGGGGCCTAGTTACTGAGCAGAAGACAAAAATTATAAAAATATTATAGATTATTATCAAAATTGGTTTTCCAAAACGCGCCTACAAGGATGGTTCCAAAACAAATGTACCTATAAGAGCAAAGGAATACGAAAAGTGCTGTGACATTCAAAATTTTACAAAACTCGTCAGAGATCCTACCTACAAAGCGAGCATCCGACGATATTGCCTTGTATCCATTGCGGACCCGATGAGGAACGTATCTTAGATGTTGTTCCCAGGGAGGACGGAGCTCGGAACTATGGTTAAGACGGGGAGTCCGGCAGGTCGCACACACTCTCAATAATCCCCAAGTAGAATATACTGGAGTTTTATTGTGCAAGAGTAAGCAGTAATTGCAGTTACAACTAAAATGTAACAGTGACAATTCTCGCCAGTGGACTCGTTATTACC
>Ga0123355_10018970_pt1 | contig 10939 bp, 6 predicted proteins | sample TergutEmb28metaG_3_FD_89872 | JGI IMG/M metagenome (GOLD analysis project Ga0123355, IMG submission 89872) | Embiratermes neotenicus P1 segment gut microbial communities from Petit-Saut dam, French Guiana - Emb289 P1 | ecosystem: Host-associated > Arthropoda: Insects > Digestive system > Gut ...
AGCAAGGTGTTTACAACATCATTGCTAGCGAAATATTTGCAAGAGGGTAAAATGAATTTAAGCGATTCTGTTGCTAAATATATCCCAGAGTTAGAAGAAGATAAATATTATCCGACGCTGGGGCGGTTGGCAACTCATACTGCTGGATATAAATCTGAGGCATTGACTTCAGGCGAAATGGTTAAAGTGATAGCAAAGTATCTCTGGATGGGTCTCCGAAAAAAACCGTCGAGCTATTGGACTGATTTTATTATGGATTATGAAAAACTAGTTTGGTTTGCGGGAAAAAATAAATTGGAAGATAAAGATTATGATTGGGGCTATTCCGATTATTCTATCGCCTTATTAGGAGAAGCGATTTGCCAAATGGTGGATAAACCTTTTGCCGAATTAATGACAGAATTTTTAGATGAGCTTGGTTTAAAACAAACCAAAACAATAACAGATAGGTCAGATATGTTATCAGGTTACTTCTTTAATCATAATGTTGGAACAATGAAAGGTTATCGAAACGATGATTATACAGCTCCTGCTGGTGGTATTACTTCAACTGCGGAAGATTTACTTGAATTTGCACGAATGAACATAGAAGAAAGTCCAAGCTTTTTAGCTTTATGCCACAAAGTATATCCGACCACTCAAAAAGGTTTTGATATGGGATTAGGCTGGTGGAACTGGAACGAACAACCATATGAAACTCACTCTCATACAGGTGGTAGTGAGGGATTTTCAAGCTCTTTAACATTTATCAAGGAGCTAGAAACCGCAACTGTTATTTTAACTAACGCTTATGGCTACGATGCAACCGAGTTATCAAATGAAATTTTTCGAGGAAACTGGGCGGAATAGGCAGTGTGTATTGGTTATCACTTTGCAGCATTACATGAAGTACAATTCTAATGAACACAGAAATGATGATAAGGATTTTTTGCGACCACTTGTATCAGGATTTTCAGAAAATTTATAGGAATTTTTGAGTTGATTCACAGACTATCAAGCAAGCGAAAACGCCCAAAATCTAAATCACCTTGACCTTAAATTTTGGGCGTTTTACTTGTATATAGACTTCCATAGCTAAAAGATTTAGGTTTCTAACTATTAATCATCCCGTTCTGATTCATGCTGTAAAATTGCTCCTGTTGCAGCATCAATATAAAATTCATGAATCCTTCCATCGGCGCGAACTTCTACATACCAGGCTTCGCGCCCGTTTTTCCAATCACTACTTACCTCAATAAGTCTTCCTGGTGCTACCCCTAGTGCAATTTGCCCCGCTTGTTCACGTGTAATATGAGTTAGTGAGTCATCTTGTGCAGGTGGATCATTTTGCACGGGTGGGTCATTTTGTGCAGGTGGATCATTTTGCACGGGTGGGTCATTTTGCACAGGCGGGTCATCTTGTGCAGGTGGATCATTTTGTGCAGGTGGGTCATTTTGCACAGGCGGATCATCTTGTGCAGGTGGATCATCTTGTGTAGGTTCTTCTTCATTAGCTTCTAGAGGATCAACCTGTTCAATATCTTGAGTATCATCGGCATCACCAATCGTCTTAAGTTCTATAACCAAGCCAGTTAAAGCATCAATATTTACTTGATAAACATGATTGTTGTATAGGACAGTTACAATAAATACGCTCGTTTCACTCTCATATTGTATCTGCTGTGCCACACCTCCTCCAACAATTGAAACAGCAACTTCTTTCGCATATTCAACTGTAATAATTTCTTCCTCAATGGAATTTTCTACTATTTCAGGCAGACTTTCGGAATGAGCAAAAATCGACCCTGAAAAAACAGTTAAACCAACTACAACTATTAAAGCGATATAAGAAAGCTTAGGGATTTTATGCGTTGTATCCATAATGGATTCTAATCTTTTTTTAATGCCATTTTTTCCACCATAGAAGTTGGTTGCAAAAAATGTTGGGCTTTTGCTCTTTCCAATCATTCCAATCATCACTTCAGCGTAAAAATGACGCTTTTCAGAATTAGAATTTTGTAAAACCGCTTCATCACAGGAAGCTTCACCCTCAGCTTGCATCGCACCATTCAATAAATAAACAAATGGATTGAACCAGTGTGCGGATATGGCAACAAGCGATAAAAACTTGATGAGTAAATCATAGCGTTTATAATGAATTAGTTCATGCCTGAAAATAAGCCTTAACTCATCCTCATCAAAGTTTTTCTCTGGAAGTAAGATGACAGGGTTTAAAAAGCCTGTCAACATTGAACTTGTAATAAAGCTACAAGTCATCAACCCAATTCTTTTATGTGCTAATCCCATCTCGGTTTGCATCGACCGAAATATTTCCCATGTTTGTATATCTTCTTCTATTTCACCCCAACGCTTAACCTGGCGCCAAAATCTATAGTACTGAACCATGTGGTAAGTAAAAATAATCATCGCAATACTTCCCCAGATAATGAGTAAAATCTGTGTGAAAGAAAGTGTAAAAGCAAAAGGTTGATGCCCTAATACTTCTTGCCCTTCTAAATCCCTTACTAACTCTCCTGGCGGTAGCAGCTCATCTGTTTGAGGTTCAGATAAAGAAGGTTGATCTCCCATTTGCACTTCTTGTGTGAGAAAAGGAAGGGAGATAATACCATTACCTATATGCGGGCGAATAGGGATGAGTAGACCAATGAGGATAACGATCCATATAAAATAGCGTATTTTTGCTGAAAACAACGTTGGTTTAATTCCATAGGCTACTAACATAAATAAAATAATAGTTGACATCGCAAGGGTCGTGACAAGGAATGAGACTGTAAATGCCATTTTGATCACCTCTTTTCTTCAAGCCATGCACGCAATTCATCCAGATCTTGATCAGACATATTTTGACCGTCATACATGGTTTTAATCAAACTTCCCATTGAATTTCCAGAATAGCGCGACATGAAGTTTCCTGTTTCAATCTGCATGTAATCTTCCTCAGTGATAATCGGTGTATAATTTCTTTCACGTCCAATTTTTTCACTAACTAAAAAATTTTTTTCAACCAATCGTACCAGCATGGTTAATATGGTTTGTGGTTTCCATTTCTTTTGTGAACCAAGTTTTCCCATCATTTGAACCGTTGTGATCGGAGATGGATTTCGCCAAATCACCTTCATCAGCTCAAATTCTGCATCAGGAAGCCGTTTAATATCTAACATGTAATTCTCCACCTTTCATCATTTCGATAAGTTTTCTATATTTGTCGTTAATGATATTCTACACTTGTCTTTTGGGTTTGTCAACCTTTTTTTTAAAAATTTTTTTAATTTTTCAAATTTAATACCTTGGTTTGGTACCTATTATCCCATTCCCAAACTCTGAGAGAGATGTTCCACTTATCAATGCTTTAGCTTCCGAGATGATTTTAAATAGCGATTAGTATTAAAGTGATTTTTTCTGATTTGTAAAAAAATTCATGATTAAATTTTTAAACGAAAACTTGTTTTTTCTAATTAGCTGTTCAAGATCATCACCTGGATTTTCCTCATAATTGATAATATAGTCAAAAGCATGAATAGGTGCAAGCCTACTTTCTTCTCTTTGATATGCCTTTAACAAACGATGAGCATTTGGAAACTTCCCCTTTCTAATGCCTACACTATTCTCATAATATTTAGCTAAAATTCGTTCTTCTATTGAATAAATTCTCGCTCCTGAAATGAACATTTGTCTTACACTCGGATGAATACGTGCGATATTCTCTCTTCCTTTTTCGTTTAAATTACAAAGATGAGTAACATCATATTTATTAAAATCGATGTTATGAGTCATTTGAATGTATGTTTCAGTCGTTTTACTTGGCGCTAAAGTTCCAGGTTTAATCAAGACCTTTTTTTTGTCACTTTTAAGTGTAATGACTTGACCAATATCTGATTTTTTTCCTTTGAATATATGCTCAACAACACGCTTTGTCGCATTGCCATCAGCTAGAGTAGAGTATTTTGCAATAAATTCATCTCGAACCTGAGACCGATCTATTAATTTGGTTGATAATAATTCTTTCAGTGTTTTTGCTAATTCATCTAATTCATAAACGACAATGCCTGGTAAGTTGTCTGGTAAAAGATATAAGCCTCTATTCTCCACATATTCATCGCGATCTTTCATATAAAAAATGATCGGCTTTCGAGTTGGGATAAAATCAAAAAATACACTGGAGTAATCTGCAATCATCACATCTGCAGCTGATAAAACTTCATTTGGATCACAAAAGTCAGATACCAGTAAACCCTTTAATCTTATATCATCTTTAACGTACTCAAACAAGAATGGATGAACTTTAATCAAAATGTTATAATAATCCTTTAATCTCTCTTTTAATCCTAACACTTCTTGTATCAAAATTTCAACACTATCCACTGCGTGTTTAGTCCTTTCTCCTCTCCATGTCGGCATATAAATAAGAATTGGCTTCGCCAAGTCTAATTGAATGTTTGCACCCAATATAGCTTGTTTATCTACATCAACTTGATTAGCAACTGTCATATCCATTCGTGGATATCCATATTCTAAAATCTCACCTTGAAACAAATGATTGAGTTTGTAAGCATTAGCCATTACCTGAGTTGTATGAGCATTAGGAGAAATTAAATAATCTAATGCCATAAATTGGCGAATAACATTTTTAAATCGAGTATGACTTGCTGGATTTGCCGTATCAAATCCCATATGTTTGATTGGAACGCCATGCCATGTATTAATGCTAATTTGTCCTTCTTTTTTTCTAAAAGGTGATTTCAAGCAGGAGCCATTAACAATGATATACTTAGCTTTTAAATAAAGATCGAAATATGCTTTGCTTTCTTTGATAATTAAGGTCATTTTTTCAAGTATTTTCGGTGGTATATGCTTTTTTACATCACTCAATAATTCCGCTTTAATAACCCAATAATGCTTGAAATGAGCATACTCAGGATGGTTAATCAAATATTTAAAAATAGCATAAGGCGAACATGTAATGGAATTTCCATTTCGAGTTTCATATAAAATCGCACGCTCATCAAGCTCAGTATGATCATAATTCGCTGCGTAATAGAGAGCTAAGCGACCTCTCTTTGCGTTTATTGCTGGCATACGTGACTGCGCATCTAGTACATACTTCTTAAATATTTTTGTTTCAACGACAGCAGTTCCAAATATTAAGCCAGCATCTTTTTCAAAATAAGGTGAAATAATAAATGATTCGGTATCTGATATTTCTACAAAAAAATCAGGATTAAATTTAGTTGTTTTTTCTTTTTTGATTATGATACCAGATGTTGGAGACGTTATGCCATGAAATTTGATATACAATCTTACATCCACTATGCCCGATTTAATCCAGTTTTCATCTTCTATTAATACTGTAAAGTCAGATAACTTAAACTCAAAAGTAACTGTCTGTGTATCAAGATCTAACACTTTTGCATCAAGCAAGCGAATCAATTTACTATCACATTCTTTTAATTCCAATTGTATCGATTCAATTTGTTTAGCATGGTATAGTTGTAAACCAATTTTTATCTGAAAGGCATCTACCTCTGTATTAAATTTTTTCAGTACCGCATTTTTAATGAATACATTTGAATTTCTAATTGAATTGAACTGTAACTTTTCTTCTAGCGAATATTCAAATTGAGCTGTTGTCAAATAGCGGAAATATTCTTCAGAACTTATACTAGAACAGATGATGCGATCCTTAAATTCATCCATTAATAACATTCTACTTTCTTCAGATATAATATCACTACAGATATAAATATAATCTGTGCCATCATCATCTACCTTGTGAGACAAAAGTTGACTAATCATTTTCGCCTCGAATGCTGTTTCTTTCGGAGGTTTTATGATTACGGCATTTGGATGTTCTTCAAGTTGTTCTTTATGGATTAAAAAATATTTTTTAGCCATTCTTTCGACTTTTTTTAATACTTTTGTTTTAACATTTTTCGTCATATTATGGGGATTTGAAAAAGAATCGATTTCGATAGAAAAATTTCCTTTCTCTGTTAAATATGGTCGGAAAATCAAAGTAATTGCTTCATTTTCACAAAAGAATACTGTTTTACAAGCTTCAAGCTCAATATCACAACTTACTCTTGAATATTCCACAGACATATCTTCTAACTTAGATGGGTAAACGACATAAAAATCCAGTATATGAGCATCTTTCGATGAGATAGAAAGTGATGAGGTTATTTCTTGCCAATCAGATAATTCCCACTGTACATGGCATGCCACTTGGGTTTCTTCTTTTACTAAACCTTCGAAAAGTATTTTCTTTTCAGAATTTCTTGCTACAATCGCTAATTTCATCTCATTAATGAAGCCATCTATAAAATCAATGCCAATATCAAGGGTTAGTATACACTTTTTTGAATTCATATTAAAATCAATGATCCTTGATCTTATGACTTGATTGGTAGTTTTTATTTTGCCCATTAATCGTTCAGTTGAATATCTAATATTCTTCATATTTATAGTCACCTCATTAAGATGTTTACTTTGTTAGATGCATTAATATTTTGTATCAGTATACTTTAATCTATTCTATACGAGCATCTTCTTAGATTCATCACTTAGTATTTTTTTTGTTACGATGTATAAAGCTGTTGGGATCATATTTTTCAAACTCCTTTACTACGTATAACCACAAACTGGACTAACTAAAGTCAGTAGTAACTTTAGAAAATCCAGTTTGTTGATTAATACATAAGATTTCCCATTACTTCTTGATGGTGGTGACGGTGGCGATGGCGGCGATGGTGGTGATGGTGGCGATGGTGGTGATGGTGGTGATGGCGGCGATGGTGGCGATGGTGGCGATGGCGGTGATGGTGGTGATGGACTTGGGGAAGGGCTCGCTGGCGAACTTGACGGCGAATTCGTTGGTGAATTTGACGGCGAACTCGTTGGTGAATTTGTTGGTGAATTTGTTGGCGAATTTGTTGGCGAATTTGTCGGCGAACTCGTTGGTGAATTTGTCGGCGAACTCGCTGGTGACCTTGTTGTTGATGTCTGCACATCATCTGGATCTGCTTCGTCTATCAAAAATGCCACAGATGACAATTGAAGCACTGCACCTGTATGCGCATCAATTTCAAGATTGAACTGAAAATCATCACTTACAATTTCAATTTGATAAAAGACATCTGCATCTTCCTCGACAAATATTAGGCTCGCGATGTTTCCACCTTCAGTCAAGTCAAGAGCAATATCGCGTGCTTCCAAGGCTGTAATGAGTGTGATCTCATCTTCGAGGATAACAGGTGATTCTTCAACTTGTGTTGGTTCAGCTATATCCGCAGATACTTGATGCAAAATGAAGATAGAAGCTGCTGTCGCTACAATGATAAGGGCAAGGCTCACAATCAATCGTTCTCTTAACGTGCTAAACCTAGTTTTAAAAGCTTTTGTCAACCGTTTCATAATTTTTCACCTCCTTTCAAGTCGCATTTTTCTGCTATTAAATATAAATACTTTTTCATATTAATTCTCCTCCTTCGATTGTAATTTATTAGTTAAAGCATCTTTAAGCATTAGAGCAAAAATCATCAAGCATTATATCGCTACGATCTCGTTTTTTAGATTGCTCCCATGGAATCCAGTCGACTTTTTTACAATAACGGCAAGCACTCATAGGTTTTACTAAGCGTTGCTTAATCGTAAATCCATCTAGTTGCTCATTGTAAATATCAATGTGATCTTGAGTCATGTCGATATTTTTTTCAAAATGTTGATTAAAATATTTGATATTAAAAGGGAGGGCACATCGTGCAATTCGACCATTACTTAGAAAAGTGCAACGTGAAGCCGGACACCCAGAAACTGATTTTTTCGGGTCACCATTGCCTTCAGGATTAAGGTATTTAGCAAAGTATAAGTAAGGATCGCTAACCCAGTGTTTGATCCGATGTTTCTCCAAAAAGCCAACGATTTGCTCTCTTTTTCCGATCATCGGTTTGTAGATAGATACCCGCATTCGGACATTACAAATTTGAATAGCTTCAAGTAAAGCCTCACTCATTTTAGGAATGAGCATCCCATTGGTTAAAATATGAATTGTTGTCTTAGGTAATATCCGTCTAGTAGCATGAATGAATTGAGGAAGTTCGGAATTTAGTAAAGGCTCTCCTCCCACGAGGTGGATATTTTTAATATTGGAAAAAAGGGTTGAAAGCTGCTTAAGATCACGAATGTATTGTTCAAAATCACCAAATTCAACTTCTTTAACTAAGTTAGAAAAGTGGAAGCAACTTTTACAATTCATATTGCAATGTTCGGCAATGTGGTATTCAAGCAAGTAGAGTACTGGCTTTTTACCGTGCAATTTTTTGAAAAAATCATCGATATTGGAATAAAAGCGACGAAATTTCAAAAACAAAATAACGATAAAGGAGGATTGAACCAATTTTTTATTGATCGTGTTTTGAAATTGATGTAGCCTTTTCAGCATTTTTTTCACCTCCTATAAGTTATAAAATCAGCACCCAATCACGCATGAATGACCACCTTAAGAAGGTTTCAACGTAATTTGGATGAATTGGGACTCCCGCTAAAACGGGATAAAAAAGTAAGAATATGAAGATCGTTGCCAGTGCGAAGCAATAGGCGATTTTTCTGCGTTTGATTTTTAGCTGTTCAAATAAGGTAGCTTCTTTGATCGTATAAGCAATCATCAGAGCTAGAAAGATAACGTTGGGAAAGTAATAGTAGATAAAGGCAACCCGAGAGAAGCCAAGCCATGGTATAAGAAAAACCAAATAACCAATTATCAAGATGATGGCAGTGCTATGACGTTTAAATGCACGATAGGTGGTATATCCAAGAGCAGGTAAGCCGCCCCACCACACAAGCGGGTTACCAAAGGAGCTAATACCTTGGCTCATGCCGGTTGGCAAGGTATTTGCAAAGTAAAACATCGGACGCCAATTAATAAGCCATTGCCACCAATAAGAACCAAAAGGATGCTCAGCGTCTAGAAAGAGGTGAAAATCGAACATATCACGCTGATTTTGAATGATTGCGGCAAAGAATCCTCGATCTGGATACAAATAGCCTGTTTGGTAATAGGGAATATAACTCAAGGTATAAATAATTATAGGTACTAGAACAAACCAGAGGAGACACCAAGCACTTGTTAGCCCAAATCTTCGATAGAAGCATCTAAGATCAGATGTTTTCTTGGTCTTGATCCTATATTTAATCCAAGTGATGATAAAGAGAATGAAAATACCTAATGCACCATAGAAACCGCTCCATTTAGTTGAAATAGCAAATCCTGTTATAAGTCCTGAAATAGCAAGGGGGCGGAATGACCGTTTCCAATCTTCTTTTGTTAAGTCAATTTGGGTATAACGATACATGAAGTAAAACATACCGAGTGTAAAGAGAGCCATATAGGTGTCTAAAGTTGCTAGTCTAGTTTGTACAAAAGGCATAAAGTCGAAAGCAAAGAGGGTTGTAGCAAACAAAGACCAAAAGACTGTTTTAAATAGTGCTTTAGCAAGTCCATAAGTAAAGGGAATCATAAGAATACCAGCTAAAACGCCAGGAAGTCGCCACGCAAAAGGGGTCATGCCAAAGATATTAATACTCCACGATAAGATGACTTTTCCAAGGGGCGGATGTGTCCACTCGAATACATTCAATTGATGGATAAATTCGTAGGCTGTGCGGGGATAGAAGATTTCGTCAAAATAGGTAGAATGCATATAATCAAGCAGTTGGCTTGGGATAAGATGTTGTTCATCTGTAAGATTTTTTCCTAGCGGATCAATCTGAGCGATTTGTACTTGTTCGAAATTAGTGTTGCGCAAGCCGATTTCAAGTAGATGTAGCTGCTCACTAGTCGGTGTAATTCTTATATATCTGGCAAGGACATCAAGAAGGCGATAATCCCATGCGAAAACGGATGATGTTTGAATGTAGCGGTGTTGCCAGTCGAATCCGTCGAGAGAAAAGCTGAGTCTAAATACATCACCCTCTCTCGGACCAACCATAAATTGAAAATAAGCAAGGTCAGTAGGTGCACCTAGATCTATGTGAATGCTCTGATCTTGATCACCAATAAACAAACTTTGGGGCGCATGCAGATGACCGAGATTAATAAAAGCATAGGTTCCGAAAACAAGGGTGATTCCTAGGCAAGCAAGTAAATGCGAATGTTTTTGATAAAAAGTAGTTCGGTCAATTTGCCACAGCCAAAGAAGCGCAGCAATAGTGATAAGAATGAGGGTTGTTAGCCAGAATGTAATCATGTACTTATCACCTCCACATCGGTCGATCACCGTTAAAAATATCATCTAAGTAATAGACTCGATCAGTAAGAAATTCTATCAAGTAAGTCACCTGTCCGTCAAAGGTTTGAATCTCATTAATATGTTCGGGGCTTGGCCATCTGCTCACCCCGAGAATGTGATGCCTTTCGAAGTTACGTTCAAATTCTTCTTGGTGGATGCTGGCTAGCCTTTCGATATGCTCAATCATTAAGAGGGCTTCATCTCGAACGACATTATTCCAACGATCAGCTAAGCGTTCAAGGAATTCTGGCGTATGCATTAAGTACCAATACCAGTAATGACGCTGCGCCACATAAAGACCTCCAAAGGGGGTTTGATTCTCAACACCCATCCAGTATGCATTCCCTGCGGCGAGATCAAAATCCCAAACAGGACCATGGTATAATCTCCGGTTTTCTCCTTGCCCTCTAATTTGCAAAAACACACTAGAGAAACCTACATCTAAATTCTTGTATAATTCTTGCATTAGATAAAAGTCAATCAAAGAATCAAGATCAACACGCTGGCTAATGGCTTCAAAGTCTCTTTCTCGCATGAGGATGCCAATTTCTGTTAGGAATGTTTGAAGGTAGTCAAAATGCTCTTCAGTAAGTAGGTCGTCATCAGGATAAATGATTTCGTATAGGTAATCTCGGTTAAAGCCAGCTTCTGCACTA
>Ga0123355_10018971_pt1 | contig 10939 bp, 10 predicted proteins | sample TergutEmb28metaG_3_FD_89872 | JGI IMG/M metagenome (GOLD analysis project Ga0123355, IMG submission 89872) | Embiratermes neotenicus P1 segment gut microbial communities from Petit-Saut dam, French Guiana - Emb289 P1 | ecosystem: Host-associated > Arthropoda: Insects > Digestive system > Gut ...
AGATGAAGACTATGAAATTGAACAAAAACTGCGCCCAGATTCCTTTGAAGGTTACATAGGCCAAAACAAAATTAAGAGCAATATGAAGATTTTTATCGAGGCGGCAAAGAAGCGTGGGGAAGCTCTGGACCACGTCCTTTTATTTGGACAACCAGGTTTAGGCAAGACAACATTGTCTAACATCATAGCCGGAATGATGGGTTCTATGTTAAGAACAACATCCGGCCCGGCCATAGAGCGCCCCGGCGATATGGCGGCTATTTTGAACGATTTAAACGAGGGCGACGTTTTATTTATAGATGAGATTCATCGCTTGAATAGGATGATTGAGGAGATCTTATATCCTGCGATGGAAGATTACGTCCTCGATATTGTAATAGGAAAGGGCCCAGCGGCAAAGAGCATACGCCTTGAACTGCCTAAGTTTACACTAATTGGTGCAACAACCCGCATAGGTTTGCTAACCGCCCCACTGCGCGACAGATTTGGTGTTATTCATCATTTGGAGCCATATAACGCAGACGAACTAAAGCAAATAATAAGCCGCTCCGCAAAGGTTTTAACGGTTGAAATTACAGACAGTGGTGCCGGGGAATTAGCCCGCCGCGCAAGAGGCACGCCACGGATAGCCAACCGCCTGTTAAAGCGTGTACGAGATTTTGCCCAGGTAAAGTATGAAGGCATCATTGATGAAACAGTGGCCAAGGAATCACTGGATTTGCTGGATGTTGATCCTATGGGTTTAGATTTACTTGACAAGAAAATGATGAAAGCAATAATTGAGAAATTTGGCGGGGGGCCAGTAGGGCTGGAAACATTAGCGGCTTCAATAGATGAAGAAAGCGGGGCTCTTGAGGATGTCTCCGAGCCTTATTTGTTGCAGCTCGGGTTTATCCAGCGTACGCCACGAGGCAGGATAGTTACTGAGTTGGGCTATAAGCACCTTCGGCATTCGGAAAAAATAAACTGACCAATCCAGCGGTCTTTGATCTAGAGGCTAGAAACTAGAAACTAGAAAAACCCTAGCCCAGCGTTTCAATGTCAAGCTTGAGTGCCGATCTAGTCTCTAGGCTTTAGTTTCTAGTCTCTAGATCGCACACAAATGGATTGGCAGTTGAAAGAGCCAGTCCTGAAATGCATGAGCCGATAATGAGGAGGTCGTAATTGAAAGTTATAAAACGTATTCAGTATAATTCACCAGTAATATTAACATATGCGTTACTATCTTTACTAGTTTTGGGCATTAGTGCCTTAACAGCTGGAAGGTCAAATCAATTGCTATTTATGGTTTACCGCGCACCACCGACAGACCCTTTAACATATATTCGAGTTGTAGGGCATGTGTTAGGTCACGCGGATTTTAGCCATTTCCTTGGCAATTTTTTGCTAATTCTATTAATCGGGCCAATGCTTGAAGAAAAATACGGTTCTGTCACGATGTTAATTATGATTGTTATCACAGCTTTAGTGACGGGTATTTCTTTTAAAGTTGCGAGCCTTGGCAGTTTATTAGGTGCCAGTGGTGTTGCGTTTATGTTGATTCTCCTAAGTTCGTTTGTGAATCTTAAGCGCGGAATGGTACCGTTAACGTTTATTCTGGTTGTAATAGCATATATTGGGCAAGAGGTATATCGAGGGTTTACGTTGAACAACAATGTCTCGTACCTGACCCATATAATAGGGGGCATCTGCGGCGCGGTATTGGGCTTCTATGTTAATAAAACCCGGATGGTGAAAGACGATGACCTGTAAATAGAGAAAGCCGAATTGAAAAAGACGATGTTGTGAAGAAAAAGCCTCTGAAACTTAAGGGGCTTTTTTGACGTGTAATCAAATGTTCTTCATGTATAATACCCCATCAAATAACCTAGAATAAATATATAGCAACGAAAGCAAGATTTGCCAAGAGATCATCATAAGGCATTCGGAAAAAATAAACTAGTCAATCCAACGGTCTTTTTGGCACGACTGCTTCGTCGCGTCTGGGCTTGCGTACTTCTAGTACGCCGCACCCAGCCCCTCCTCGAGTCGCAGCAAAAATCCTCGCTGGCTTGACCAGTTATTTTTGTCCGAATGCCTAAAAGAAAGGATATTGATTATGCCAACTATTAGCAAACTGAACCTAAAAAGGGTTCCGCTAATAAAACAAGTTGTCCTGATATTGCTAATCTTAGCAGTTATAGTAGTAGGGTTCCTTATAGGCTCATATTTTAGAAGCCTGCCTTCAGAAAGGGTATACAGAGGAACGTTTGTTTTGGACAGACCTATTTCGTTCTTTATCGATATTTGATGGACGTATACATGAAGCCTGCAACGAAGATTTATGTTTCGGAAAATAAGCTTATTACAGTCAAAGACATAGCTCAAATTAAAGCACCTGCAAAAGTTTCCGAAAAGATTGAATCCGCCAGTGTGTTGGATATTAAGGCTGAAAAAAAGTGTAACTTTATCGTTAGTGCAATAGACATAATTAAAGTAATAACAATGGTATGTCCAAACGCGAGCGTAAATAACGTAGGTGAATCAGACGTAATAGTAGTATTCGACCCTAATCAAAACCGCAGAAACCCCATACTTACAGTCTTATTAATTACTTTTGTGGCACTGACCTTACTTATGGGTTCAGCGACCGCCATCATGAGCTTCCACAACGATGCTCAAATTCCAAAAATTTTCCGAAACTACTATAAAGTTTTCTTTAATAGGGAGAGTGAAAAAACGCATCTCATAGATATACCATATTCCATAGGTTTGGCATTTGGCATAATCGTATTCTTCAATCATTTCTTAGGCAAAAAGTTAACAGACGATCCGACACCAATAGAAGTAGAAATGACAGCTTATGATGCAGAGCTTAATGAAACTATTATAGATCAGCTGACTGAAGAGAAAGTGAAAAAAGCGGATGAGGATGCTTGAGACATTTAAGGTAGCAGTGACAATTATGCTGGGCTTTGGTTCGGGTATTGTAATATCGGGCGCAGTATTTGCATTTATCACTATAATAGGTGTTGTGCCCACAATAGCGAATAAAACTGGTACTAGTAAGCACGCTAAATTTTATGAGGAAGCCATTATGATTGGTGGCATATTAGGTTGCGTAGGAACTTTCTTTGAACTTTCGCTGCCTTTACCAAGTATTTTTGTTATAGTTTTGGGATTTTGCACCGGCGTGTTTTACGGTGTACTCGCAGTTTCTCTGGCTGAGGTACTGAATGTTATCCCAATTCTGACAAGAAGGTTCAAAGTGGGTAAAGGCATGTTTTTTTTTATAATGGCCATTGCTTTAGGCAAGTTATTCGGTTCCATCCTTCATATTGTCTTTCCCGGCATCTTTAAAATGGAATGAAAGCAGGCATACAATGGACAACTCTGAACTGGCTAAAGAACAATATCAAATATTAGTTGACGAAGTATCCCCCAAAAGTAATGTGGTTGCAAATAGCATAAAAGCATTTATAGTTGGCGGGTCTTTTTGCGTTTTGGGGCAGGTTTTTATGAACATATTTAAGAGCAGGGGAATGGAACAGGATGCTGCAGGAGCATACACAGCAATAAGCATGGTGTTTTTGGGTGTGCTTTTAACAGGTTTAGGATGGTATGAAAAACTGGGTAAACATGCAGGGGCTGGTTCTGCCGTCCCAATTACGGGCTTTGCCAACGCAATGGCGGCTCCGGCAATTGAATATAGAAACGAAGGTTTGGTTTTAGGTATGGCTGCAAAAATGTTTAGTCTGGCCGGACCAGTAATTGTTTATGGAACTCTAACATCTGTAGTAGTAGGTTTGTTTCACTATTTTCTGAGATGAGGTATTGGTATGGACAAGCATATCGGTGAACAAACCATCTGTTTTACGAAGCCTCCAGTTATACTTTCTACAGGATCTATAGTCGGGCCGAAAGAAGGGGAAGGGCCCTTGGCCGACTGTTTTGACAAGGTATTAGATAATATTTTAGCTGGGAAAGAAACCTGGGAGCAGGCAGAGAGCGATATTGCAAGACAGGGAATAGAGTTGGCCGTGGCTAATGCCGACCTTAGCTTGGAGGATATACAGTACATCATAGCTGGAGATTTATTAAATCAGGGGGTAGGCAGTACGTTTGGTATTCGTTCACTAGAGCGGCCTTTTCTTGGCTTATGTGCGGCATGTTCAACGATTGGTGAGGCCATGACCATCGGTTCTGTGTTTATTGATGGTGGCTTTGCCGAGCATGTGGTTACTGCTGCTTCCAGCCATTTTTGCTCGGCTGAGAAGACATTTCGCTTCCCTTTGGAATTGGGGAACCAGCGGCCACCAACCTCTTCCTGGACGGTTACTGGGGATGGTGCTGTGGTGATAGGTTCAAGGGGAACCGGACCGCGAATAACAGCCGCAACCACCGGACGGATTGTTGACATGGGTATTAAAGATTCGTCCAATATGGGGGCAGCAATGGCTCCTGCGGCTGCCGATTTGCTTGAACATCATTTCCAGGATATGAATATCGGGCCGGCTGAGTATGATCTGATAGTTACCGGAGATCTGGGACATTATGGTTTTGAACTGCTGATAGAATTAATGAAAGATAAAGGTTATGACATCAGTGGAAACAGTACTGATTGCGGTATAGAAATATTTGATAAAGAGACACAAGATACACATGCAGGAGGTAGTGGACCTGCTTGTCCTGCTGTAACCTTTGCGGGATACTTCTACCCACAGCTGTTGAGCGGTGATATACAGAAGATGCTATTTGTGCCTACTGGTGCGCTTATGAATACAATGATGTCGCAGCAGGGGGAGAGCATACCATCGATCGCCCATGCTGTCAGGATAGAAGCACCTTTCAAAAAAGCCGTAAACTAAGACAAACGGCGGAGGGGAATTTTCTCAACACCTGGAGCTGAAAGGCACTAGGCTTCAATTCCCCTCCTTCGGAGGGGTGCCCGAAGGGCGGGGTGGTCACCTGTGCCGATCAAGGAGGAAAGCCATGGAATATATTAAAGCCTTCGTCGTAGGGGGCCTTATCTGCGTTATAGCACAGATTCTAATAGACAAGACCAAGTTAACCTCAGCACGGATATTAGTATTCTTCGTAATAACCGGATGTATTTTGGGCGGTTTAGGTGTATATAGCAGGCTGGTGGATTTTGCTGGAGCAGGAGCAACTATCCCTTTACCTGGATTCGGCTATGTATTGGCCAAAGGCGTAAAAGAAGAAGTGTCTAGAAGCGGTTTTTTAGGTGTATTAACAGGAGGATTTAAAGCAATGGCTGCAGGGCTAAGCGCGGCTGTTTTGTTTAGCTTCATGGCTTCGTTGGTCTTCACCCCAAAAGAAAAGCAGTAATCTCTAGGCAATGCCATACAGTTTATCGTCATCCCGGGCTTGACCCGGGATCCCCTGCCTTCTGTGATTAATAGGGGTTTCAAGATTTGATTGACGAAGCCTTTGTTTGTGCTATTTTCTGTTAAGTTGGCACATATGGGGTCAAGCCCGCAATGACGTGGGCACGTGTTTTCTTTAACTTAGTGACATTTGTCTCTAGGAGGTCATCTAATTATGATCAACAAATCTTTAGAGAAAAATATTAAGATACTTGATGACTTATTCAAAGACGCTGGCGACTACACGAACAGGAAATTCCCAGTCGGTGTAGACAAGGACATCTGGGTATATGTTGCATACATTGATATGCTGGTTGACCGTGATGTAATGGATAATCGAATCCTGAACCCGTTAATGGTGTTCGCCCATCAGTCTCCGCCTATAAACGATTTGTTAAAGCAAGACCCTCTAAAGGCGATTACAGACAGCGGGATAGTAACCGCCGACGTAAAAGAGGAAGATAACCTTCAAGCAGCTATAGATGCAATATTATCTGGTGACACAGCATTGTTTGTGGAAGGTTCAGAATCCGTACTAATAATAGCAACTAGAGGATGGCCAAACCGCGGCATTCCAACAGCAGATAACGAAGTAGCAGTTTTGGGTGCGAAGGAAGCCTTTAATGAAGTCTTCCGAATGAATACGATGCTGATACGCCGCCGAATAAAGGACACGAATCTGAAATGCAAACAAATGGAGGTTGGCCGTCGAAGCAAATGCAGTGTCGCACTAATGTATATGGAAGATTTGGCCCGACCTACAATAGTTGAAGAAGCAACAAAACGTCTCGAAGGCATTGACATCGATGCTATATTCGATGTTGGCTATATCGAGCAATTAACAGAAGATGACTGGCGAGACACCTTTCCTTTGGCACAAATAACAGAACGTCCAGATATCGCGTCAGCCGCAATTTTAGAGGGACGTATCGCTGTAGTCGTCGATAATTCGCCATTCGTAATGATAATACCCGCAACCCTTAACACATTTTTTCAAGCTGCGGAGGACTATTATCAGAGTTGGCAGATATCATCTTTTGTTAGGCTACTAAGGTTTGTTGCGGGAATAATTGCTGTCACGCTGCCCGGTTTATATATTGCAGTGGCTGTCTATCATCCTTCTATGATACCAATGTTGCTGTTATATAAAATAGCAGGAGCTCGTCAGGCTGTTCCGTTTCCTGCATTAATAGAGATACTGCTAATGGATCTGTCCTTCGAAATGTTAAGGGAAGCAGGTATCAGGCTTCCTGGTCCAGTAGGTGGTGCTATAGGTGTAGTCGGTGGGTTAATCATAGGGCAGTCTGCTGTTGAGGCAGGGCTCGTAAGCCCTTTTGTATTGATTATTGTTGCAATGACAGCGATAGCCGGCTTTGCAATACCTCATATTAAACTGGTCAATAGCTTTCGGATTGTTAAGTACGTTATTCTTTTCTTTTGTGCCGCATTGGGGCTATTTGGTTTTTGGATTGGAACGCTCTTTATATTGATCCATCTGGTGACACTAAAGAGTTACGGTTTTCCATATATGTTTCCATTTGTATCCGGCGATGTAAACGAGTATTCAGATTTAAAAGACAGTCTTTTCAGAGCCCCTTTGTTACGCATGAATAAACGCCCCATCTTTGCCAAACCGGAATGTTGTGTCCGACTCAAAACAGACAAACCGGAAGCCTCACATAAGGAGTAGCTATGTTTTCACTGAATGATAAGGTTTCCATTAGACAATTGCAAATATTGCTAATAATTGAAGTTTTTGGCGCAGGCGTAATTATCCTGCCTAGAAAGGCTGCCCAATATGCCGGACAGGATGCCTGGGTGCTAATAATGATAACAACAATACTGGCAGTATGTTCGGTATATTTGATGACCGGCGTAGGTCGGCTGTACCCTAGGGATTCATTCATTAGTATTGCTTCACATCTGCTTTCGAAACCTGTTGGGCGGCTTATTGGCGGCTTATTCATTGCAAAACTGTTGTTTAACTGCGCGTTTGAACTTCGGCTTTTTGGGGAAATATTGCGCCAGTCGATGTTGCCCCGCACTCCGTTTACAGTGATATGTGCGATCATGATCTCCATTAGCGCGTATGCTGCAGCTAAAGGCTATGAAGCACGTGCTAGGCTTGCCCAAATCCTGTTCCCTTTGTTGTTTATCCCGTTTGTTTTCGTGTTTCTCTTAGGCTTATTTGAAGTGGATCTCACAAACTTGATGCCTGTGTTTACCGCACGTCCAGATAACATATTATTAGGTTCCGTACGGATAGGGACAGCTTTTACTGGTTTGGAACTGCTGTTGCTAGTGACACCGTTTGCAGTTCGTCCTCTTTCTGTACGTAAGGGAATGATTCAGGCGGTTGTATTTGTCGGCCTGCTAATGATGTTTGTTACTACTGTTACAATTGCAAAGTTTGGACCATTAGAGGTAACTCGCCAGCTTTGGCCTGTGCTGGAAATGATGGATTTTATAGATTTACCCGGCTCGTTTATCGAAAGGCAGGATGCCTTATTTATGAGCTTTTGGATCATATCAATTTTTGCCATTATAAACGCGAGTTTGTTTTTTTCATCTATATTGCTAAAAGATGTGCTTGGGATGGGTAAACATTGGTTCTATATAGTTTTATGTATGCCAATTGTTCTTGCAGGTGCTTACATTATGCCGAGTGTCGTGCAAGTTGATTATCTGATGGATATAGTTTTTTTCACTGTCGGTATAGGGCTTATGATTGTTATTCCTGCAATACTCTTGATTGTGGCCACTCTCCGGAAAGTGAGTGATGAGCGTGGGAAATCGTAGTTTATTTAGCATGGCTCTTGTTCAAGCGCGCGTCAAAAAAGCTGTACAGGCAGGGCATTCTTTATTGATTGCAGTGATTGTAGTCTGTTTGACTTTATCGGGTTGCTGGGACAAAGTGGAGCTAGAGAACCGTGGCATTGTTGTGTCAATAGGCATAGATCGCTATGACATTAACCGTAGGTCGTTTTTACATTTAGTTGGCAAGGAAGAGTTTAATAGATTTACTGTATCAGCTGTTTTACCTCATGTAACCTCTATGAGGGACAGTGCTTTAAGTGATAAGAGCAAAGCAGTAAAGAAAGCAGATAGCCCTACGGTTTCTGGTAGCATTCAACTAATGGATGCAGGATCCAGCCAAAAGCTATATCTCTCGAATACAAAGTTGCTTGTACTGGGCAACGATTTGCTGATGGATGATACTTTATTTCGGCAGGCAATAGACGCTGTGGAGCGTAATCGTCAAATAAGCCGGAAAGTATATATCATGTCTACAAAGGAACGAGCCGACGAAGTCCTTCAACAAGATTTACCGGGAGAGCCAACATTGGGGCTATTTATGGAGTCCTATTATAAAAATAGTGGTGGTACAGGCTTTTTCGGTTTTTACAGGGTATTAGAGAAAATTATTACGGATCTTCATTCGACGGGTTGCACCCTAATACCTGAAATTGAAAAGCGATCTCAGGTAGAGCGTTTACATCGGGAATCTGACCACAAAGATAGAGACAAAAAGGACGAAAAAAAAGACGATTGTGAAGGAGACGCAGCTCACGTTGAGGGCAGCGAAGACGGTGATAATAATAACAACGAAAACACGGATGGTATGAGCGAAGAAGATCCTCACCATGGGGACAGTGAAAGCAACGACGATAATGATAATGAAGGCAATGACGAAGATGAAGACGACGAAGATAATGAAGATGAAGACAGCGAAGACGAAGACAGCGAAGATGATGGCAGCGAAGACAATGAAGATGAAGATAGCGAAGATGATGACAGCGAAGACAATGAAGATGAAGATAGCGAAGATGATGACGGCGAAGACAATGAAGATAGCGAAGATGAAGACAGCGAAGACAATGAAGATGAAGACAGCGAAGACGAAGACAATGAAGATGAAAATAGCGAAGAAGACAGCGAAGACAATGAAGAAGACAGCGAAGACGAAGACAGTGAAGATGACAGCGAAGATAGCGAAAATGAAGACAGTGAAGACAATGAAGATGAAGATAGCGAAGATGACAACAATGATGACAGCGAGGATGCGAAGATACGCCTCGGCGGATGCGCTGTTATTAGAGACTATAAGTTAGTCGGCTGGCTAAACGATGTTGAAACCCGAGGATATGCATGGGTCGCGGGGAATTGCCGTGATGCTGAAGTACATGTTCCGTTCGACAATAAGCTTATTGGCTTTAAGGTACACAGGAGCAGAGCAAGAATAAGATTTCATGAAACTGATGGCAAATTGGAATGTGCTGTACGAGTAAGGGTACGCGGCGTTGTCAATGAATGCAATCGTGAGTTTTTAGATCTTAGCGATCCTGCGAATATAGAAAATTTCGAGGTTTCGGTTGAGGAATTTATAAAGAGAGAAATAGAGCAGACAGCGACCCGGCTTCAACAAGAGTTAAGAGCCGACGTTTATAATTTGAAGGATCTATTAAGAAAAAAGAATCACAGGCTATTCTTGGTCTATGGCGAAGAATGGGATAAACACTTCAGTGAAATGGAGATCGTACCAGAAATAAAGGTAGACGTAGTAAGCACAGGGGTAATATTATGAATTGAGAGGAGTTGAGGGTTAATGAGAAAATATGTTTCAATATTATTGATTGTCCTACTTGTGTCATTTACAGGATTGACCTCAGTGAAATCAGAAACGGCTGATTCTAGTGATATAGATGATTTTTTTACAGATTATGCACTTGTTCCTCCACCTGAACCGATTAATCTTCCAATAGTTTTGTATCATCAAATATCGAATAAACCATCAAAACTGGGTGCTTATGTTATTACTGAGGAAGAATTTGAGCAGGACTTGATACTTTTTAAAGAAAAAGGTTTTACGACCGTAACTGTTGCTGATCTTATAGATTTCGTAAATGATAAAAGCGACTTACCGGAAAAGCCCATCATGTTGACTTTTGATGATGGGGCACAGAGCGATTATATCTATGCTTTGCCATTGCTGGAAAAACACGAAATGAAAGCGGTATTTTTTATAGTAGGGAAATATACGGATGACTACTCAAAGCCCGACGTTGTAAAAAATGTTGATTATGCACATTTATGCTGGGAAGAGGTTCGCGAAATGTATAGGTCAGAGTTCGTCGAATTTCAAAGTCATTCCTATGAATTGCATGAAAACACGCTTGTTGGCGCATTGCCAACAAAAAATGAAAATGATGAGGAGTATACCCTCAGAATCAAGGAAGATCTTGGAAGGCTTAATTCAGGTTTGGAGGAAAATACAGGTAAAGCTGCGATAGCCTTTGCATGTCCTTTTGGATGCTTTAGCGATCGCGTTAAGGAGGCTATAAGAAACGCAGGTTTTTCAGTTATATTTACTTCGCATCAAAAAATTAATACACTGTCCGGGGATCCAGAGGAGTTGTTTAGCCTTGGGCGTTATTTACGGACACATAATAAGAATATGCAAAATTTAATTCACTCTTGGGACGAATTCTATAATAAATAAACGCAGTATTGCCACACCCATTATGTTGCTGATTTTGGATTGGTTATAACTCACATCAAGCACCTCGATAAAA
>Ga0123355_10018972_pt1 | contig 10938 bp, 5 predicted proteins | sample TergutEmb28metaG_3_FD_89872 | JGI IMG/M metagenome (GOLD analysis project Ga0123355, IMG submission 89872) | Embiratermes neotenicus P1 segment gut microbial communities from Petit-Saut dam, French Guiana - Emb289 P1 | ecosystem: Host-associated > Arthropoda: Insects > Digestive system > Gut ...
AAACTCCGAACATCTGTAGAGTAGCCAAGGTCGTCGCTGTGAGCTTCATCTTGCGATAACGTAGGAACGCAGCTACTGCAGGATTGTCGCGTTGAAGGTCAAGCGGATGTCGTCATGGACAGATTATATTACGCAGACACCAAAGAAGTCCACACTTTTCTCTGGCCAATATCTCCGTAAACTTTGAACTTTGGATATAGGTGTTTTGGGTTATATCGGTATGGTTTGACCTAAGGAACACTCTCCCGAAGTTAGGTCCTTTCCTCCTGGGACACCCTGTATACAAATATAAACTTTTAAGGTTTTCATTTGACTCTCCCTAATATATTCATTTATGTTGACTGTCTGCTAGCAGACAGTCAATACACATAGTATGACAAGTACCAGTTGCCGTGAATACAGTATTAAGACTCCTTATGATGGACAATATGTCTGTCCGAAACATATAGAGTTGTGTATAAAAAATAAAGTTGAGAAATAGTGCATCTTTTCGGCGTATATTATACGAATACGTCAAACTAAATTCCCGCATTGCTAGACAATTGGGTCACAAACACACATTCTGTGAAAGTTTTGTGTTTACAAAATGATAAAAATACTATCTTTGTATATCAGTAAAGGCCCAACATGCAAAAGTTCTTGTCTATTATTAATCTGTAAAAAACTTTCCTGTCTCCTGTAAAACTGTTTATCGGCGGATTACGTTTATCTGCTCTTACACTAATATTATAAAAACTTTCTGGTCTCTGTGGTATTGGAAAGTCTTCACTGTGCAAAAGTGGTCTTATGACACGGTAATGTTTGGTATCTCAAGCAATGTTTAGACTTTGCGGTACTGCCTAATGCATGAAAGCAGAAATGACAAAAAGGTTAAATGATCTCTCGGCTGCTTCTGTGTTACGAGACGAGGGACAAAAAACAATATGCCACAATCTCTGGAAGTCATAGACACACAACATTCGTACAACATACACCTGGTGTCAACTTAGTGTCTAATTCTACAACCTTAGGGATAAAATTTCACTTTTGACATCAAAAGGTAACTCCGCATGCGTAGGAACCTGCAACTTGGCGGAGCTCTGGTAGGAAGCAATACGCGAGCACTGACCCATAGAACAGGACAGGTGCATAAAGTAATCGAGCTACACCAGGTGCATTTAGCAAACTAGTAATTAACATCCAACTTGTGAGTTGTGTTACAGAACTGAGCTAGATAGGACATGTCCTAAATATGAAGGTACAAGCAATGGTGTGAGGAAGCCACAAAGTAGAGAAGCAATCGACACACTGCTTCTAACATCGTAATTTAAATGCGGAGTGGCCCCAATTTTTGTTGTTTCAGAACTACAGTTGATAGAGGTATTATGCTGCTCGTTTTTATTATGCGTTAAAACATAGCCGATAATCGTGAATTCTTTGTGTGAATGACTTTATTTGAAGGCGTAATTAAAGATGATTTAAAGTTATATATTAGTAAATAACTTTATTTGAAGGCGTAATTAAAGATGCTTTAAAGTTATATATTAGTAAATAACTTACCACAAACATAGGATTATATATTATTGTTATTTTTTATTTATTTTCATTGTTTCTCTGTTGCTTCTGTCCTTGTCATAGAAATACATCATCTGATCTCTTCCAGTATACGAACAGGATTAAAATTACACGATGACACCTCGAATATTGTTGCCCCAACTTCATAGTGCAGCATAAAAAATGTCATTCTTGCAAGCGCAGTTCACATGAGTACAGCTGGAAAGAGGCAATGAAAGACAAGTCATAAGGAAAACGCCGCTCTTCTGTCCTTTTCCCATGGCTCTTGCCCTTGCTGCTGTGTGGTAGTTTAGTGCCGCTGGTTGCTTTCAAGTGAGAAAAATTTACATAAAGAGATAAGGTGCGAGGCTTGGCACAGTGGGTTCGTGCGGGGTGCGGTAGGCGAAGGGAAGATCACCTTGCTGGATGAAGAAGGTGAGAAAGCTGAACGGCAGAAGGAAGAAGAGTACAAACGGTTTGAAGGGGAAGTGGAGAAGAGTCAGGTTATGGGCTTGGAAAAGAGGGATGTGAAGAGAGAGGACAAGAATTTCATTGTGGAAGATAAACGTGCCCTGAGAGACCGACGGCGTGCACGATGGAAAAGTTCGATATTCAAAAGCATAGCGGCAGGAACAAGCGGGGGAAGTTGTGTTTTGTTATCTAGAGAAGAAAGGTGGAGGATAACTCAAGCACTTGTCTGGAGCGACTTGTGTCAATAGGTTCGATACAGTAGTCTATCGTAATTTCGGCTGCGTGTTACAAGCGAAGAGCAATTGTATAAGTCATAAAGGTTAAGCTGTCACTATATTTAATTAGGCACCGCTTCCTGGAAGACATCATACAACCACGCATGTTTGAGGGCTTTACTGGATGTAGAAGACTGGTCAGCGTCAGGCCCACGTCCCTGGTAGTAATTGTATAATAATCTGGCTTTGCCCATATTTAAACTAGACGCTTTATAGAGAAAGTAAATTTCAGCAAACGGGAAAAATTGATTGTAAAAGTCGATAATGATGGGACAAAGGCAACATAGAAAAGAGGGAGGAAGGGAGGCCGAAGAGGAGAAGATAGAAAAATGATAAAAATGAAGAAAGGAAGTTGGTTTGCAATAAAAATAGAAAATGAAGGGAAGGTGGAGAAAATGAAAACCGGAAGAAGAAAAAGAAAGAAAGAAATGTGGGTTGTCTTGTATATGTACTGCCATTTAGATCGACCGGAGTTGAAACTCAGTGAAATTGCATGGAAGTACCAAATAACATTCCTTTTACTGTCAAATAAGCCACTATTTCTGCTGATATTTGAAGAGTGTCCCACATGTTTCAAAACAGTAGCTTATTACCAATGGCTTTGCGTTTTTGACCTTTTGAGATACTTAACATGCAAGTGGTGTAGAGTACCGCAGGGTAAATGTCACCATAAAACACGTCATGAAAGCGCAGGGGTGAGGTACAAGTACAGTTCTAATCTTTCTTTAACCTCGGCCCTGGATAGGGGCGGGTGAACAACGCCACGCTCCGGCCGCTTTACCTCCCGGAAATAGAGCCAGTACCCAGTGTACAAGAGGCAGTGTGGGCCTCGGTGTCCCTCTGGACGGATACGGGAAGTCACGCCTCCCCGGTCGGTGAGCCCCGGACCGTCCGATACGTAGCCAGTCGCTGTACCGACGCCACTGTCACGGAGTTTAAGATATTTGTCCCTGTTTAAATAACCCACATGCCGCCGATATGTAACAAATAGGCTTTTAAGAAACCTCAGTACTTAGCAACACGGGTCACATGACAATGAATCGTTACTTCTAAATACGTGGGGCATTACGCAAATTCAGTAATGATAGCTAATGGTTGTGTTTGACAGTAGAGAGGGCTGATTATTTGTCCAACAGTACCGGGATTGCAAATTAAACCGGTTTACCACTTAAGGTTTTCTTTTTTCTTCTTCTTCTGACACTACAATCCTACGGGGGGTTTGGTTGCCACATAAGGTCACAGTATGAAGGAACGCAGGCTTGAAATGTCGCTGCCTGCCAGGTTTACGGGTCCCCTCAAGATGTACTGAATGATGGCACTTCCATTTTACTAAATTTTGTAATCATTGAAATATTCTTCCTTCTTTGGACTTCGTCCGTCATCTATTTTTTCATCAAGCACGACTTTTCGGATTTCGGCTCTGCGTCCGAAATTTGTTGCTTTTTTAAAAAAATATACGGTGGGCAGGACCCAAAAGAGAAGATTATTTCTGTGATCAATTAACCATCGTCGGACTTAACATAGCAGTTAATATTGTTATGTTCTTGTGAGGAGGTTTGATCGCATTTGAATTAAATTATTGCACACTGGGCAATTGAAACAATTTTTTTCATATCTTCAGAGATGTTTGGGGAAGTCATTTGAGCATCTGGCATAAATTTGGGCCTGTACCATTCGATTAGTGCACTTTATATAGGGTAATTCATAAATCCCTTCGGGATTTCCTACCTCTGCGGTACAGTAGCCGGGATGGTCACGCCGAAGGGGAGCATGTCAACAGAGGGGGAGACACTCCAAGTTTCTGTCCTACCTTACAGTTGCTCGATATGTCCACTCTGCTGTGTCTACCTTGGTTGTTGCGCACCCGAGTTCGGAAGTTCCTGAGGAACTAATGAATTACCCTGTATATCATTTTAATATCTCTGCATAACGTAATGTAAAGTTTGAAAAGAAGAATGTAAGGTATTCTTGCTATATTCTTGTAATCTGTGCATCATTTTTAGTGGAACTGTGACCGTCAAACAGTGAAAAGTGTAGACAAAGAAAATAGTGGGAGTGTTAACATTGAAGCTAACTTACAAATTTCTATTAATCTTTTAGCTTAAATTTCAGGTTTGTTTATGGTTAGAGAATGTGACGGCAAACATGGAGGAATCCTGACAAATTACTACTCGGGAGAAACATACTTTGGATGCGAGCCACGATTGTCATTACCTGTCTTCTGTTTAGGCTCAGGTTTACAGACATTGGACGGTTTGAAATAAATTTATGTAACAATTGCAGAGGATCATTCATCGCTGTAAAACAAACTAGCCATCGTTAAACAATATTATTTTAATGTCTAAAACGTGGTACATATTTAAGCTTTTTTATATAGCTGTCATCACACACGAGTACAAAATGTGAAGGAGACATGAGCTATTTATACGCAGAAGTATTACTAGTTAACCCGGAATGAGATCTCCTTTCTAATAGGCAATATTTCTCTATATACGCTAAGTTCTTACCTTGCTGTACTTCTGATAATAATGCCAGATGATCGTTTTACGAAAAAAAAACCCCGAACCGTTCCTGGTGTTTGTCATTAGAAATGTATTTTCTACAAACAACTAGTGACTAATGGTCTATTGTTTTGTTTGTTTTATCTGCAATCTCACAACAACGGGATACTCCAGATGCAGACCAAGTCTTCGTTATACTCTATCGCATGTAGAGCCTTTGATAACTCCCATTATGGCAACACTGACCTTATTGACAACGGCACGGATGGGCCGAAACATTTTGGAGGTAGCTAATTGTCCCAACATTAGAGAACACGTTGCGGCTTAAATAAAGCCATTTCAGGTTGTAAGCATTATACATAGTCAAAATTATAGAGGTAAAGGTAAAGCAGTCCCGTTACAGGTCTGGAGTGGCCCAGAGGGTTCCAGGAAATGAAGCTTCCCAGATTTCATGAAAACGGCACAGGATGGTGGTAAGGTTGTCAGCCTGACGTACCGGCTTCCTTTACCCCCGGGAAATACTCCTGGTACTCATTTCCGTTAGAGGCTGAGTCGACCCCAGGGCCATACTGCAATCGGAAGGATTTTATGTCAATGAAAAATTCCAATGACACCAGCTGCGATCGAACCAACGACCTTCTGATTTGTAGCACAGCACATTAACCACTGTGTTACCGCGGTCGCCCATAGTGAAAACTATATAAAACGTAAATACAAGAGACTGTCAAAATTTAGATCTCAGTTTCATGCCATACGTCGTGTGCTCATGCTAATCGCAGCAGCCACTCCGTCTAAGACGTAGGCCTGCGGCCGCTCGCTTGCTGACAATGGGGGTCCGAATGACGCCGGGGCCATGGATGTCTGTCTGTTGTAAGTACTGTGTGTTATCAGGTAGAAGTCTTTGCGTCGGGCTGATCACTCGTCCAGAGGAGTCCTATAGATTGTGATGTTTCCGAGTGTGATCTTGAAGACTTAATAACGAGGAGGTCCTAGCACATTAGGGGCTGCTGCACACGAAAAAAGAATATCCTGTGCTCATATGTTACTTTTTAATTAGTACTGACATGGAATTGCTAGAATAACGTTCGGTTACTATTGCGTGTTATTACCTTTGGAGCGTATTTATTAGCTGGTTCTGTGGAGACCCACAATATTATTTCATACGAGTTTATTTTAGCCGGCCCCATTGGCCGCGCGATATAAAGCGTGGTTCTGCGGCTTCTCGCTTGCTGGGATTGTGGGTTCGAATTCCTCCAGGGGGCATGGATGTTTTTCTGTTGTGAATGTTGCGCGTTTTTAACTGTACGTGATCATTTCGTCCACAGAAGTTCCACGGACTCTGGTGTGTCATGTGTGATCTAGAAACCTCAAGAATGAGGAGAACATGGACCGCGTTGGGCCGCAGAACCATGGGGAAAAAGAAGTGTAATTTACATATTTATTATAATATATACCACATTCACAGTGATTGTGAGATCCACGCCTTAGTAAAAGATATCCTTCGAATTTATCTGAAGAAAACACAGGCCCTTCATGGATTGTTGAGATTTATCATCTTCATCATCATCATAAACATCAAGGATTGGACCCTTTGGTCCGTTCCGTCTCCAGAGTTACAGCTTCTCGCGCCAACGCTTATTCAGTCTTCCAATTGTTCTCCTTCCTTGTGGTCTGTAGTGGTATGATTTCAAAGAGATTCAGTCTTGTGCTTCCTCTGGAGATTCTGAGTTGGGTAGGGTGTCCTCAGGATGGATAACCAGTCCCTTGCTGAGTAAGTTTGGTGGTAGCTAACCTCAGGGCTTCCAAACATGCCCGTTTTCTGTAGGGGTGTGCTCCCTTAGCCGAAGGTCTCGGTTTTGAGGCGCCGAGGTCTCGCCTTCGTCCGCTCCTCTCTGCTACAACTAAAGTTGCATTGCCCAGAGATCACGATCGAGGACGTGAGGAAGTCGAATTTGCTGGCAGAGCTGACCGATGTCTTGTCAGACGGTTTGTCCCAAGATTTGTGGCTATTATCTGTCTGATGAGATTTAAGAAACAGTAAAATAAATTTTATTCAAAATAATTTGTATGTCGATACACAGGCATACAATTTGCCAAACCCTCTCAGAAACTAAGGTACTAAAGTGGAAAGGCTAGGCATTGAGTTTGAGAGTTACAGTTTTCAGAAGTGTAGTTCGCTTTTTGAAGCTTAGCAAATGTGGTTTTGGGCCCGGATGTCACAAGAGGGCGTATACTTATCGGGGTTGTGTCACGCAGCTTGAACTGAGGAAATGACTTGACTTACGTCGTTACGGTATTCCGTCTTTCAATCTTTGGCCCTCTCAGATCTGCCAATAACATATATTGACACTTAAATCCGATACTATTGGGTATGGCCCTGATGTCAGTTGACCTCAGTTTAATGGGTTTCTACTAGATCTCAAGATTAAAATTCCTCAAACCTGGATCATTGAATTACTACATGTATATCCAAGCGTTGAAAATTGTTTAAAATTTGTAACTAAAGGAATTATAATGTCTTTGATTGTAACAACGTAATTATTGGCCGAGCAGTGACTATTTCTAGTACTGAAACAAAGTCTTGGAGTAGAAAAAGTTAAAGATGTCCGCTAGTTTGAAACAGTTGTGATAAGATGGCCGACAACACAGTGCACGGGCTTCTGTTGCAATTAGATAAGTGCCTCAGTTCTGGACGGGACTATGTTGCACAACAGTGGTTAGCAGTACGTTTAATTCCGAACTGTTGAAAATTATTTACCCAAAATACGCGCACTATAACCTTATTTTCTGTCCGAAACTCGTACTTAAGAGCGGGATTCCAAATCTATTGAAATTAGCCAAAGGGTTAGTTTTTATATCTTGTAAGTTATGAATTGATGACGGAAAACTCCACTTTTACCTTGTGTTACACGTATATTTAAATATTAAAAATAATTTTGGATAATAAATATTGTTATTTCAGAAACATATCAGTCACACTTACAAGCAATTATTTGGTACGTTTCCTATTACGCCAGCTAAAGAAACTGGCCTCAACATTTGTACCAGAGGCGATAAAACTCGACGCATCATGTTGTTTCACGGTACTCTTGAACATTATGAGGGCAGATGATACAACACAGCACGTAGAATAAACCAAACATATTGTTACTGTTTCCGTCTAGGAGACATCGATGCCAAGAGGTGATTGATTCATTGGCTTCGCTTTGACAGTAGCTGAGTTTACTTGAGGTCTGAACGATGCGATGGAATATGATTTATGCTAAATGTTTCATGTCGGCTAAAGGAAAAATGACATGTCTTCAACAGATTTGTTCGTGTAGGGTTTGCGGTTTTTGCTACCATGCAGAGGAGGACTAAGTTTTCTTTTTTGGGAATGACGTTACGTCTCTGGGTAATCGGATCCAGACCTGTAGAGACAGCGCTGAGCCTTTATCTTCAAGGTTAAACAGATACTAACAAAATTCTAGGTACCAGGAAATATCGGTTCTTGAAGACGATCACATTACATTACCTCGAAATACCAGGACCCGAATAACCATTGACACAGCGTCGTATTCCACAAGAACGGAATTTTCAAATTATTTCTTGAGTTAATTTGCGTTTTACAGTTGAATTCAATATACAGTGTTTGTGTTCTTTCTATGTTGCTTGAATTGATAATGAAAATATCTTCTCGGACATCTCATTCTGTCTACGCATACGTAGGAAGGGCCATTCATGATGGTCGTGCGTTCTAAGGCGGTCTGCAGACATTTCCTGCTGCAATTTGAAAAGTTTTGTTCAGAAGATCCTTTGATCTGTTTTGGAATTTAAATAAATCTTCCTTTCACCAAACTACGAATTGCATTTTAGTATGATCGAAGCTCCAGATTAGTTTTTAACCCTTCCATTTTACTGGTCAATATAATCGGCCAGAACGCCTTATTCTACATCTGAATTCAGGCAGTCTGTCTGAACGCCTTTTTTCAATAACGAGCCCAAGCCAATCCGTGTTTAAAATGTCTAATTCTAACTTGAACCCCAGTGAATTTGTCAGAACATCTTGTTCCAATACCGAGCCACAGTCAGTCTCTCTGCGCGAAGGTCCCATTATACGATCCATCATACTAAACCCTGGCCAATCTATCAATATCTTAGCCCTGTGTTGGCGATATTAGTTCACAATATTGACTGCTCTTCTTTAGCCCACACGTTGCTACAAATTATTGAGAGGCAATATTTGCAGTGACCAGATGGGTATTTTGTGCATTTGGTGTCTAGTGAAATTTGCATAACTGTATTTTCTAAACTGTTTTTGGAATACGTGCCATATACTAATTTGGCTTCATTCCGGATGTAGTTACAGTGTCAATAATAACCATGCAGTGGCAGTTGATTTATAAGAACCAAGCCTGAGGAAGGGTTCTGAAACTTTCCCCGAAAAGCGATGTATAATATTTCAACATAGAGGATGGAAAGAACCCAAAAGGTCTATGAGCAAATGTCACACACCATCGTCAGAACCATGCAGGAGGGAACCCTTCTTTTAGTTGTATTGATAACGTAAGTATAACGCTTCCAACGAATATATAACCCCGGAAAAAATGTAAAATACTCCCAGATGTCCGACAATACTTCTGTTTTATAAGGAAGAATCATTTCTTCTTCCCCTAGACCTGCCTCCCCTCGCATGATCCTTTTAGTCGTCACCTTGCACTTTAGTCCCCTGCTGATGCCTCAAGATATACTGCAAAGAGAAATTACCCTACGTGAACATGATTTGGCAACTCTTAGAAGACAGGAAAGATTTCTCAAGCCGTGAAAAGAACGCTCCGCTCTAACCCCTACCGCGGCTTCTAGATCCACTGATCATATTATAGGACCTTGTGTCGAGGGCGCCACCATCAGCTATCCAGAACTCAGGGCATAATAATCTTTCATGGAAAACAGTTTAAAACTCTCACTTGAAAGCACCGTAATGTGTTTTCGGCCTATCGTTGGCAGAAAAGATATTCTCCTTGGCAGAGTAACTAACCTTATTGTTTCAGCAGAGATAAGACACCCTACTCTGTTTCACTGTTCTATTAAAACTAATTTAAATGTCAGGGAAGAAGGTATAAAGGGAAACCTGCAGATAAGCGACCTACAAGGTTTGCAGTCTAGTTGTTTAAACGGATTGCTGTATGGAGCCGATTCACTTTCCCTGGTGCCCAGTACAAAGGGCAATGTATTTGCGTTGTGCTGCTGTGGGGATTATCCAAGTGTTTTATTTCATGACTCCGTAGGAAACTGTGTCTTGTTTAGGTTTATATTTTGTTGACCGTGCATCTCGTTATAATCTTTGCAAATAACCAACTTGACGCAAGTTCCTTTTCATGTAGGTTTATTTCTATCCTCTACGTGTTTTGGACAGCTACGTGTCCATCATCAGGAGAAATGATTGTATCAATACGACATCTGGTATATGTCACTCTGTGTAGATGACTGTCTGGTGTGCAGGTTTGGATGGAACCTGCGTAACAGAAGGTCACCTACACAGAGTAACATATACCAGATGTCGTATTGATACAATTAATTCTCCTGGTGATGGACACGTAGCTGTCCGAAACATTTAGAGAATAGAAAATAAACATATGTGAAAAATAACTGTGCGTCAAGTTAGTTATTTACAAAGATCTTGTTTAAGTTTGATGTGTATTGGACCGTGCATCATCTTGATAACTGAAGAACAAAATCCAACTAGATGCCACTTATTACTTTATTATGCTTATGTTAGGCTGAACATGTTTCGGGCACTATTATGCCCATCATCAGGAGCTGCACTTAACTCCCAACCAGCAGCCACTCGAGGTATGTACAGTGTCTTTCTTTCTTCTCCATAACTAATTAATACACCAGCAATTCATTGATATGCGAATCTGCTACCCCCAGAAAGATTCACACACGCAAGTACACTCACCTACACTACTGCGACCACACACATGAAAATCATAACTGTTAAAAATTAAGGTACGCTTTCTACAACTGTGATCACTCAACAAAAAACTACAAAAAATTCCGCACCTAATACACACCACAAATACCAAAACTTACACTAACGCTACTTCATACATCTTTACAGAACCAGACGGCCTATGTGGTAACCAACGCTATCGTCGTGAGCTCCTGATGATTGG
>Ga0123355_10018975_pt1 | contig 10937 bp, 9 predicted proteins | sample TergutEmb28metaG_3_FD_89872 | JGI IMG/M metagenome (GOLD analysis project Ga0123355, IMG submission 89872) | Embiratermes neotenicus P1 segment gut microbial communities from Petit-Saut dam, French Guiana - Emb289 P1 | ecosystem: Host-associated > Arthropoda: Insects > Digestive system > Gut ...
CCTCTCTTTTTGTTTTTTAAACAAACAAAAAGCTTTAAACTCCCCAAAACCCCGCAAATTCACTTCAATAAAAAAAATCCCCCCCCCCCCCCCAGCAATCGTGGTAAATTACGTCAGGCATAACTATTGAGTGCCTCGAAGGAATATATTTTCATTATGAGTAAACTGAAATCTTATGACAAGAAGTTAGATGAGGTATTAAGTTCCCTTGTTAAGTTCAGTGTAGAGGAATGCACCCAAGAAAAGCATTTTCCTAAACATGGAAGTAACGCGCTATATCAAAAAAGAATTTTGCAGCCACGGGCATGAATTACAACCGTTACACGACACTGGACGGGCAATGTTTATTTGAAATAAAACAACCGTTTAGGTTAAAATCTTTGTGAGTGCCGTGGACACCAACCATGTAGAACATTTTGTCTGAGGAATGAATGAATCACAACCAGGGATGTTTTCAGTAATATTAATCACGTATGTAATTGCTCTTACCTAATCTCAATTCGCCAAAATTTCCACATCCTATCTTCTTTCCCACCCTGAAGTTTGGGCCAACCATCAACACACCCGAACTCGTGGATACACTGTGCCGACTTGTATGCATGTTCGTTCTTGCTCCAGCACTTGAACGTGTAACTCTTCTTGAAGATTCGTCTCGTGTATCTCTATCCCTTTCTCGATCTCTTCCTTCGCGTTTCTGCATAGTGTGCGAAGCACTCAAACCAAACTAAATGTATTACCACTGCAAATGGCTGCTCTTGTCACAGGTAGGCCCCGGGCCTACAGACAATACTAGCAGCCATGCTATTTCTTGGTGCACTTGTTTGGTTTTCCCACTCATTCACCCTTATCAAATATCCATCCTCTACACAAATAAATATGGTACACAAACCACCAAACCTTTCGCACATCGCTAAATATTTCGAAACGAATCCTTGCACTCACTTCCAAGACAAAGCACATACACAACCCCTGCTTCCCATTTTCCTCTCGCCTTCAGGTCGCGCAATGATACATGAATATATTTATGAGAATGTATGAATCAACTCGTCACAGATAATTTCAGGAAGCTTCGTATGACTGGGAAATCCACGATATCTAAATGTTCTATAATAAAAACCAATAACCTTCTACAACATTACATTATACTCACACAAAACAACACTACAATACCTCTCCTAACATTTCGCATCGCAAGAATTGCCCATAAAGTTTGTTAGAAGGCAGCGCCTGCGTAGAACATACTTCCGTTTTCTTTTCAGCTAATTAATAAGAGATGTATGATCTTACAACATTATACTAGTTTTAGAAGTTAAAATATAAAATATAACATTTAAACTGGCAGAAAAAAGTGTAACGTTACAATTTATTGCGGCAAAGTAAACTGTCAATCTTTGATACAACATTTCAGTCGATTCCATATGTAGCGGTGTAACCATGGAAACTGGGACCAGCTGTAGATGCGTTCGTTTCTTAACCTTATTTTATCTATAACATTTAAATACTAACACTACTGTCTTGAAATTACAAAGGAGTAAATCCAGCTTTATAAAATTATCAATGGAAGGGATTCGTGGACAGGATATCCGTGTCATTCTAAGCCTTAAACAAGGTAAGCCACTATTATTGGGGATCAATTCACAGGAGTGAGGTTATTACCGTTTATGCACATACTTTATTATAGGTGTTGTGAGAAATACATCCCTCCAAACAGAAACTAAGCACATTGTTGAAGTGTAGTTTTTTTTTCACAGGACGTGGTTTTGGCCATTTAAGTGTGGCACAAAGTGATGGAATTTTTATTGAAGCTAATTTAAATGGAACTGTTTTGGATACCGACGTTATTCCCATAAGTGACAAACCAATCTTTGATTCGGAATTGATGTGGGAATCGGATAAGAAATTGCTGAGAAGGTAAATTATTGGTTTAATATGCTGTATATCATGACAAGTGATCTTCACAGTTAACCTTGTACTGAATGCCATTTTTGTAATATTATAATCATCCATGTATGACTGTGACAGTTTAGATTAAAGTTTATTATGTGACTTGACATTCTCCTTTGCAATTGATGATGGGTATAATTAATTTAATGAATTACTTTACATTAATTTTAGCTTTATATTCTAAGTAGAGATTAAATTTGGGAAGAGTAAAGTAGTTATGTTTAAACATTTATCTTGTGTTATTAGTTTTACCATGTGGAGAAAGGCACAATGGGCCTAATGTAAAGACTTCTATAGTTATTACTTCAGGGTTGTGATAAGGACTAAAATAAAATATTTTGATAGAAAACATTTATGCATAATTCAATGTGCATTTGCATTTGGTTTATTTTCAGACTGCGCACTAGAAGGACCACAATCAAAGTTCAATGCATTTCTGTAGATGATATGCACATAAAAAGGGATCAGGTTGGACAATTCATCCTGGCTTTACGACAAGCACATATTGTCCCATCTGGGAAGTCCTACACTGTAATTATATGATGGGATATTGTTTTACTTAACCCTATGAAACATTAAGTTTTTCTAACTAATATGTAAAAATTCAGTTCTTAACCTCACAAACCACACACTGCATAGTCATTCCAAAGGAAATTGGTTAATGCTGTTTGGTAAAATAATGATTATTTGAATTGAAGTTGTACCTATACTTAATTAAATACCACACCGGGAGGACATGTGGGAGAGCAGAAGTATAGCTACAAACATTCTTAACTAAATGGAGGTGAGTGATCACCTTTGTGCCTCAGCCACTGGAGAGAGAGAGAGAGACCCTATTACCCACTCGATAGGAGGGTTCTGGGATTATTCTTGACACTGTGGCAAAGAGAAAAGTCTCTTTCACCACAGTAAGTGAAGAGAATCATGTGGAATCCAATTACACTTTGTGGACAAAATGCAGAGCTTCTCAGAGTTAAACGTGGTGGTGCATATAGTAACAACTGTGCTTTACAGTGTTAGCTAACATACGCCAACCACAAATTATGATAAACCTGTAAAGTAAGCAATAGCCCGGTAGGAGAGGGTTATGAGTTTGGATATCCTTTTGAAGTCTGCAGTTATGTGGAAATAAGTTCTTTTTCCACTGAACTTAGAATGTAAAAACTTCTTCTTGAACTGAGACAGTATTTGTGTTACACATATTCTTGTTCATCTTGTTTCAACATTTAAAGTTCTAAATCATATCCATTTATAGAAAGCTATCAAAGGGTTAAATTCTGGATATGGGTCTTCCTAGAAAGAATCCATTTGCATGCAGGATTTTCGTTTTTTGTTTCTGCCATTCTCTGACTCATAGCCTGTAGGAAAAGTTTAAAATCTAGTCCAGTAAATGCAAGATGTGCATCCTAAATTTTTGTAGGAAAACATCCAACAGACTATGAGGGATATATAGGCATAGATGGGAGAAGAATATTCAACTATATCTCAGAAAAGGAAGATGGTATTTGGTTTGCAGATCCTTAAGATGATTTAGAAGGGTGGGTTTCTGTTGACCTTTTGGGTTTCGTAACAGAGAATTTCTTCAGCAGCTGATTAACTGTGAGCTGCTTAAGTAAAATCATGTGGTGTAAAGTCTGATATTACGTAACACAGAATGAATGTCAGAAAATGAAGAAACACTTTCTCTTGGACACAGCAGTTTACTTCTATATTTGTTGCTTTTTTCTTTCTATGAAAGAGCTAGCCATTAAAAGGTCTTACAAGGGTCCCAGTTCCTAATTACATACCAATCCAAATCACCAGGGAGGTAATGCTTAAAATTAAATTCTGGTTGCAATATAATTCCCTTTAGTTTTATATTTGACAACGCTGATACAGAAGTAAATACAATGCTAATAACAGCTATAAATATGAATCATAAGTAATCAGTTAGGTCACCATAATGTAACAGCTTTAGTGCTGGAATTCAGTGGGACACACTGACTAAACAAATCCCATTTTCATTTGGGTGCACACAGCAGACCAGTTATAAAGGTGTGTATATCTCACAGGACTTTAAAATAATGTCCCATGGTTAGCACATTCTTGGTGTCAAATTCAGCTAACTGACATTTTTAGTAACATGCTGCATGTAGGCTGTTGTCAATGTCTGGTTCAAGGCAGTTACCCAAGACATCCATTTCAAATATAATGTAACATGACACATACAATAACAAGTAAGTAGTGTCCAGTTTGAAAGTTTTAACAGTTTGTTTCATGTTTGTATAGGAAATTGGTGAATCATGGTCGGAGTGGCACAAATTAAGTGGAGCAAAGTCACCTTGTCCAGAACTTCTTTGTAGCCTTAGAGTTGAAGAGAGGCCAAAAATGACAGAAAAGGTATATGAAATTTATGTTACTTAATATTTATTGCAACATTATCACTAGGCAAGAAGTGTCAGTCTAGTTGTAAGGTGGCATGTCTGTGACAATGGGAAAAGTTTCAAACCATCAGAATCTAGTATATGTACCTTATCCATCAATCAGACAGAAATTTTTTTTTGACTAACAGGTGTAGCTGAGCTTCACCACAGATTACAATCCATGTTTGCACAACAGACTATGCAAGTCGTTAGCTTCTCCATACTTTTCATGATTAATACTCCTGGTTCAGGTTTCAGGCCTAACACAGAGATCAGATGTCCAAAACTCTGACGACTGAAAGAAGAACATCAGATATATCTTTCAAAAGTGATTAGTTCTCTTACCTGATATTATTTTGAAGTAAAACTAAGTGATGGTAGTTTAGTGACAGCTATTACAGTTATTTGTAGAGGATGTTCATGCATTTATTCATCTATATGACAAATAGTCACTAACAACTTATGATTCACTGTGTGTGTCAAGGCCATAAAGATGAAACACAACCATCAGAAACAGCCAGTAACTCCACTTCCAAATCCCAGTCTTATTACGCAGCTGCATTCTGACAAAGGTATTATCCAGATTGGTTCTGATGAGACAGCAACTAATAATTTTATTCTCACTGTCTATGTGGGGCAGGCAGTGAATTTGGACCTGGTGAGTTATTTGCAATACTCCTCATATGAAGGTTTCTTATAACCGTGTAAACATTAGGTTAAGTTATACCTGTGCATTCCATGAAGATATATGGGGGAGTGGAGGTACAGACCCACTCATTCTTAGCCTTAGAACTAGGTGAGAGTCAGCGGTCAGCTTCACATCCTAGCCTTTTAACTCCTGGGAAACAGTCTTTGGTACCCACTGAATAGGAGACTGTGTGGGTCCCAGACACAGTTTGGAAGTTTTGGGTAAGAGATAAATCTCTTGCCTTTGCTAGGAATTGGACTATGTTTCTCAGACATCCAGTCCATAGCCTGGTCATTATACGGAATATGCAGAACCTGAAGGTTCAACAGGTTTCTATTAATTTCACTACTGTCTAAATACCAGGTGTAGAAATTGCTAAGTTTCTTATAATATTTTACCCTAATCACATATAAGTACAAGATATTTCTGTAGATTGTGGGCTTCTGGATTTTGACACTGTGCAATCTGGTACGAAATCCAACTTTTGAAGCTATATGTTGTCTCCATCCTCAGAAGAGGTTCATATGATCAGATCTAGGGGAGTTCCTGTAAATAAAAGTTTAAAAATATTGCCAGTCATCAAACTTTACTTTTATGGTTAATATACAAGCTTGTGCATCTTGTAAAATGGAAAGGATTATTCCAAAAAATATTACATATAATCCAAAATTTTTATATACGGGGTTATTCATAAATCCATGAAACATGTTAGAAAACTGGCTGATGCCACAGTTGAATGAAGACAGTAATGATTACATCTTTCAACAAGATGGCTCTCCAGCTCACTACAAAGACATGCGAGGGTATCTCAATTGAAACTTGCCACAAAGGTGGATAGGACGCACGGGAAAAGAAGATGACGCGTTAATGCGGTGGCCACCCCGGTCCCAGGATTTAACCCTGTGTGACTTTTTCTTCTGGGGGTTTTTGAAGGACACTGTCTTTGTGCCTCCACTCCCTGCTAATCTCTAGATTTTCACAACCGTATCACCGCTGCTGTGGCTGTGGTCAACCGTGATATGCTGACATGCGTGTGGAACGAGATGGACTATCGGATAGATGTCTGCCGTGTTACCAAAGGTGGACATAATGAGCATCTGTGAAATATGTAAAAAAATTTGGAGAGTTTCTCTCTCTACTGGCATAAAAACTACTGTGATCCGTTGAGTAGTTTTATTTGTTGCAAATTTTTAAAATGTTTCACGGACTTATGAATAACCCTGTATAAATGGACAAGATTACAGCTGAAAGTACTACATATAATCCGAAAGTTTTATATATTAACCGATTCCATAAACATCTAAAATAAAATTCTGAGCTGTTGTTATTACTTGAAATTAAACAATGCTTGAATTTCCTTTTCCTTGTCAAGTAGCCCATCATGTCAAACTCTAAATGCTTTGTGTATTTTGGTGGTACATATTTGTGTTAGTTTGCATTGTTCTAATGTGCATTAAGTTACTTTGACTTTAGAAAACTTGTAGCTGTGACTGAAGTATTCCATTATCATTTTCTTCCAAGACACATCCTTTACGTTTTAATTCAGTTTCTGAAAGAAGGAAGATGTACATGTTGGATACTCTATATACAGTTTGACCTAAATTATGCATATTATTTGTTGTTTCTCTGTTGCAGCTTCTTCCAGGAAACTACAATGCAGAGAATGCTACAGGAAATGAACAGTTATATTTTAATTACAGCTTTCTGGATTATTCCATTAGCACAGCAAAAATATCTATGAGTAACATATACAAACCTATACCTTTAAATGAAAAAATGATTATATCATTATGTTCATCACTGGAAAACTTGCAGCAGTACTTTTCAACATCACCAAAATTAGTAATGAAATTGATGGTTGGACAAGATGAAATTGGAGTCACAGAAACATGCATGCAGGGGTTGGTGCCAACAACGAACATGGATGCCTTCTGTAGGCTTAACAATGACAATACTGTTATGGTTGACAGCCCATGTTTCTTTAAAGGACTTAAAACTGGTGATGTTCCCACATCACCAAGTGGTGTGCAGCCATATATAAACCTCAGAATTAGGCTTAAATATGAAGGGATGAATCTGAAGGATACTGGCCAGGAAGAAGGTCAGTTTGAGGGTTTGGAGAATGAACCAGCAAGATTAATTCGCAGTTCTAGCTACACTGTTCTTAATGCACCGACAGAGACACCATACAAAGTGCCAATTATTGATAATGAAGAGATTGATACTAACACAAATGCCAAAATAATGGGTAGAGTGATACGGTGTGGAGAAAGTGTGGAAACAAGTGTCATGAAAAAGCAGAGCACTGAACAGAATGTACATTTAGGTGATCATCCACATGCTTCAGGAGATGCAACAGAAGAGGTGGGGAATGTGGCACAGGGTTTGCAAGAAACCGAAATAACTTCTGGAGAGAGTCAATTATCTGCTTCTATTGGGCATGGATTACTGTGTTCATGGATACATAATAAAAATGTTCAATCAGAATGTGTAATGCGAGACGGTTCAACTCAAACTTCAGAAGAAACTGATGAGCTGCCTCATACATACACTTTGGACATGACACTGCAAAGTGTTACCTTCCAACAACTTCTAGCACAAAGGAGATGTCACTTCAAGTATGTTATACATTTAACGTGCTTTGAATAGAAGTACATATCAGATCTATTAGACACAAATACATGAACTTTTCATCTAGTATGACAAGAACTGTGACCAAGCAAGTTGGATGTAGTGGTAATGCTTGTGATTGGCATTCAAGAGTTTCCCAATTCAAACTGGCCAAAACACCAGCTATTTTTATCCATTTTATCATGGTTTTCCTCAGTCCCCCCAGCAAATGCCAGGATAATACCTTAAGTACCTATTGCCACTTCTTCCCATGTCCTTTCCAATTCATTACTTGTTATCATTCAATCATTCAACTTTCTATAGACTGAGTTACTGACATTGTAGTTCATTATGCTAAAAACTGGTGGTGAATCCTCATCCAGAGGCCAGGTCTAGTAGAAGAGTAATTTGCAGGCACTGTGTACCCTTCTGTTAGACCTGACCTCTGGATCAGGATTCAACACTGCTAAAAACCCCTCTGACCACTTCACGGTATGTGGAAGAGTGGAGGCATAATTTCATGCATACTTAACTTTGCAATTAGATATTAGATGGAAGGGAGTGGTCAGCTTCACACTCTGGACACTTTACAGCGTGTGTGTGTGTGTGTGTGTGTGTGTGTGTGTGTGTGTGTCCCCCCCAAAAAAAAAAAACTGCTGGTGTCTCAGTCCATATACAGCCTTCATTGTGTGTAGCACTCAATGGTCACACAGATGTTACCAAAACTGTGCCAAAATATCCATTCAAGTCAAAGGCCCTACATAACATTTTATATGCTAGATTTTATTATATAACTAGGTATATATTATTTGGTGCAGTATTTCAAGTGTACAGTGAAAGATGGAAATTTCAGAGCAGGTTGTCAGTACTTCATACAGAATGTAAATATCATTTAACACAAACAGTATTAAGTAAGGCATAAATAAAAGTTTCTTTTATTTTACCAGGAATAATGACTTTGTGTGAATATTTCATTTCAGTCTGCTTATTTGCTACAGGATATTGGTTCCTTACTGGATGGTTCCAAACTATCATGTCACAAATGCACAACTATACTTTGTGTTTTATTTCATATAGATTTCATCACCCCCAAGCAGAGATAATCAGCAACTACTCTCATCCAGAAATCACAATTAAAGAACCAAACAAGGTCATTCAGCTTGAAGACATGAGATGTAAATTAAGATTTGTGTCTACTCCTGGAGATATAAACCATCTGCTGCTAACAAGCCCTCCCACAATTAGTGTCTGTGACACAACTGAAGGTCAGAACAACCAGCTAGCTGTTGCGATGCCCAATATAGGCCCTGTACTAGTGGAAACGACTGTAAGTGTCATTATCGTCTTATGGCTGTTATGTTTTGGCATGATGTGCTGTTGGAAAAACATCTCACTTTTCTCATGTCACTACACACAGCACAACCCAGTGGTGTGGAGTAATTTATTTCCTCTTGGGGACAGAAATTAATATATTCTTTTGAAACCTTTCATCTTTCTTTGGATTATATGTGTTGAACACTGTAGGCATGACCCACAGACTACATAACATCTATTGTACATTAACTTTTTAATATCTTATACGTAGCCAAGACTGAGAATTATAAAAATATCATAAAACCAAACACACCTCACAAGAAAACTGTACCACATTTACACAGAGGGCACAATTTCATATTATGGAGTTTTATTTACTTGTAATTTGATACATTATTTTTCCTTTGCTGCTATTTGAGAGGATGAAATTTCAGGGTACTTATGTTGCTTCACCCACAGCAGCAGTACCACTGCAACACACCTTTGATCGATCGAAAAACAATGGAGGAAGTTGGCATCCTTGGTATCACACTGTCTCTGAATGATCATGGACCCAAAAAGACTGGGGACAAGGCTCTGCTATGTACACGATCAGGTAAGGTTTAAAAATTCCATATTATATGCAGAAGGAAATGCAAGAAATAACCTAGTCATGTACTCTAATGTCTATAACGTACTCAGACAGATTAATAACTTGAAGCTATACAAATAGAACAATTTTTATGTAATACTCATTGATATTATTGGCATTCCTACAGCATTTCTGGAGTAAAAGGGACAACACTCTACTGTGATACTGTGTCACTCCAGCTGGACTTTTATCCATTGACTGATTACAATAGAGCATTACAAAACCACCATGTTTCAGAGACTCGTTCATCAATACAATAAACATAGAAGTAACTGAAATGGATGAAGATGTAATATGTACATATACACACTTTCAACAGAGTAGGTTTATAACCCACCCACCACCATTTTACATGAGGATGGAGACATAGCTTTGTTCCAAAACATACCAGTTTTTGAATGCTTTATTTTAATCAGAAAACAAAGCAGGAATACAGTAGTAGTAGTAGTAGTAGTAGTAGTAGTAGCAGTAACAGCAGTAGTAGTGGGAGTAGTAGTAGTAGTAGTAGTAGCAGCAGTAACAGCAGTAGTAGTGGGAGTAATAGTAGCAGTAGCAGCAGTAGTGGTAGTAGTAGCAGTAGCAGCAGTAGTATTAGTAGTAGTAACATCACCATTTATGATAAATCACAGTCATTTTGTATATTTTGTAATGATGACATTCTGTATAATGAATATGTGTAACACTTCAGTCAATAATTTGAGCTAACATAATCAGTTCCATTGTTAATGTGGCAGGTTAAAGTTACATGTACATCACACATGTATGTGCACATATGTGAATAAATCAAAATGCTTCTGCTTTTCTAATTTATAAATGGATGCTAAGGTCAGGCTTGTCTACAAGTTTAACTATGGTTGGACAACTTACGATCATGAGTCATCAAACAGTTTGCACTGAGCACTGCAATGTTGTACAGTTGCATAATCATGGATCTGTATACTTTCTTATTACTCCCTAGAACAAGGTCTGGACAATGCTAGATTTGATGACCAAATGGCCCTCAAAATTGCAGAGGAACTAGAAGACTGGAAAGAGAGGCAACAAGAAATCTTCAGAGCAAAGGTAATGAAAATTTCCAGTACACTCTGGGTCTGATTTATTTCAAGTTCAATTTATTAAGCAATGAATGCACATATAATTTCACATAAAACACTTTTAAAACACTTTAAAACACTCTGACATGTTTCGATCTTGTCAGATCATCATCAGGGAGCTTTGTTCCTTACTAAAGTTATATTACAGTATTCACAATTCAATTCGTATTTGCAAACGAGGTGTTGTGGCAGCATATCGTGTTGTGTGGGAATGTGTTGTGGAGCAGTGGCTAGGTGTGCGTCGTACGACGCAC
>Ga0123355_10018976_pt1 | contig 10937 bp, 8 predicted proteins | sample TergutEmb28metaG_3_FD_89872 | JGI IMG/M metagenome (GOLD analysis project Ga0123355, IMG submission 89872) | Embiratermes neotenicus P1 segment gut microbial communities from Petit-Saut dam, French Guiana - Emb289 P1 | ecosystem: Host-associated > Arthropoda: Insects > Digestive system > Gut ...
CATTATCTCCCAAACCATTCAACTTTGGATATAGGTGTTTTGGGGTTTTTCGGTATAGTTTAACATAAGGAACACCCTCCCGAAGTCTGGTCCGTTCCTCCTGTTACACCCTGTATATATATAGTGTGCAACTTATATAAATGTAGTATCTATAGTTATAGTAGTTTTCTCGATCTTAGACTAAACACAAGTATGGTTCTTATAATTGTAGTGGATCGTTGATTTAATCACTTTGTTATTATATTTACTATTATAATACGTCGAGTTTGGTTTCCCTAATTTGTCAGTTCAGTGTCTGAAGTGAAACTATTATAGGAAGGAATAAAAGTGAGTTGGGTAAGGAACGTGAATTAGCAAATAGTAGTGTGGAACCAGTTTATTATAAACACAACGGGGATGACGAACCTTATGAGAATACACAGCCCTTAGTTCTGTATACAGTATTAATTGATTCGTCTGTATGTGCTACACGGAGTATGTTTACTGCACGGTACACACTGAAGCGTTAAATATAATTCAGGTTAATGAATTCTTCAAAGGGTTAATTAGTTGTTACGCGCGTTCGCAAAATTGGGAAAGGCGACTATGAACTTCGTCATTGTCTGTCCTTCCGCCCGTCTGTCCGCATGGAACAACTCGGCTCCCACCGGACGGATTCTCATGAAATTTGATATTTGAGGATTTTTCGAAAATCTATCGAGAAAACTCAAGTGTCACTAAATTCGGCTAAGAATAAAGGGTACTTTACATGAGGACCGGGGTACCGCGGTGACACAGTGGTTAAGGTGCTGTGCTACAAATCGGAAAGTCGCTGGTTCGATCGCAGCTGGTGTCTTTGGAATTTTTCATTGATATAAAATCCTTCCGATCGCACTATGACCCTGGGGTCGACTCAGCCTCTAACAGAAATGAGTACCAGGAGTATTTCCTGGCGGTAAAGGCGGTCGGTGCGTAGGGCTGACAATCTTACCACCATCCTGTGCCGTTGTCATAAAATCTTGGAACCTTAACTTCCTGGAACCCTCTGGGCCACTTCAGGCCTGTAACGGGACTGCTTACATGAAGACCAATATACGTTTTCAATCATGTCTCGCTCAGTTGTTCTTAGAATGAAAAGGTTTCGGACACAAGTAGTAGAGAAACTCAAAACACACATTTTATTTTCAATTACCTTCTTTTTTTCCCCGAAAATCGTGCCGTTTATGAGATAATGTGGAAAAATTTTGTAGAGACGGGCAGACCACTGATGACAATATGGCGCATGCGCATTGCATGCTCGATACGTAAGGCTACAAATACACACACAGGTTGTGTAATGCCCATTGCTTTTCCACTGCAACAATGGTTGCACGAATGCGCCTCAGTGTTACGTTGTACATTCACAGCCTGTCTTGTCTGTTATAAAGAAGCAATGCTTCTTATTCACACATAACTGGAAAATTTTTAATTTGTACTGTTGTATCTTGATTGCTTAAGTGTTCTGCAATATGGATGTCCTATTAGTTCATGGTTCATTGTAGCAAAAGATGAGACTTTTTTTGTATCTATGTTTCGTCTAATGTTATCAAGAGTCTTCTGTTTCTCTTTATATATCTCCATACAATTTTAAGAACGCTGGAGGTTGATAATACGGACATGTGTGACTGCGTTATGACGTGGTCCTTACCTTGCGCCACTTCTGCATACCCTGTATTCATTGAATCGAAAAACTTTTAATTCCTGTACACATTCTTGAGGGATAAAAAATGATTGAACCGGTTGGTTACACAGCTTAATTATAAAGACTGTCCACTTCAATTACTCCAGTGTGATGTTTTTATTGATGTTGTGTACGGTCATTATGATAATTACGGAACAGGTAATTATGCAAAAATATGTTTTAGTTCGCAAATTCGAACCACTGATTTTGTCAAACATATTTACTGTTTACTGTGTATACTGGAGCGTATGTTCTTGTCTAACACAACTTATTTTATTTGATGGTAGAGATGTATTTATATTTAGTACCTAAGGTACAACTACATGTTTCTGCTCTTGACAGTAGCCATCTTCAGGTTGTACATGAATCCTTGGAAAGTAGTTATACAAGATTTAATATGGGCTGTGTACAATGGGGATGTGGGATCTCCCACGTCCCCGTTAGCCATCTTCAGGTTGTACATGAATACTTAGAAAGTAGTTATACAAGAATTTGATATATGTTTGTCCGTGCATTGTAGTATAAGCGTAGAGAAGAAAACCAACTAGATGCTACTGAATGAGCAGATTATAAGTGCAATAAGGCATTCAGTAGCATCTACTTGGTTTTCTTCTCTACGCTAAGTTATACAAGGTTTAGTATGGGGTGTGTACAGTGGGGATGTGGGATCTCCCACATCCCCACTTTATACAATCCATATTAAATCTTGTATAACTACTTTCTAAGGATTCATGTACAACCTGAAGATGGCTATTGTCAAGAGCCGAAACGTGTAGTTGTACCTTAGGTAGTAAATATAAATACACCTCTACCATCAAATAAAATAAGTTGTGTTAGACAAGAACATTCATTCCACTCTAAATAGTTTATTGAACACAACGGGGATGACGAACCTAATGATATTGACTGTGTATTTCACCGCCTGCCGGTACTATTCTCATATTTAATATTCAAAACAGAAAAGCTTGCGACATTTTAGTTGGAAAAAGCTTGGCGAAGTTACCGCTTGTGGCGTCTTTCGTGCATCTAAGGTGGGTTGTCAACGAACAAGGGCGAGAGGACGAACTCTGAATTCAACTGACACAGAATGCAGTCTGGTGGCAGGCTGTGAAGAACACTGTAATGAAAGGTTCAAGTCTTTTGTGGATATTATGCCTTTTAAGGGCGCTATAAACTGTCAGTCAAACTGAGTGATTTTACTGTGTGACGTCATACCTGACGGAAAAACTGAGTAGGCTGCGCAGTTTTGACAGGCAATAACGCAGGCCTCAGAAATGTCATTTCCAGTCGTCTTTCACACAGAGAACTGCGCAGTTCACTCTGGAAATCCCACAGTTTCCTCAGTTTCTTTTTTTGAATGTAAGGCGATAATTTGTTCAGCAACATGTTACATAACTGTTCATTCAGTCTCAAATAGTTTATATAATCTTCGACATCCGTTTCTAGCAATTCATTCAGCAGATGAGCATCGCATGATATATTCCTTTTCAAATACCACTTCTTACTCAACATTTTACGTTTTCTTTTCTTCTTTTCGGATAACATTATGGCCGTTGTGGCTAACAAACAACAAACGACAGCCTTTTTTTTTATCCACCATAGTCACACGCACAAGAAGACACACAGAACTGACCAAAAAAGTGACAAACCTGATGGGAAACTTGTGTTGTGCCAGAGAACATTCAATTCAGTTTTTCGTGAAGTTATTTGCACAGTTAAACTGCACAGTTTAACTTAGGATGAATGGGGACCTTTAGACTAGCAAATAGCTACAGTTGTTTTGAAGGCACTGGTATTCTTTAGTGCCGGCGACTGCTTAACAGGCGACACCAAAGTGCATATCAACCAAACTCTTAAAAACCTCATCTCGCGTAATAATGAAACTTCTGGTTCCATAAGAGTGTATTACCGTACCAGCAAAGCGGCTGTTCCTTTTTAGGGAAGCCTATGTGTAACCCATGACATAACTAACAGAAGCGATACTTTTTAATTGTCTGAGTACTGATTTATTGAAAATCATAAAACCACACGTGGATGCACCTTGCCATCTACTAATTCAGGCTTCATCAGCCTTAAGTGTTTTTCGTTGTAACTGTCTACATGAATTGGAGAGTCCTTGAGAAGCTAACAGGTCATCAGCCAGCCAAAAAATTCGCCGCATTTCGTGGGATGCGAAAGTTCATTACCGTGTTCACAAAAGCCCGCCACTAATCTGTACCCTCTGAACCAGATGTAACAAATTCACGCCATTCGAACAGATTTCTTTAAGATGAGTTTTAATATTATCCACCCATCTACGCCTAGGTCTTTCAAGCGGTAGCTCAGTCGGTACAGCGACTGAGTACGGGCTGGACGGTCCGGGATCGAGACGAAATTTTCCGCCCGTCCAGACCGGCCCTGGGGTCCACCCAGCCTCCTGTAAAATGGGTACCAGATCTTTTCCGAGGGTAAAATGCGGCCGGGGCTTGCTGCTGACCACTCACCCCCTTCTAGTGCCGCGGTCATGGAAGAGTAGAGCTATACCTCTACCCACCATCTGGGCCACACCGGGCCTATAACGGGATCATTTTACCTTTATTATACAATATCAGCTTACATCACAAGTATCGGTAATATGCAGCCAAACACATCTACATAGCTTGTCTTAACAAGGCAAGCTATGTAGAAAAACCTCTTAACAATGCTAATGTTAAAAGTTGTGTTTGATTGCATATTACCGATACTTGTGACCCTATCAACACAACTGGGGTGCTTCACCTGAAAGTTATCAATGTACATGGAAGTCTGATTTATAATGAAAGACGAAGGAAATATAATGAAGTAGCTGCGTTTTCATTCATTTCCAGTCAGAAATCAACGTGTTCCTTCACGCGACTTGGTGCGAGCCTTTACTGTTATTTTCGACTTCTGGCCAGCCGGATCGCTGCGCGCCTCAAGCGAAGCGCGGTATGTTTCTCATTAGTCGTGTAAACCGGAGATCAAGGATCGTGTTGTGCGAGATCTGCAGAACCTTGCATTTCGCCCACAGCGGAATTCGCATGTTATGACGTCACAAACTGTTAAGTAAACCTAATGGTTGTTGAATCTGTGACTGTTGACAAGTCTGAGCAGAGTCCACGTGTCTCACCGGACTCGTTTAACTTGAGGGATTGTTTGCTGTAGGTGTATCAACTGTTCAGGTTAATACAGTCGAATTAAAAACGTAGTGGCCTTCAGTTATGAGTTTTGAAGCGGAAGCTGCTGTGTACTGTTTTTAGGTTAGGTTATTTATTAGAATAACTGAGTCTGGTAGGTGACGGGAAAATACGAGCGTGGCGTCCTTTGGACCCGAGTCTGGCCCCTTGAAGGCGAAAATTAATTTAAGTTACTTTTAAAGATAAAGTTCTTACCGTGCAGTGAGCACATTGCGTCTCGGTTACAAAAAGCAATTGCGTAGTTATTTATAATTAAATTATTGCTGTTCGTTCTGAGATTCGTGCAAAATACACAAATGCAGTCTGTGAACATTACTTATAATCTGTGAATGTTAAACTTGACGGCGCGTATGGTAACCACCGGACTTTGAGGAAAAAATTTATGTTCGGAAGGAACCGATTTCGAATGCCGGTTCGGGGGTCGTCCGTCCCTCTACTGCGACATTTTTTACGCCCTTGTTTCTTCCAGGCACCTTCAACTACGTCACAGTCTTCCTGCACAGTATAACGCTTCGTGTATGGCTCCTAATTCGCTTGTTCTGAGTGGATCACACACCGGTAGAATGTTATCGAAAGTATCGATACTATCCGATTACTATAACCGGAAATCGATTGTAATAAATCCTTATCGATTAGAATCCTTTGCGATTGTTGGCAGTATCTCGGTGGCGTAGCGCGTGAATATCACGGCAGCCCGTCATATGTAAATTATTATTATTATTGTTATTTTTTTTTTTCAACCAAACTCTTCAAATTTTGTTGTCTGTCCAGCTGAGATAGTTTCGTTAAATAAGTCACTAAACTAACTAGTCGTCGTAAGATTTGGAGCACTTACGGCGGTGATAATTAACCCTTATCGGCCCAGGGTCGTGTCCGACTCCACACACGCTTTACCCTGTACCAGACCCGATGTCGAGCTCAAATCGACAAAATATTTTACAGTTTTTGACGTTCATATGGCCGTGCATCGTAATATATTTCTACAGTAAAACCAACTAGATGCACCAATGTATCAAATTTATTTTATTTTGGAATGACACTCTTACATGTTCGGACGGTCTTTCCGTCCATCATCAGGAGTTCAAGACTGTGTATACAGCAACAGGCATATGTCAAACAGATACTGCTGTCTGCTTGCTAGCAAGCAGACAGCGTCTAGTTGGTTTTACTATAGAAATATATTTTACTATGTTTTGTTTTGTTTTTTTTTCCCTGAGTTACTGTTATCCAGTGGCTGATTTTTTTAAACCGCGAAGATAACAGATTTTCTGGAAAATTGATTGGGACTTGACTGTTGGAATTCACATTAATAATTTGGACGGCAGAAGGTTAACGTTGCTGTGTTCTGAATTGCGCCACCTTGTAGCGTGGCGGATAATTGGATAATTACTGACAGTTTTCTTATCCTCTCGACGAAGGCAGCAGGTTTTTCTACCGCGCCGGAAGACATCCACCAGACTACACGGCATCACACTATCGAACCAACTCCATGGGACACAGTCCTTGAGAAGCTAGCAGGTCCTCGGCTAGTCAAGAAATTCCCCACATTTTATGTAACCCGAAGGTTCATTACCGCATTCGCAAGCGCCCGCCAACTGTCCCTATCCTGAGCCAGATCAACCCAGTCCATACCTCGCCATCCTACTTCTTGAAGATCCCTAATGATATTATCCTCCTATCTACGTCAGGATCTTCGAAGTGGTTTCTTTCCCTTATGTCTTCCAACCAAAACCCCGAATACACCTCTCCTGTCTCCCATACGTGCCACATGCCTCTCCCATCTCATTATTCTTGATTTTATCACCCGAATAATATTTTATGAGATACATACTACACGGAATCTCATGCATTAAGGCAGGAATCTTCAACGTAACAAGGCATTGCTTTGAATTGCCTGACTCCTTCTCTGTTTTTAAACCCGCGACTGTACACGTACACACACGTACACACACACATACACACACACACACACACACACACACACAGAGCGCAGAGTAGTGTGGGCAGGTATTCTTCTCAGTGTGTTGTCTAGATCCCAAGTAGCCCGCTCGGACAGCTGGACAGACAACTTTCTCATCACCAGATTACTCGCTTTACCTTTTTGTTTGTATGCTCTATAATGGTCCATCATCGCTTGTTTATATGACAATTATCCACAACGTTGTAACAGTAGAGCAGTTCCTATGCCACTCTGCCTCTTAACCACACAAGACCGTAACACTGGGTATATAGTGGACGCGTTGGGGGGAGGGAACGTGAGATGAGTTTTTCTTGCGGGTTCAGTGCTCTGTTACGAAGCTCAGGGCAAGTTCAACAGGAACCTGTATTAGCCCGTCTCACTAGCCACAGGATAAAGGCACTGATGTTATTGGACCGTGTAGTTGCCTTTCATTGGACCCTTGACAATTTTGAGGAGTTTCGTATCTTTGTAGCAAAAACAGCGAGTAAAGAAACATGTAACTCTTCCTGTCCTCAACTGTAGCTGGACCTTAGAATATGCATATCATTGTATCAGTTAGCTTGATGGCCAATTGACTTATTCAGTTCTTTATGATTCATTTCCCGACAGAGTCATTTTTTAATATTTATTTGTTTAGTCTTAAGCACAAATTTCCGAGGGATGCGATGCCAGCACCAGGTTTTCTGCAAGGTACGCCCCTCAATTGATATTTATTACCAGTCTCATTTACACTTACTTGTTTCTGCTTCCAGTAGCTGGTGTCATATAACTTCAGCTCATAGGATTATTAGTGAATAGTTAGTTGGAAATAATTTGTAGGGGAGTAACTGTGGCCGGATTTGACATACTAGCTCATTATTTGCCTTGATGGACTGTGGGAAACTAAGAAAACCCGAGTCAGAACAACCGGTAACTTAACCCAGTTTCAAAACCAGGCCTCCCAAGTATGAAGGAGGAATTTTAGCTACTTGACCACTGGCGGTCGGTGGGAAAAATCTTCGTTTATGTCAGTAAAAAAAAAAGGCTACATAAGCATAATGTTTATAGTCATTAAATTATTCACTTCATCGAAATCGTGTTAGAATTCTGTTCCGATCGCACACCGCTTTCTGTTTTCTTCCTTCTCCGGTCCATACATAATTTCTTATCGACACCCTCCACCAATTTGCGTCTGTGCCCTAGGGTCCTCTTCTTGTAATAAAGCTGTCCCTGTACAGGCGTGGGCAGGGCCTGGGAGCTCCAGGAGTGTGCGGCTCCCAGAATATCTACACATTCGGCACATGCAAGTAGCAAGTTTGTCAGCCCAACACACAGGCTACGTTTGCCCCCAAAGGAGATATTCCTGGTACTCATTTTCGATACAGTCTTGAGTCGATATCAGTGAAAAATCTCAATGACCTCATCGGGAATCGAACCCGCCACCTTCCGGCTTGTAGCCTCAACCAGTTGTGCCATCGCGTGCCCCTCTTTGTGATATTACCTGTATGATTTATGACCCTCATTACGCACCCCCAAGCTAGAGACGAGGTTAAAGAAAGAATAGAACTATACCTGTACTCCCCCTCCGGGCCTTCGTGTCTTGTTCTAGGGGAAACTTTACCTTTACCTTAATTATTTCCTAATACTATAAACGTGTGGGCTGGGTAGCTCAGTCGGTATAGCGACTGACTAAGTACTGGACGGTCCGGGATCGAATCCCGGTGGGGACGAGATTTTCCGCCCGTCCAGACCGGCCCTGGGGCCCACCCAGTCTCCTGTAAAATGGGTACCGGATCTTTCCCGGTGGTAAAGTGCGGCCGTGGCGTGCTGCTGACCACTCACCCCCTTCTAGTGCCGCGGTCATGGAAGAGTAGAGCTATACCTCTAACCACCCTCTGGGCCACACCGGGCCTATAACGGGATCACTTTACATTTTACTATAAATGTATAGCAATAAAGACCAGCTCTTTCTAAAGGGCCTACTTGAGTAGGTTCTCCACCTTCCATCTTCACCTGAAGAGAGACATCCATTCTCTGAAATGTTAGGAGTTTTTCTTCTTCTTCTTCTTCTTTTTCTTTTTTTCTTGAGACGACGGACGGTGTCTAAAATGTCAGCCATGTCTGTTTCCGTGCATCTTTGTTCTGCTTGCCACTGATGATTGCAGATCGGATAAGTTATTCCCACCACCAACTGTTACCCGATGATTGACTGCCACTGCGCATTGTATGCTGCGTGTTTTGATGACGGATGATAATCACAGAGACATCTCTGCCCGGAACGTTACGCCACGTGAACTTTGGTACGGGAAGATTGATGTATCATGACGGGAACGCGTCGTCAGACAGCTGTCACTGTACATTGTTAACAGTGGCGTGCAGCAGTCAGGGTAATTCGGATTATGGGCAAGCAGTTTCCGCAGTCCAGTGTCCAATTTCAGTTTTTCCCGATCTTCAGGCGGAAGTTTTCCTGTCCAAATGGGTGAAAGTTGGTGCTGTATTTTTGTCTTATCACCGGAACGTGGGACAGATATGTATATAAGCCTAAGTAACAGAAAATTCTGACGCAGTTTGACATTCTAAAGAAGAAGCGTAAAAGTTTTCTTTGAACTGTATGGTGAGGTGAGTTCAGTCAAAGAACACAACTATAAAATATGGCTAAATGATGGTGTTTATTAGCAAGGAAAAAACTACATGTTTCGGCCTATAGCGGCGATCTTCAGGTTCTGACAATTTTCTGCTAAAAGAGTTTTATATAATAAGCCTAAACCGCGTGGTTTAGAGTTTTATATAACAATGTTTTATATAATGGTAAAGGAGTTTTATATAATGAACCTAAACCACGCGGTTTAGCTCATTATATAAAACTCTTTTAGCAGAAAATTGTCAGAAACTGAAGATGGCCGCTATAGGCCGAAACATGTAGTTTTTCCTTGCTAATAAATACCATAATTTAGCCATATTTTATAGTTGTGTTTTTTTGACTGAATTCACCTCGCTATATAGTTTAAACGCACAACGGGGATGGCACACCTCAGAATCACACCTCAGGATTCTCTTTAAAGATACACTTCGTACCGCACAGTAAACACATCTCGGTTCTAACAAGACAGACAATGCACGTATAACCTAACATAGAGGCGCGTTCGAGTAAACATTGCTGTCATGTAAAAGCAATGTGTATTACATATTCTGAGTGCGCGTCTGTAGTCTTAGGTATCCAGCATGCAATGCGCGTGCGCCATACTGTATTGTCATCTGTGGCCTCTCTGGCTGTGCATCATATTTCCTCATTAACTTCATAAACGGTACGATTTTCGGAAAAATTTAAGCTACACAAAATGTACGTTTTGTTTTTCTCTACAAATTTCGTTGGAAATATTTCTCATTCTGAAAAGAGTTTAGCGAGATATTCTCATAAATGTAGAAACGCCTTCATGTAAAGTACCCGTTATTCTTATCAGATGTTAAAGGAACTTCAATTTTCTCGACAGATTTTTTTTTTTTTTTGAAAATACTCAAATATCAAATTTCATGAAAATCCGTCTTGTGAGAGCTGAGGTATCCATACGGACATACGGACAGACAGATATGACGCTTTTCGCAATTTTGCGAACGCGCCCCCAAAACCAATCAGTTTATGTAATATAACACAAAATTCGCTGCTTTTTCTGAGGTGAATGCAAAACACATCCACAGTGTGGGCAGCGTATACAATACTGAAAGTTAAACCTATTGGTGCATCAAGTAACCAGTAGGTTTTGAAATGTGAAATATTCGTACACGATTAAATTTCCATATTCAGGAAATATTTAAAATGTCATTAAATTCTGGGAATGTTGCTTCCAGTTAGTTCAGAGACCATCATCGTGTTTTCTTTGCTGACACGTAAGAATTAAAACTTTTTTTTTTTTAAGTTGTCCGTTGTGTGAAAGTGGACTCTTACCTCATGTGAAGAATATTTGTCTCAGTAATTAACCAACTTGATGTACAAAATTTTTGTTTTACAATAAGTTTATTTCATGCCTCTACATGTTTCGAGCACATGTGCTCATCGTCAGGAGGTCAAAATTGCATTACACAGCCTCTGGTATCATCACACCTATAG
>Ga0123355_10018977_pt1 | contig 10936 bp, 5 predicted proteins | sample TergutEmb28metaG_3_FD_89872 | JGI IMG/M metagenome (GOLD analysis project Ga0123355, IMG submission 89872) | Embiratermes neotenicus P1 segment gut microbial communities from Petit-Saut dam, French Guiana - Emb289 P1 | ecosystem: Host-associated > Arthropoda: Insects > Digestive system > Gut ...
TACCTCTCTTTCCCACCCCAAAAAACCTCTTTCCCCCCTTTCTCCCCCCACACCCGCCCCACCACCCCCCCCCCCCCCAACCCTCAGCCTTCTTGATTTGATAACTCGAAAAATATTCTGTGCGAAATATATCTCATACAGATCTTCATTAAATCCACATATACAATTACAAAGTTCATTTCGGACATTAAAATATGTGGTTACATTTCTAAAATCCTCTAAAGTAACAGAAGAAAACAGCGAAACATATTATTCAGGTTACGAGGGTGCCTCCTTTAATAATTGAACTCAGGCATATCTGCTTAAACTACAGTTTTTTTAAGTTCGACACCCCGTTGTGTAGTCGAATAATTATTTACTAAGTACAAAGACAGGCAATGTACGTATGACGTGACAATGAGGAGCGTTCGTGCGACCGTTATTGCGGTGGAAAAACAATAATTATTACATATTATGAGTGTGTGTTTATAGCCTCAGGTATCCAGCATACAATGCACATGCGCCATATTGTCATGTTGGACTGTCCGTTTCTAAGTATTTTTCAAAATTATCTACATATAAACGCAAGATTTTAGAAAGAAAGTTATTTAACAAAAAAAAAAGTGTTTTGATCACTTTAATTATCAACCAACTAACGCACTTACATAAAATTTCACACTAAAACATTTAAAATCGCTCCAACATGTTTCGATCCTAAGATAATCCTCAAGAAGCTACGTTGTTCCTCACTAAAGTCACGTTTTAAAAACACTCACTAATAAATTTCTTTATATTAATAGGGTGCTGTGGCAGCATATCGTGTTGTGTAAGGGTACGTTGTTGAGAATGCGCCTGACTGTGGGTGTGCGTCGTGTGTAACGTTGCGAGAGACGTAGCACACGACGCACACCCAGCACATTCTCAACAACGTACCCTTACACAACACGATATGCTGCCACAGCACCCTATTAATACAAAGAAATTAATTAGTGAGTGTTTTTAAAATGTGACTTTAGCGAGGAACAACGTAGCTTCCTGGGGATGATCTTAGGATCGAAACATGTTGGAATGATTTTAAATGTTTTAATGTGAAATTTTATGTAAGTGCATTTGTTGGTTGATAATTAAAGTGATACTAATAAATGCATGGTGCAACAATAAAGAAAATGAGTTTTGATTTTCTCTACATCTTTTGTCCGAAACATTTCTCATTCTAAGAAGAATTTAGCAAGTTATGATCATAAACGTACTTCGGTCTTCATGTAAAGTGACCGTTATTCTTGTCAGATTCTAATGAAGCTTGAGTTTGCTGGACAGGTTTTCAAAAGATACTCAAATATCAAATTTCCTGAAAATCCCTCCAGTGGAAGCCGAGTTGTTCGATGCAAACAGATGGAAAGACATGACGAAGCTAATAGGCGCCTTTGGCATTTTTGCGAACGCGTCTAAAAATCATTAACAAATCTTTATTTTTGGTAATTTTTACAGCAACATAATTTCGAAACTAAAGATTCATCATCAGCCCGGACACTACTCCAGCCTAACCGCAACTAACCTCCAACCTACAGCAAACCAAGAACGAAACGATCAATGTGGTAATCAACATCATAGTCGCGAGCTCCTGATGATGGGCATAGTAATACCCGAAACATGTTGAGCTTATAAGAAGTACAATAAAATAGTAAGTGGCATCTAGTTGGCTTTTTATTCTTCACATACCATGCTCTTTGAGTATTTTAACAACAGATCGAAAGCCGATCATAAACGTCATCTGGTGAACGCAATATTCTTATTATGTTCAGATCGTCAGGTCTTACCTCTTAGACAATACTCCCCATCTCTATTAAAAACACCATTCACGGCGAGATATTGTACGAAACATATGCAGGTCCTCATGCAATGTGACTTATTTTTGTCCTATATTATCGAAAATCGGCAAGTTGTGACAAATTTTAATAAAAAGCTCCAAATATGCAGCTTCATGAAAATTCGAAAGGGGGGGGGGGAGAGTCATGCTGTGCCATGCGGACGGACAGACGGACATGGCGAGGCTAGGAGTCGCTTATCTCAACTGTTTGAAAACGAAAAGGAACTGTCTCAGACTTTTACTGTCCCAAAAAAAAGAGAACAAAGAAGGAAGTTACATCACAGTCGCATGGCGCACTTAAATTAATTAGCCCACCACAATCGCTAACGCAAAGAAATAACTATACCAGTTTTGTTAGTGTACAGTGGAGCTGGCTGTCTCTTTTCTACTCTAATGTTAACACAATATTTGTAGGAAATAATAATTATGAGTCACTTTAACAGCTGTGAACAGTAACGTAAACAGGTATACGAGTATTCAGAAGCGAAACAACTGTTACTGCGAGGCGAAAAACAGCAAACAGATCCTCGCTCTTCTGTGGTATACGTTATGCGGCACAGAATAAGCAAGCGCTTTCCAAACCAAAAGGCTTGCTTATTTATTCAGCAGATTAAAAAACCTCGAACCCTGTACGATATTACAACAGAAATAATCTTTCTCCCCTCCCCCTTTTTTTAAATTTTGTCAATGCACGTGAGACAACATTAACAAGCACTATGTTCCGAACATCGACAGCAGCGCGCCGAGGGCTCCTACGGTGAATGTACGTACTGAATTATTGATACATGCGCTCAGTGCAGTGTAAATAGCAAGCAAAGTGTGAATTTGTTCACTCCTTTCTAATTTCGAAAAGGATTTGTGTTTATGAGATTCACAAAATCACTCAGAGCTGTCAAAGCAGTGATGAAACAAATATCATTATGTCAACGCAATTTAAACAGCAAAGAGAAATTCCGATCACATTTCACGAAGACTGCTTTCGCGTTTTGCGGACTGACAGACCTATGTGTGTTTCTTTTTGTTTAATTTCGTAAATTGAACTATGCAAAAACAGATAGTGGAGGTGTCCAATTTATTGGAAGCGTAAGCAAAATATTACAGTTTTGTGACTTTTGTAATCGCTGTCTTCAAACGAGCAATACTAAGGCTTATTATCTTAACAAATTTCACTTATCTAGCTATTATATCTTGCTTACCTCAATGGCCACGCGGTTTAACCCTTTAAACACGAAGCGCAGACTGCTTTATTTAAAGATCCATTTCGTACCGCGCTGTAAACACTTTTCATCTCGGTTATAAAAACCAATCAGTTTATGCTGTAAGTGGCACAAGTCGCTGTTTATTCTCAGATAAATACAAAACATAAATAGAGTGTGGGCAGAGCGTACAGTTGTTGAATGTTAAACTGTTGGTGCATCACGTGACCAGTAGGGTTTAAAAGGTTAAGGCGTGGGTTCGCGGCCACTCGCGAGCTGGGATTGTGGGATCGAATCCCGCCGGGGGCATGGAAATCTGTATGTTGTGAGGGTTGTTTGTCTGAGATTATTCGGAAAATCAACAATGAGGAGGCTTAGGTCCAACAGAGTTGTGGAGCCTCGAAAAGAAAAATGCTACAATATTTCATTATCAATATGAAACAGGAAGCTAAACAAACATTTCCTGTGGTCAGCACATTATCAAAACTGTTTCAAAAAGATACTGCAATAAAAATATATTAATGTTCTTCCCCAATGCACTTTAGGATCTCAAGCAAGTGGTGCTAATGTCGCTCCTACCTGACGTATTCGCTCGTCAGCCATCTTGCTAAAATACCGAGTGAAGGGAATTTAATTTGTGGACCGGGTGTGTTCTACAATGAGATAAGTTTTCACATCAAGTTTCGTGCAAATAGAACACGTGGTTCAAAAGTTTCAATCGAACGCACACACACACACACATTCACACACACGAACACAAACACAAACACAAACACACACATATGTGTGCACAATGAAGCCTTCACAGTCTTACATTATTGCTATTGAGAAAAGGAGGTAGATTAAAAAATAGAGCGAAAAGATTGTAAGTATGAAAAGTAGAAGCAGAGACGAAAGAATAAGAAAGAAAATAAACAAGAAAAAAAAGACAATTGTAGGCCAGACAAGAAAAATGTACAGAAATAGTTAATAAATAAAATAAAACCACCGACACAAGCTAGTAACATCCATAAATATAAGAACGTTAAAAAGAAAATAATTAATTGTGGCGCTAAAGTTTTATTTAATTAACAACGTCTGAAGACATATCTCATCCCAAATCATGTAAACATTAAAATCCCAAACACGTCTCCGGCCATAAAGTATACCAGACTAAAGGCGCAAAAATTTGGTTTGTTGTTGTCAAATGCTTTATTTTATTATTAACTGATCTCAGGGGAACGCAACGGGATGTATAACATTAAAATCCTTATAGCAATACAATCTAAAGCAGATTATATTACTCACCAATAATTACAGGCTATATGGGTCAAGGTGTGAGCACTTATAATGCACAGTCACTTTATAAAGGTTTGTGGTAATATGCACGTACGTGTGTGAGTCCGCCATGTTCGCTCAACTTTACGTTCTTCTGTACAAACATAAGTCCCCTCTTTTGAGTAAAAGTAAAAAGAAAAAAGCTGTATCCATGAAAGCCATAAAGGCGTATGAAGGATTGGAGGTACATCTCCACTCATTCTTAATCTGGTCGCTACATTAAGACGAGAGGTCAGCTTCACAACCCTGCCTAGGTAAGACGAAGCTTGACGGGCAACATACGAGTAGTTGCTCTGACAATTTACGGAGGAAAATTCACGTGCCCTGCCGGAAATTCTCCGCTGCTTGGTAATCGAGTCTTAATTAACATTTTACAGCCTACTGGTTACGTGATGCACCAACAGTTTAACATTCAACAACTGTACACTCTGCCCACAATGTATTTATGTGTTTTGTATTTATCTTGGAACAAAGAGCGACTTGTGCCACTTACCGCATAAACCGATTGGTTTTTATAACCGAGATGAAAAGTGTTTACAGCGCGGTACGGACTGGGTCTTTAAATAAAGCGGTCTGCGCTTCGTCTTTAAAGGGTTAAGCTTTACAGGCAGAAGTTATTCACATGTATAAATCAAGTGAAAAATTTTTGTGCGTATCAAAAAGTAAGGACTTACGAACCGATTCGTTGTACACCAATAAGCTAGACGGAGAGACAACAAAATATTCCTGAAGAATGTTTCTGAATTTAATAACTCGGTGCTTATCTGTAGGTTATATGCCGAACATTATCAGTTGTAGAAACCGTACAGGCCTATGGAATGCGAGGATTATCATGTGGATCTACGATGACTGGAAACGGACAGGTAAAGAAATTATTGCAGCCTATTTTAAGGTATCACCCACAGAATATTCTGCTTTACGTACTTACTTACTTACTTACTTACTCCATGGAGCTGCGTTCTTCTTGGAAAGCTAACCGGTTTTCAGCTAGTCAAGAAATTCCCCACATTTTATGAAACCCGATGGTGCATTACCGCATTCACAAGTGCCTACTACCTGTCACTATCCTGAGCCAGCTCGATCCCGTCCATAACCCCACATCCCACTGCCTGAAGGACCATCTTATTATTATCATCCCATCTACGCCTGGGTCTCCCAAGCGGTCTCATTCCCTCAGGTTTCCCCACCATAACCCTGTATACGCCTCTCTTCTCCCCCATAAGCGCTACATGCCCCGCCCGTCTGATTCTTCTCGATTTTATCACCCGCAAGATTGGCCTGGATTAATTACGTAAACTTGAATTAATCGGCTTTCTAGTGGGGATGAGCGTTTGCTGCCAAATGGGGATCAGGGTGTCACCACTATACCAACAAGCGTGACAATACACAGCCACGTGGGTGTTTTGAGTTATTTGTGATGTTTGAAGCTTTCTAGTGTTTATTTATTACTGAATGTGAAATGAATATATATTTGTGGTCCCTTATGGACTCTTAAAACCCTGTTCAGGATCTACACGAACACTGATGATCCTTTGTGCTACAGAGCACCACAGGCTATGATGATATTACGAAACGGATCTCTTTTATGAGAGGGGAGAGAGTTCTCTTTCCTGGGTTATTTCCTTGAGTTAGTGAGACGGGTCTAGTGTAAGGCTTTATGAAACATATAACGAAGCAGGTCAGCTGAGAAGATTGAATGCTAACAGGCAAGTTACGAAGGTTAAGAATGATGTTTAGAATTTGAAGGAATGGAAGAAAAGCAGATGAAGAGGAAGCAAACAGCGGTGTTGTTACAAAATAAAGAACTGTATTCAGGCCAATCGGTCTTTTCCATATTTTAGGAAAACTGACTCACCAAATTAATATCACAGTTTCTATAGGGAATGAAACTTTATCACCTTCCATTTATTTGTCAAGGAGTTCTCACCACATCATGGCAGGACCTACAAGATGCGACATATTCTGATGCTGGTGTTGCCTTCACCGTGAAATTTAGGGCACTTTTCATTTTATTGTTAATAAATAAAAGAAATTAAAATATTCAAAATTCCAGAAGAAACCCAGACTACGAGTATAACACATGTTATCAATATCCCCACTCTATTATGCAGCAGTGAAACTTGGACAATATATACATTTAAGGAAAATCTCGAATCAAAGAAGAAGAGATGAAAATATTTAGGAAAACCGCAAAATACACGCTCTAGAATCACAAGATAAACGCAGAGCTTTCGAAATAATTAAAACACATTCAGTTTTGGAAGAAATCAACAAAAGTAAAAATGAATTTATACAGCGTGTTCGCAGAATGGACAGGTTACGACTCCCGCGTGCTACCGTGAAATATCAACCAGCAGGGATAATAGACACATGGCGCCTCTTAGAAGAGATTTCTGGATTGTTATGCAGTGAGACCGGAGTGGACCGCGAAGATTAAATTAAACAGTAACGGACTGAAACGGCGTTCGGTAGCATACACAGGAGAGAACTTGGTAAAATTAGACCACCTTATTCAGAAGATTAAATGTGATAGGTAGAATCACGTTCGTAAACATTCCTTGTCCTTAAGAAAGAGAAGAAGCAAAAAAAAAAAAAAACCTTCTAAATGTCACATTCAACATGATCTCAACAACAAGTACATAAGACAAAGACTGTTTTAGTCACACCTTTAATTACAATTAGGTAATTACCAGATGCAGCCGACACAAAGTAGTGATCCCGAAAGTTAAAAAAAAAAACACAAACACTTTTGAGCACACACATTACGTTAAATCCAATATACAGAATGTCCGAGAAGTCATCCTACATCTGCCTTCTTTCTTTCTTTCTTCCTTACTTAATTTCTTTCTTTCGTTCTTTTTTCTTTCATATCTGCATTTTACTGAATGACCTTAAGGCAAAGAGAGGATACTGGCAATTGAAAGAGGAAGCAATAGATCGTACTGTGTGCAGAACTCGCTTTGTCGCAATACGGACTGCAAGAACGAATGTATGAATCTGCATTTCATTGATTCAGTGGATCTGTGTGGGCACCATGGTCGGCATTTAGCTTGAAACGTCCCCACGTCCTGTGCGACCTGTTCTGTGACATTTAGTCCTATGGTGTTAAAGAGGCGCAGGCGTCAGTAATGGCGGATTGTAATTCAGCGTTGGTGCTACAAAGACACGCTGCTATTTCGTCTTTGATTTTTCCCCACAATCGTTTATCAGGTGTGGTACAGTCGGGACTGTGTGGAGGCCATACCTGTGGTGAATGGGCTTTGGACAACCACGACCAATCCACCGGCATGGTAATGTTTCATTGAGGAATTCTCGCACATTCAGTTGCTTTGAGAGAAGATGGGTTCGAAAATCAATGCTGAAAAGTTGTCACAAACTACTTCATGTTCTGACCTGTGCTGTCTATTTATTCACTATAATATTCTCTACAAAACTCTCCCCAGTGGAAGATTGCTTATGTCTGCCGCTGTCAAATTTCACAACACACAACAACAAAATGCGACTGTATTACATGTCCACTGCCACACAATTTTGCTGAGCCATATAAAGTCATGCCAAGTTTTGGAAATCACATAAAGAAGTAACGAATAAGCCACGTGTATGGTGATTTCTCGGACATTCTGTATATAAACGGATTCTGCAGGGACAAAATGGCTGATTAAAAACTTCGACCACCGCAACATGCAAATCCTTTACAGGCAGTCCCGAGTTCCAGCGTAATGGAGTAATCACCAATGTGCATCGATTAAATCCCACTGACATGCTGTCAGTGTACAAAATCCTGATTACATTTCAAACCACAGTATTTCAACCTTGCAAGTCACATGGAACGTAAAACTTCTTTTTATGACAAATGTAAATTTCACTGTACTGACGTCAGTTAGGATTTTCAATGTTTTACGTTTAACGTTACTGGCAGACAGACTGTGAGAAAGATTTGTCTACTTCACGGAGAATGGCCAAGATGAAGGAGATATAACAAATATTTTAAGTATAACAACAATAAAATATTGAATTTCATGCGACGCTAAAGTAACGCCACGTCTAAAGTTGCGGTACCTAACGTAAAATAATATTTTGAGTTAGGTTCCTCTACGGTCTGTAACGGAATATGAACTGCCCTGACGTGCAGTATTTCCATCGCTGAAGTAAGCTATGAATACGATAGAGCGTTTTAAGGCGTAAAAAACGATGGTGGTGATGATGATAGTGATGATGATGGAGGCGAAGAATAGGACGAAAATATCGTCCATAACGAAAATGAGTTTTCGTAATGGAAAGGAAGGCTTCCCAATTCAGTTTTGTTTCCGATCTTGTATTATTACAATTTCATTCATTTTTTAGCTACGTGTGTTCACGGGGCGTGCTGCAGGGAGTCGAATGAGATAACCACATGATAAAACTGAAAGATGGCCGTGGTTGTGTTTTAAAGTAAGATTTTCTAGAATGGTCTTCCTCTAGATACTACAGAAAATTCCAAATTACTCAGCCATGAGATTCGGTCTTGAGTTGAAAATCGAACCTGGGTCTCTCCAAAATAGAGGAAAATTGTTGCTAGTTTTAAGTTGTCTTGTGTGTAGTTGTTGTTGGTTGGCCGTGTGTATTGTTGTAGTTGTCTTGTGTGTATTGTTGCCATCTTATGTGTATATTTTGTACTGTGTGTGCATTGTTGTATTTTTACTGTAGATGCCGGACTGCTGGCTAGAAGTCAGTATTCGGAAGGTCCTGCGACCGGCGATCTCGACACAGGTTTTTCTTGATTTCCCTGTGCCGAAAAGCAACTACTGAGATGGTTCCCAAGATTCCGCGTTGCCACTATATGCTTCTCATGTAGCCCTCCCGACTTAAATTTAGTAGTAATCAATTTCATATTTTGTATGTATGTAAAATAACCACTGCCACCGGGTGACAACAAAATTGCAGTTAATTATTATTATTATTATTATTATTATTATTATTATTATTATTAAATCCTTCCAAAGTCTCATCCTTTATTTTTCTGTCGTCCGTCTTATGTGATGTGATTTCAGACAGTAACAAGAACAGGTTTAGAAGCAATATAAACGTAAACAAATTCAAGAGCAATATTGTTAGACAGAGAGAAGTTTACACTTTCAACAACGAAGAATGGGTCCTGGTGAAATGCAACAAGAAAACAAATCTGACAGGATTGTGAAGAGTTGTGACGCTTCGTGATGTGATGGATGTCAATGTTTTGGAAGAGCCGTCTGTTTTAAACCCTGTAAAGCTCGTAATTTTGATACAGACGCGAAAACTTGCCATTTTATAGGTCTGAAACACCTCTTCAGCGCAGCTAGTGTAAATACAGGAACACGGTTCGTGGGCTTGGTGCCACAATGCGTGAAAGTGAGACAAAGTGATGTGCAGTGCAAAGTCGAATGCAGTGCTACTGCGTCGTACGTATTTCCTTACTAACACCTTCAAGTGAACCATCAACGTTGCGTTCCCAGTCCCTTACTTCTAATTAGGTATGATAACCTTCGCATCTCATTCGGCCTTTGTTAGCATATCGAGTTAAGCGTGAACTCTTAGCAGGTTTTTAAGGGGAAGTTTCTAACTCCGTTTTCCGAACCTTGGGATTGCAATATTTGACAATATTGTAGTAAAAAAAATAAAGTGATCCTGTTAGAGCCCGGTGTGGCCCATAGGGTGAGTAGAGGTATAGCGTTACTCTTCCATGACCGCGACGCTAGAAGGGGGTGAGTGGTCAGTAGCACACTCCGACCGCACTTTACCCCTGGGAAAGACCAGGTACCCATTGTACAGGAGGCTGGGTGGGCCCCAGGGCCGGTCTGTAGTACAAAGTAAAAGTGTGTTAGAAATTATTGTTATATTTTGGAAGTTAAGTTTATCAAGTATAGATGTAAGTTTTTTAAAAAAAAATAACATGCCCCTAGGGGCACGAAATTTGGAACTGGCGTGTTTCAGGATTTTTTGTGTTTTCTAACTTTCTTCTCAGTAAATTACTTAAAAGTTAGTTTCTATACTTGATTCATGAAGAAATGTGCCATGGTTCAGATGGTTAGCCGCTGGACTCTCACCTCGGGGGTTCTGGCTTAAAACCAGTGTGTATAAATGGATATTTTGTGGTCGAAAATGTGGGGCTGAGAGACTTCTTTCTCCAATGGCTTCCGTTTTCCTTTGTAATCAACGCTCCAAACCAATACTTCATTTACCCACCACCGACGCTATGTCATCATAGCAACTGGCAGCGTCCTTACATAAAACACTTCTGTCTATGCTATTTACATGGGCCGTGTAGCTCAGTCGGTATAGCGACTGACTACGGGCTGGGCGGTCCGTGATCGAATCCCGGCGGGGACGAGATTTTCCGCCCGTCCAGACGGTTCCTGGGGCCCACCCAGTCTCCTGTAAAATGGGTACCGGCTCTTCCCCGGAGGTAAAGTGCGGCCGAGGCATGCTACTGACCACCGTACAGAAATCCCCCCCCCCAGCCACGTCTCTTAATAGTAGTAATAACCAAAACCACAAATGATGAGATCTCACCATCGTTACATAACTGCATAAATCTTATAAACACTAATACACTTTCGGA
>Ga0123355_10018978_pt1 | contig 10936 bp, 9 predicted proteins | sample TergutEmb28metaG_3_FD_89872 | JGI IMG/M metagenome (GOLD analysis project Ga0123355, IMG submission 89872) | Embiratermes neotenicus P1 segment gut microbial communities from Petit-Saut dam, French Guiana - Emb289 P1 | ecosystem: Host-associated > Arthropoda: Insects > Digestive system > Gut ...
AGACAGAAATGTTGTGCAAAAGGAAGCAGAAAAGAAGTTAAAATACAAGAGTTTATGTATAGAGATACAACGAATGTGGAACCTGAAATGTACGATTGTACCAATAATAATTGGAGCCACTGGAATAGTAACGAGAAGCTTAAGGAAAAATTTGGAAACTGTACCAGGAAAGCATTCGATAGATTCGCTACAAAAGACAGCTATACTTGGAACATCACACATAATATGGAAAGTACTGCAGTGTGAAGCTTGAAGCCTGAGCAGTGGGGATCACCGCTGGTTCAAGAGAAGTACCACGAAGAAAAGGCCCGTGACAAGAGACATCCATATCGTGTATTATTATTATTATTATTATTATTATTATTATTATTATTATTGATAAGCAGGAGTCGGAATATCAGTCGTTACGGTAATGGGTTTTGGGCTAGGAGACAGAGATCACCCGGTTCAGTTCCCGGGTATTTCCTATAGCGAATCTTGGGCCACCCTGCCTCCAATTCAGTGTGTATCAGTGTCGCTTTCTGTGTGGATAAAGCGGCTGGAACGTGATGGCGACAATTCTTTTCCACCTATTGCTGAGGTAAAAAATAATTGGAGCTATATCCCTACTCCCCCATGTGCTTTCATGGCATGAACTGGAACAACTTTATTTTATGAATAAATATTTGACGAAATATCAGCAACTTAATTTTTTATGCCATGTCATTACCTTCGAAGCAATAAATTGGTATCTGCAATAAATGACCATTAAGCGTGAAAAACTGCAAAGAATGAACTGTGTTTTGTTCTTCATAATGTGCAAATTTGCTGTCTTTTTGAAACTGCTAGCTTCCTTCCTTCCTCCCCCCACCTTCTTTATGTCGTTCCCTCCATCCCTTCTTCCTTCCTTCCTTCCATCCTTCCTTCTTTCCTTCCTCCCCGAGAACCACTTTCAGCAATATCCCCACAGCAGCTTCCCATAATACGTCAAGATATGCAATACTGTTACTTCTCATACTCCCACTAAGCGAGGCCATTTGTGTCTTATCGTATGTAAAAGTTACTCTCTCCCTAAGGAGGGTTAAGGAACTGTAAAAACGCCATATATAGAAACAGAAACAAAAGATATGGGAATTGATCAAAACTTTTACTGCATTGATTTTACATGCATGACGATTCAGAAGGCGTCCCTTCCTCAGAGTGGCCCTGACGTCACATAAAGTGCACTTTATATAATCCCTAATGTGGGATTTCTTCAGGACACTCGCCGCAATGCCGGGTACTTTGCTGATCTGATCTTCTGTAGACAGCTCCACACATCAATCAATACTATCTCGTGACCAATTACGCCTGCCGATGTAGTGACGTGCATTTGAACTGAACTGCATGTGTGCTGACAGCCAAACATTCAGGCTTACGCTTCAGTTTACTATTTTTAGATTTTAATATATTCATTTTCTCAGATTAGCCTTATTTTTATAGGCCACAGGTCGAAAATTTGTGGTCCGCATTGTGATGTCATCTGGGCCACTGGCACCCACCTGTCAAAAAAAAAAGCCTCTAAAGATTTCATCTTGCAGTTTCGCAAATATTAAAATTTTTTGCTGGTATCTCTCATCAAATGCAGTTTTTTTTTGTGGTTTTATCTGTTTTCATATGCAGTTTTTCGTGGTTTCATGTCTTCAAACGCAGTTTCTCGTGCTTCTATCTCTCTTCAGGCTCAGTTTTCCATGCTGACATGTCTTCAAATGCGGTGTTTAATCCTGGTATCTGTTTTCAAATTCAGTGTTTTATTCTGGCGTCTCTCTTCAAATGCAGTTCCAAATGCTGGTATCTCTCTTAAAACGCAGTATCTCGTGCTGGTATATGTCTTCAAATGCAGTTTTCCATGCTGATGTCTCTCTTCAATTGCAGATTTTCTTGGTTATCTCTCTTCACGTGTAGTTTTTCATGTTGGTATTTGCCTTGACAAAAACCCGCTAACATCACTTCGTCTATTTTATCTGAAAGTCTGACTGACAACTGCCACGTAATATGTACTGACAACTGCCAAGTTACATGTACTGAACTGCCACGTAACATATACTGACAACTGCCACGTAACATACACTGACAACTGACGCGTAACATGTACTACACCTGCCACGTACCGTATACTGACAAATACCATGTAACATATACTGACAACTGCCACGTAACATGTACTGACAACTGCCACGTAACATATACTGACAACTGCCGCGTAACAGGTACTGACAAATGCCACGTAATATATACTGACAAATGCCATGCAACATATACTGACAACTGCCACGTAACATGTACTGACAACTGCCGCGTAATATGTACTGACAACTTTAACGTAACATATACTGACAACTGCCACGTAACATACACTGACAAATACCACGTAACATATACTGACAACTTCCGTCTAACATGTACTGACAACTGCCACGTAACATATAGTGACAACTGCCACGTAACATGTACTGACAAATACCACGTGACATGTACTGACAACTGCCACGCAACATATACTGACAACTGCCACGTAAAATGTACTGACAACTGCCTCGTAACATATACTGACAACTGCCAAGTAACATATACTGACATCAGCCACGTAATATATACTGACAATTGCCAAGTTACACGTACTGATAACTGCCACATAACATATACTGACAATTGCCACGTAACACACAACACGCTGCTCTTTAATCTGATATTTACATTGGATACGTTGTTTGTTGTCTCTGCTCACGAAATCTATCAGTGTCCCTGATGAAGGCCACGTGATGCCTGAAACATGTAGAAGTATTTCCATGTGAATAAACTGGTGTTAACATGTATTAGTGCATTAGTCGGGTTTTAAGTAAAATGATAACATCAGTGCAAGGTTATGAACAAGATAACGAACACCTCAACGCTCACCAACATTTCAACTGATAACAATTTTATTGCTGCTAAAATTCAGCCTACTTTCCATCATTAAATATAAAGTGGAGGGAAAAGATTGTTGATTTGGGCAGTTTCTGATTTTTTGCGTTTTTGGATTTATAAGTCGCTGTCGATATTCGTACGCTGTTGAAATGAAGATAATCTGAAACTAATATAGCTATGGTTATCTTGTAATTGTGCAGTTAGAAACAAATGTCATGTAATTAGAAGGGTTCATACGTCTTATAAATAGCTCATCAATACGTTATCCAGTAACAAAATATGATCCAACAAAATGTACCTTTTCTAAATTTATATTTCAATTTTTAATTTTTTTATGTGTCCTACATTTTTCGAACTAGAGGTTTCATTTCAGGAAGACGGTTGTATATACAGTTATGGTACGGTACGATTTGCATACATCAGTGTAAGCAGTCTAGTAGGTAGAAGATTGTGTTTATACTGTATAATTATATTACAATGCGCGGTACAAGAAACATAAATCTGTCCAGTTACAATTTTCTTCATTTTTCATCACTTATTATTAACATATAGGCTAAATATACGGTGGTCCTTACACACGCCATGAATATATATAGCGAGTGTACAATTATAGCGTCTCTCATTCTTAACTCAGTCTCTAGACGGGTACAAGGATTCAGTTTCACTCTCCGGCCTCTTTAACAGCATTGGAAGTCTCCCTGATACCCATTGAAGAGTTTCCGTGGGTTCCAGGGCCAATTTTGTCGCTTTGGAGAAGGAAGTCTCTTGCCCTGCCGGGATTTGAACCCAAGGTCTTCCAGTCTGTAGCCTAGTCACTAATTGTCTAGCTGTCCCGGCCGGCAGCAGTTACTGTTACTTCTTCCAATTTCTTCAAAAGCCTTTGGATGATTCTTTATAGTGCACCAAACACAGAGCGGGTAGATGGAATCCTAATGTATTTGTATTATTTTACTGCTTTCAGTTAAATGTGAACCCCTTATGGCCCACTTGCGTTTCGTTGTTTGACAGTATGGTCCGTTCCTACAAAAGGTCGCCGACGCGTGGTGTAGGCCTTTAAGGGGCTGAGGCGAAGAACGTGGTGGACATAGGCGCTTAGTAGTAGGCTTTCACCTGTTTGGAATATTAGTGTTTTGAGAAAGAAGAATATTTATGTAATGGTGTTTGTGCTGTTTTTATGACTGTGCACTTTAGTGTCTATTTTAGGATGATTTCGTGAATGATGAATTGTAAGATATTTGTAAGGGAAAGGTAGCGGCCTCTTCGAAGTCCTATACTGGACTTTGTTTATAGGACTTAAGAAAATCATCGAATTCTTCTTACAAGGTATCCGGGTTCGTGAACTCCTGAGGGTGTAGTGTCTTATTTCTACTTCATACCGATCGGTGTGTATATAAAATGGCATGATCAATATAATTTACAGTGAATCCGGCAGGAACTTAGCTTATAGGATCAAAATGTGAAATCTTGTTTGTTATTAATAATTATGGTGCTGCTTTTATTACTGTAGTTAACGGAGAAAGTTTTAATAAATTCTGGGCTGGATATGGGAACACCTTTCCTACTCAAATTGTTAGGGTCGCTGCCGTTGTGAAGCTAAATTAGCGATACTGATGCTCCGCGTGTTGATCGCTTAGCTGCTTGCCTGCACAACTTCTCTCTCCACTTAACTTCCTCTTCTTGTCGCATCAAATTTGCATGAACACTTAAGTGTCGTCTCATCAATGTCTTAACATCCTGCAGAAAAGCGATTCTGTTTTTCCTTCGGATCTAAAGAGCTGAAGAACTTAATTTCCTACAGCTAATGTCTAGAACAAGAAGTTGTGTAAGCCATTGGAGTGACGTACCCGACAGACAGGTCAAGCGGAGAAGATGTCTTTGCTAGAACAGTATTAAACAAGTGCAAAGGGAGGTGGTAAGAAAGCAAAGAAACAAAGAAGGGAACAGAAGATGAAAAAGTGTAGTAGGAAGAGAAAAAGAAAGAAGTGTTGGTTTACTGAAATAAAAAACAAAGAAAAAAGGGTGGAAGTCTCCTATGATTTTGCGCCGTGTGGACTGGTAAATACTTGTGGAGGTTTCAAAAGAGCCTAGTCCCTTAACTTCAGAGTGAAGATTTTTTGGGGCTCCTTGTCCCTGAAGTAGAAGGCGCTAGGATGCTTCGAAACATCGGTCAGTCTGTAAATGTTGGCAAGGCGTAATATAACAGAATTCTTGAATTTTCCAGAATTTCACTATGAGAATCTCCAATGTCAGAATGAAAGAAAAGCGAGAAAGGAAAGCGTGTAGAAGACAGTAAGGAAGTAAGATATATAAAAAAAGGAAGACTTCTCAACTTCTGTTTTCTAGGTTATGTGTCTACTTTTGGCTTCTGTAGGATATGCTCATCTTTTTTTTTTCTGTTTTCGTAAAGTGGGGATTTAGAAATAAAGTAAGAAAGAAAGATTGGCCGGGCAGATTGTTGGACTGAAGCTAATTAATGAAAATTCAATTGTTCAAGGGCCATTAATATCGCACTAGAAGAAGCTGAGCGGCTGACATCCACCTGTCACATAGTCAGAGTATTTTTATCGGCGGACTGCTCGCCGTAGAGCGGACGACATCATTGCTGCGGAGCAAACGATGTTGTCGCCGGTTCTGCGGAGATCAGACCGGCAATATACGTTCTGAGTGTTCCCGTTGGCCAATGGCCTGCGGAGTGGAACAGCGGCTCCCGGACGTGTACTGGTGCTGGCATACGAAACATTTTTGTATAAGAACCTGTATCCCTCTGCTATGTCCATCCTTCTCTTGAACTCCACGCCAAAGAGGTGGCAAACCCATTCCTTGCCGTTAAGCAAACCAGCATTAAACAACTAGAATTGTAACGCAACTGCGTTCTCGTATTAAATGTATTTTTAAATATTTAGAAGAACTTTCTTTCAGTTTCAAAGCTTTCACTTTAAATATATATAACAAAAGATATCGGTCTTCTGGCTTGTGACACCGTGTAGTTATGTACAGTTAGTAAATTTATGCTTTCGTCGTTAGGACTACAGCCCTGGAGGTGAAAGCAGCATTTTCCCTCATACTACGTACTTACTGACTGACTTACTCACTCCATGGAGCAGAGTCCTTCTTGAGAAGCTAACCGGTTTGCAGCTAGACAAGAAATTCCTCGCATTTTATGGAACCCGAACGTTCATTACCGCATTCACAAGTGCCCGCCACTTGTCCCTATCCTGAGCCAGCTCGATCCAGTCCGTACCCTCACATCCAACTTCCTGAAGATCCATCGTAATATTATCCTCCCATCTAAGCGTGGGACTCCCCAGTGGTCTCTTTCCCTCAGGTTTCCTCACCGAAACCCTGTACACGCCTCTCCCAACACCCATAAGCGCTACATGCCCCGCACATCTCATTATTCTCGATTTTATCATTCGCAGAATATTGGGTGAGGAATACAGATCATTAAGCTCCTCATTATGCAGTTTTCTCCACTCTCCTGTTACCTCTCCTGTTCCCTAATAATTTCTGTAAATCTGCAAATTAAACGACTTCTCATCCCGGAACACAGTAGTGTTTATCGTTCCCACCGCAATGACTAGACATGTCACAGTTACCCGTGACTGACTGCTGACAGACTTACTGCAATGTGTAAGGTCTAGTACTTCGGAACTTAATTTGCACCACGCTTTTATTTCTTGTTTATTTTACTGAAGAATATCTCCCAGCCTCCATTCTGCTACTCCGAGCAGACGCTGGCTAAAGTAGATCTAGGGGAGAGAGAGCGAAAGAGAGAGAGAGAGAGAGAGAGAGAGAGAGAGAGAAGCCCAGCGCATACATAATTGCTTTGTCCTGGGAGACACTTTAGACTTTAGAAAGCTTTATTAATATTTCACAGTAAGGACTATCAAACTGAACTGGGTGACTCAGTACACAGTACACCGTTCTACGTTAAACTGCATGCTGTGGCTGCGATGAATTATATTAATGGAATAGAAGCTTAAATTTCCAATAGCATTGTGACGTCTCCCGTCTGGCCACGTTTCTTACAACCGGCCTTTCCGTTGTGTGTGACGCCATGAGGTGTGTTAGAGCTCTGTAAGGTTTTCTGATTAACCTATTGCCTCCGTGTGCAAGAAGGTTCCTTATATCACTACTATGTTGCACTGCTGTTTGGGCTAGTTGGAAAAAGTGCTAAACACCACTATTAGCTTCGTCATGTCCGTCTGTCTGTCCGTCCGTCCGTCCGCCTGGAACAAGTCGACTCCCACTGGAATTATTGTCATGAAATTTGAAATTTGAGGATTTTTAGAAAAATTGTCAGGACAGTTCAAGTTTCATTAAAATCTGACGACAGTAACAATTTCTGTACATGTAGAGCAACATATGTTTATGATAATAACTCGCCGAATTCTTCTTACAATGAGAAATGTTTTAGACAGAAATGGTAGAGAAAATCAAAACATATTTTATGTTCAATACTCTTTCCCGAAAATTGTACCATATATGAAATAATGTGGTAAATATGATACAACCAGACAGACCACAGATGAAAATATACACGTAATACGGCGCAAGCGCTTTGCATTCTGGATAATTAAGGCTACAGACACACACTCAGAATATGTAATACTTATTACTTCTCTACAGCAAAAAAGATTTTCGCTAACGCTCCTCGATGTTACATTTCCAACTATATTGCCGGTCTTGTTAAACAAATACATATGTCCAGTGACACAGGACATGCGGCCCTTGAAGGTAAGACCGCCACGCTATCCCGGTAAGTCTGTCACCATTCGCCCAGTATCTCGATACAATATCCTAGCAGAACTCAACTGCGCCGTTGAGAAGGCATAGGAAGTTCAAAGTTCAGGTAGTCAAGCAATATCGTACCTTCTATGAAAGTCGACGGTTTGCTGATACACGAGCCTGCCACTCTGCATCTGTTCTAGCGAAGTCAGTCCATACTGTGACATGCGGCTTCTTTAACGTCTACCATATCCTATCTGCACCAAGCTCTGCCTAGCGGTAGGGTCCATTTAGGTGTTGCGACTTACTGTATGTCTTCATCAAAGAGTATGATATTATTAGAAGTCGGAGCAGCTGAAAGCGGGTTTTTAGCACCAGTCGAACAGTTTTCTTTTCGGTTTCCCCATGGGGGATGGATAGGGAAAAAAATTACACTAAATCGGGAAGACTGTCAGTCGCAGAGTGACTTGGGCTTGGCTGCAAAGGTTGATCTGTACACAATCGACAAACAACAATACTAGCGAGAAAGACAAAAACATACGCAAAAGAGTCGTGCCCCGGTAATTTTTACTGGCTCCCCCCTCCCCTGTCTCCCAAATATTCTTATAAATCACTGTAATAATTACTGGTATAAGGCCTGATGATGATTTAACTACAAAGTTTGACAAGTTCTGTACCTAGCTACAGTCTATGTAAATGACGACTTCACTGATCAGGTCTTGTATAATTTAGATCCTGAGGAATTTTATGAATTGACAGTTTCACTGATTACGACTGCCATGGAATTGCAACTTTCTTGAAAGACATCTTGCTGGAATTAGCAGGTCTACTAATTTAGAGATAATTTTTTCGTGGACGTTCTAGCCTGCAATATCGAACGAAACATAGGACATTGTATTCAGCGTCACGGCCACCTGGTGTGAGCAATCGTAGCCGTAATACTGGCTTGTTCAGTGCGGACAATAAGGACAATTTTTTTTTTTTCGCATAATGTGGAATATTTTAATAAGAGAATTCAGACTTCGATTTGAAAACTTTAACCATCAATAAATATAAACGACTGCGTGTTAAGTCCCCCTTCCTTTGTTTTAGTCTTTGGTAAGTGCTTCGTTTTATGGACTGTATGTTAATGAGAATTATGAAAAGGTTTCAAGGATGGCCAACTATTTTCCATGCGATTTGATGTTCAAAACTTCTCAGTATCTGCCCTTTCTTCACTTTGAGACATAAAACTAGGCATGCTACGAAGAACGAGCAGTAATATGTGCGGACAGATGTACATGAAGTCATTCCTCTGTACTATTAACAAGGCAGGTAATTGTACGTGTGACTTTACATTGAGCCACCTTCGTGCAACCATCGCTGCAGTGGAAAAGCAGTAAGTATTACATATTGTGAGTGTGTGTTTGTAGTCTTAGTTATCAGCATGCAATGCGCATGCGCCATACTGTGACCTACTCGGCTATACAATATTTTTCCGTATTATCTATCAACAGCACGATTTTAGAAAAGAAAAAATATTATTGAACATAAAATGTGTTTTGATTTTCTCTAGTTTTATCGGAAATATTTCTCATCCTAAGAAGAACTGAGCGAGATGTGATAAAGAATATATGTTGGTCTGCATGTAAAGTACCCGTTATTTTTGTCAGATTTTAATGAAACTTGAATTTTACCGCTAGATTTCCAACAATACTCAAGCATTAAATTTCACGAAAATCGTTCAGTGGGAGCCGAGTTGTTCCATGAGGAAGGACGGACAGGTGGACAGACAGACATAACGAGTTTCGCAAACACGCCTAAAATTTGACGGTTCCCACACTCCATTAAGAAGATATGTATCTATACTTCGATAAATATAAGGCCGTGTAGATATGTGAGTGGAGGAGAAGTGAGTGTTCAGCTGCACACTCCGGTCGCTTAAACCCTGGGGAAGTGCCGCCTTACCGATTGAGTGGAAGTTTGACTGGGCCTCAGACCCGGTGTGGACAATTGGGTAAAAGGTAAAAGGTAAAAAGAGAGATGACGTTTTCCTTGTCTGCACCGTAAAGGCATGTAAGGGGAGTAGGGGTACACCTCCACTCGTTTTTAACGTCGGCACTAGATGGAAGTGAGTTATAATTTCACGCCGTGGCCGTCTTATCCCCGAGAAAGAAGCCAGTGAATACGAGGGAGCTCCAGAAACCATCTGAACGTTTTGAAGAAGAGAACGGCCGTTGACCTCACTGGTTCTCGAACCCTGGAACGTCTAGTCTCTAGCGTAATAGCTATCCCGAATACTCTTCTCCAGCTTCTACTATTCACTGCTGGGAATCGAACAATGATTTCTTGGACGTCCAGGCTGTGAGTAGTCACTGCACGTTCTGAGCTGTCCACTAGCAGAACAACGTGTACTGACAGCCACTTGTATGTCATTACACCAGATACATTTCGATCTGACACTCTCAGGGTTCCCCTACGCCCATCCAAATTTGTAGGCCATCTAAGACGAACCACTGACAGCACTTCTGTTAACACAGTGTTCTTCACCTGCAGTGCAAGCTAAGCATTTAGGACAATGCCCGACGAGACAGAGAGCACAACTTTTGGTTTTAATTAATGCAAACCACGCGTTTTATTTTATTTTAGTTAATTTAACATGCCCTACAGCAGATTTACGGGTAATACCTCCAACAGATTTGAGCAGAAACTGTTTCCAGCAATATTTGCCTTTAGGATAACGAAGGAATTATGTGTATTGAGGTTTAATGTTTATGTTTTAATTATTTGTGCTGTGTTTAATGTATTGATTCACCGAGACTACGTGCTGTTGTAACTGATTTGAATTTTGATCGCCTGTTTGACGTGAGAAATCTCTGCAGATAAAATAAATTCGTTTGAAAAAAATGACTTTTGTGAGTACTACAGTGACTGTGGTTATATGGCTAATAGGTTTAATTTGACTCGGAGAAAATAAAACGGTATTACCCACAGTCACGTTAACGCGCGTTATACCTAGATACAGGCCTGTATAACATAAAAGTAATGCAGGACGTCCATCTGTTAATCAGAAAGCAAATTGGAAGGTGCAGTGTTGTGTTTTAAATTGTTAGCCCAGAATGTAAAGATGTAGTGGGTATATGAATAGGCGGGACTCTGTTTCGACCCTCAGTTATCGTGATAGCTCTTCCTTAGCTCTTCCTTAGCTCTTCCTTAGCTCTTTTCATCCCCTCCACGTCACCTTCAATCAATCGCTCACAGACACAGTACCACTCGATGCTATATCAGCTGTACAGATAAAAGA
>Ga0123355_10018979_pt1 | contig 10936 bp, 5 predicted proteins | sample TergutEmb28metaG_3_FD_89872 | JGI IMG/M metagenome (GOLD analysis project Ga0123355, IMG submission 89872) | Embiratermes neotenicus P1 segment gut microbial communities from Petit-Saut dam, French Guiana - Emb289 P1 | ecosystem: Host-associated > Arthropoda: Insects > Digestive system > Gut ...
AAAAAAAAAAAAGAAAATACATCGGGTGCTAGAGAAGTAAAAAAATAAAAATATGGGGGGGGGGGGGGGGGGGGGGGGGGGGAGTGTTGTTGTGGCAGTCGATCAGTCAATGTGCAGTTCGATACTAACCTTGCCACATTTGTTACTGCAGTAAGAGAGTAAACACTTGTCTGTAAACAGTGGCACTGTGTCTTAACAGTCGGTATTTTAAATTAGTGTTAAATTGATATGGAGGGTAGATAGAAAAATATCAGCAAATTTCTTGTAGCAGACTTAGTTTATTAGTGTAGAGCCATGAGTTTTGTTTTGGGGGTTATTTATACTTCTTTATGTGTTGCTGGCGGTATAATAAATGGCACTGCATCATTTCTGTAGGTTACACAACGTTTTGTGATGGAAGTGTTTTTGGTTAAACTACCTTAAAGAAGAAATCAGGAATCAATTAAAATATTATAGAAATTTGTTGGACAGACTGGGAAAAATACATCAATTTTTGAGCAAGAAATTTTGTAACTACGAAGTTCTATTACTATCATTCAGTGGTAACAATGAACAGTTGTTAAATTAGCTCTTCTAATGTTCTTATATTTTCAATTTATAAACACAAGAATTGAGTAAAGTGGAATTTAAAGAGAAGAATAAAAGATAGTAACACAACAACAATAATTTTTATATAATACTGTGTAATTTTTGGGCACCGCGGTGGCACAGTGGTTAAGGTGCTGTGCTACAAATCGGAAGGTCGTTGCTTCGATCCCAGCCTGTGTCAGTGAATTTTTCATTGACACAAAATCCTTCCGTTCGCATATGGCCCTGGAGTCGACTCAGCCTCTAAGAGAAATGAGTACCAGGAGCATTTCGTGGGGTAAAGAATGCCGGTGCCTAAGGCTGACGACATAAACACCACCCTGTGCCGCTGTCAGGACATCCTGGAACCTTAAATTCCTGGAACACTCTGTACCGCTCCGGGCCTGTAAGGAGCCTGCTTTAGCTTTTACTGTGTCATTTTTTTAATTTGCTTAATATGCTGCCTTCGTATCTCCTACACTTAATGGTCAAATCGTTTTGAATTATAGATTCTTTTCTGGCTTTTAACATTATTGCTTTTTGGGGCGTGAAACCGTGCATTAGGGTAGATTAAATTAACATTATAGCAGAAAGTATTACCTGAGCTGTAGGTAATTTTGAAATGTGTTTCGATTATGTGCCTCCCCAATGTATAAAGTGAGCCACTCTAATTCACCCTAAGTTAGTTACAAATAGAGAACTGTTAAAATATATATATATGGAAGTTAATTTTATTTTTAAAAAATTAAAGATTTGAAAATGGTCTATATAAATTTGCGTATCCATTGCATTCAAACTGCCTATGAATATAATTTTTGTTAAATTTCCTAGTCAATTCCAATGCAGATAATTGTTGAAAATATTAATTCTCTGTGGGTTTGGTGAAGGTGCACGGTGGCGTTTGATGCTTTATGGAGATAATTTGATTCTTTTAAATGTAATGAAGGTAGATTTTACTACATGCTTTATCCTATCACGATAATCCTTTAATCCCAATTGGAGCTTCGAAACGAATTAATACTTTTACACAAGTCACAGCACTGAATCCTTTATTGTAGAATTTGATATTCAGAGGATCGTATAATGTGATTGATACATTCTTATAATAAAAGCCATCGAGATAAATTATTTCTCAAACTTATTTGTTAAAACTCTACATATTTCGGATATATCTACTGTCCGTCATCAGGAAACTCAACACTGTATACACAGAAATAGCTAATTTACATGATAGTTATTTTGACTCTCTGGGAGTGAAGTCAGGATGGAACTTATTCAGGATTCAGGAGGAAATAACGTCATAAAGTTTGAAATTATTCCATTGGAAAAGAAGGAAGTGTTAAAAATCAGGAAGAATTAAGAGTAGATTGAAATCGGATAATGCTTGCTAACATTCCGTTCAAGATTTTGTCTCTTCCAGCATTCGTTCCAAATATATAATGATTAAGATAAAAGAAATGTAATGGTTTGTTTTCTTTGTATATTTGAGATAATTCGTTGCTCCCATTCAGAGAGGGACTTAGGATTATTGTGTTTGAGATTAGGGTGTTGAGAAAATTTGGGCTTAAGAGGGACATGGTGGAGAAAACTATACAAAATTATATTAATGATACGTAATTTTCACACGACATTTTAACGCTGATCAAAAATGGAGAAGAATGACATGTGTGGGGCGTGTAGCATGCATGGGGCGGATAAGTTTGTACAGGGTTTTGGTAGGGAATCCTGAGAGAAAGAAAACTTGGAGTACAAAGGAATACAAGGGAAGATAATATTAAATGGATTTTCAGAAATTGGGATTTCGAGATACGGACTGGATGAATCTGCCTCAGGATAGGGACAGGTAGAGGGCACTTGTGAATGCGGTAATGAAACTTCGCGTTACATAAAATGTGGGGAATTATTTGTCTAGCTAATAAAATTTTAGCTGCTCAACAAGGACATAGTTTTGTTTTGTTTTATGGGTCCCAGGAATATAAAAACTTAGAGTAACTGAGAAGTTACCGAAATTTAGTTTGTGAAATAAACAAGTGAGCGTGAATCAAACATTTTACAATACGATAAGTTTTAGAAATCACTGCAGTTTAAGTACTAAAGAAAATATCACAGGAAACAAGAAATTGTATTACAGTATTTATATTTTGAATTCTATTTTGACTTAAGTGTTTCTAATTACTACTGTAAGGCACAATATTCTGTTCATAGTATGTGCCTGAAAACAAAAAGTAAAAATACCTTCATGACATGCTTTTAAGTCTCAGGATACAATGATTTGATATATATATATGTATATATATATATATTATAGTAAATAATAGGCAGTTACAAGGTGGTGAATTTATTGGAGAATAATAAAAATTCCAAATATTACCGAATTATATTTCAAATTACCTTAAATAATATAATATATTAGTAAGGCTGTTCAACTTGTCGGCCTGCAGAATGGAAGATCACTTGAGCGCTGTATATAATTGAGACTGGTTTATTTGAATAGAAAATTTTGTTAGGCTGGTGAACATTGTGCACTGTATATTATGGAGTTTAGTCTGTGTGGGATGGGCAATTATTGCGTCCTTCTTTCAGCTTAACACTTCCTGGCATATTTAAAAGCTTTCTGAACACTGGAACATATTCTATATTATATGAACTTGCTTGTCGGTTTTATCTCTTTAATAACAAGCACAGATGAAAGGTGTGTAGAGTCAATAGTGTGATTATATTGCTATCAGCGGGTTTATTGTATAATTGATTAATGTTTCTACTATACATCTTAGAAAACGCACCATACGTAAGAAGAAATGAGTTCAGAAGGCTCAGAATATCCGCCCAAAAACAATAACGTTTGAATTTATTGTAGCCGAAATCTAAGCTTAAATCAAGACTATATTTGGTTTGTCCGAAGTGTTGTTTTTTCGAAAAAATAATGGAAAGTGGGAGCCGACAGATGTAACGGTTGATTTGTATTCGGCAGTAGCGATTGTTCGATTTACAGCAAGGACGTTGTTATTCCTGACTGAAAATGTACATAGACACTTTAAATTCTTCTAGTCAAAATCAGGAGAATCTGCTTCATTAATCCTAAATATTCTTCTTCCCAAATGGTTTCCTATTCTTGTTTACCGTACATCCTAACTATTAAGAACTGCAATAATCAGGAATATTATTCAGTGTGTAGTTATAATTACTTACAAATATTTCGGAAGAATCCCTCAGAACTATATCCTCGGACATTGACAAGATTTTTTATGGTTATGTATGCTTATATATTTCCTTTCGACACACATTATGTTATACAAATTATATAGCGATATACATTTTAATTCAGATGATTTGAGCAAAGAAACTTACAAGATTCTATCCGGGGATAATTTAAAGAAATTTTTTTTGTATTTATAACTGTAGTCACAGAATTCAGGAAGTTAAGTAAAACTCTGAGATTTATTTTTCGTTAATAAAGACAAAATGTTGCATGTGGAATTACACTTATACTGCTGTATTTGTCACACTGCGATACCTTCAGTTTTGACATTCAGATGCATAAGATTACTCTTCCTTATAGAATGAGAAAATCTTTATGTTAGGCTTTGTGCAATGGGCTCTGGCGAATCACTGTAGGAACTGGAAATTTTAAAATATTCTTCCTTGTGTGTGGTTTTCAATACAGTGAATAGAAAATGGAAGGCTGTCACGACTTCAGAAAGACAATCTAACTTGATCCATATAATTCAGCCATTTGCCAGATGGTTCTTTGAGGCCATTACTTCAGTGCAACTGTTTTCAGTAGAAGACTCGTACGTCTTTTTCTTTCCAAAACCTTTACGAAGATCTGACAATTTATCTGCCGTTTATTATGCATTCGAACTTCCATAAATTAAGTTCATTTGACGTTCCTTATCAACAGTTTCACAAACTGTTGCAACCATTAGGATAACTGAGAGCTTTACACAACAAGTACCAAGAAATATGCCTGAATTCAGTCTCTGTGACAATTGTTAATTTGTATGATACGATTTTCGAACCGTGACAATTACAAATTACATTCGCCGAAGTTACGTGGCAGCAAGTTTCCAAACATATAAATAAATCCATATTTGGTGCAACTGTGAACATGTGTCGGTCGGAGTGTTTACTTGCAAGCGGCGAGGAAGAAGACACAGGCATGTTCTGAAGTTCGTGATTCAAACATTTTGGACTGTGGCAATCTTTCAACTGGTAAAAGGGACTTTCAGGAGTAGAATATTGCTGACATATTCAGGATCGAGCAGTGGAAGAATAATGGAATTCCGTTTAAAAAATTGGTAAAGTTTGCTTGCTTTTTAAAATCCTAATTATTTATTTAAATATCTAATAAAGATTTTCCCAATCCCTCTTTTAATATGACAATGAACACTTTCATATATTGAAATATATTTCATTTTCTTCTTTAACGAACCAATGACTTATGAGTTGTGTTAATAGAGATTTTATTTTCTGTACCTTGCCAGGTATTATATCATATATGATATTCGAAAAACCATCTGCAATTTTTTTCTTATCTAGGTCTTTCCTTTACAATTTAGTCCATGGCAATCATCCGTCTTTCAATTTTACACTGGGCAATAGAGATGAATAGATGATTTTCTACTAGATATGTTAAAAATTGTTTTATCAACTTCTGAATATGAAAGTTATTTTAATAGTGTTCCCTTCTGCATTTACCTTAATATTTCTTGAGATTTATCTCGAAATTTGCATGTTTCTGGAGATGTTTCGAGGCATATCTCTATTTTCAACATATGGCAACATTAGAGAGTAATACGAAATCTTTCTTTTAGTTGTGACCACAGTGCTGGTCTAACTGAATGTGACGCTGTGGCACCCAAATCTGAATTATGCAAGGCATCGTAGAAGAAAGTATGAGGGAAATGGAAGCAGGAAACTGTGGTTAATTGGTCGAAATGCAGAAAATTTTATGTATATTTCTGGTTATGAACAATGGATGAATATCTTGCCTTTTTTAAAGAAACTAACAATGTATCTACCCAGTTCTGCACTATATAATTGTCGGTCTGATATTCTGCTCGTCTGGTTAACAACATGGTTTACGAGATTGTAGATAGTTCCCCAAAAATAATTATTATTTTAATATGTAATTTTTTATTTCTATTTGAATGAAAAATGTGTAATGCAGAAAATTAATTATGAAAATTGTTACAAATTTCTTCCCTATTATTTGTATAGCTATTAAAATATGGAAGCAAAATGTGGAAGAATGGTAGACTAAACGTTTATCTATTCACTGCGATTCAAATGAAGCAGCACAAGGGAAATAAAATAACTTAACCGGTACACTGATCATTTTTAATGGGGAATATAAAGTATAAGTTCTCAGCAAAAATTTATATTATCACAAAGTGCCAGAGATTGCCTGTGGTGTTGTGAAAAAGCAATAAATATTAGTAGTACTTTCAGTGTTACGTTATATTGGGCAGATGGCAAAAAATTTATTTTGAACAAATTTCTGCACGATGTTTCAAATCGAAGGATTCAGTTCATTCATTTATTTGCATATGTGACCATTTTTTTTTTTGCTTTTTATCAAAATATCCTGTTTCCTTTGGCACTTTCTGTAAATAATAAACAACAATCATAGGAGTAAATTGAGAACGCGTTTCCGTCTGTGCTACAACCTGACAGAAGAGCAAGTTTCCTTCAAACACAGTCAGTAAAGACTTGATTTGAAATAGAATAAACATACGTTTAATGAGTCAATGTAACAACTGATATATTGTGAATCCAAGGAAACTTTGCATTTTCGGTAATTTTTCGTTTATTCCATCAGAGATATCTCGCTTCCTTTCTTGTTCTCGCCAGATAAGATAAAGCCATTTTGACTTGTCATTCATAAATAAATATAATTTTAATATAACTGTTAATTTCTATTAGGCAAAAATGACAGCATTTGAAAAAGTTACATTTGCTACATAATCGAGTCCATGACATTAATTTTTGGAGATAACAACAGAAATAAGTTCAAATTATATACAAATATTAAATCGGAAAGCTTTAGTTTTCAATACCGGTAATTACCAAATTAATTTTGAGTGCCCAATTTAATACCTGCATATGTCACATTTTAGATGTGGAAAGTTAAATGTCTGTCAGAATGAACTGTGTCACAGTAGCCCTACCCAATAACAGTCACATGACAGTTTAGTGGTCTTCACGTGATACACAACACGGTGCAGTATAAATGTACAATTGGTGGTGTTGCTGTTCAGCGGTACGCTGTTGTGCATTGTGATATTGAGAAGTAAGGAGGAAGTTTAATGCTGCTTTCTTATACTTTTCTTTACATCTATTTGGCCACATACGTAACAAAGGAGAGGACATGGATTTGCCATTTGTAAATAAAGTCGTGATAGGATAAAATTATCATGGTCGATATGCGGTATATTTCATTAAACCGCTCCAAAATTTCGGAGAAAATTTACTGCAATACGTTTCATGGCGGATTACGAACCATTTCTTCCAAATCACATGGTCTCTCATCGCAGAAGGCAGCAGGCTTCACACAAACACTTCGAGGACTAATATGTTTAAAATCCTTGTCTAACGGGATTACATCCACAAAGTAACCGTCATTTTAAAAGACAATCTTCAGACCTGGTATCATAAAATCTAAGGCCCTACCATCCAAGTCATATGATAAGAACCTCTGTGTAAACAGGCCAAAATTAGCTCTCCACCAGTCAGCAGAAACACCTCTGATCTATGTACACATGAATTTGCGAAGTCTTCTCAATTTTAGAACAAGCCAATGCTGGTAAAAATGTTTTGTCTTAAAACTTTCCTTTCCAAAAATATAAAAATGGAGACACAGAGAACTCTAAACTTGCTTGTTGTTGCTCACATTGGAGGAAGGAATGTAGGCTAAGGTTGTTTGTGAATAGGGTGCTGAGGAGAATATTTGGACCTAAGAAGGAAGAGGTTTAAATGGAGTGGAGAAAGATACATAGAGAGGAGCTTAACGATCTGTATTGATCAATAAATATTTTTCGGTGATCAAATCATGAAGAATGATTTGGGCGATTCATGAAGCACGAATGGAGGAGTGGAGAAGTCCATATATTTTATTGGTGGGGAAACATGAAGGAAATAACCATTGGAAGACCTGGGCTTAGATGAGAGAACTGTAATGAAAAGGAACTTCAGGGAGCGGAATGGGGAACAGGGAATGTATTTCGGTGGCTCAGGAGTGGGATCGGCGGTGGGATCTTGTGAATGTGCTGATGAAAATTAGGGTTCCATAAAGTAGGGGGATTTCTTGGTTAGCTGAATAACTGTCAGATTCTCTAGAAGGACCGACCCCCCGCAGTAATTAACTAAAAATTTCTGATGACTTCAGGCATCGTTAGCCACACTAACATGCTAGCAGTAATGTGAGACTAGCATCAGGCTGTCCGAGAACATTTTGGAAACCAACAGCGAGCAGCACCACCTGGACAAGACGTCATGAAGAAGCTACCTTCCTTCACGACAGAGAAATGTCTCACGTCGTATCGCGATAGGAACACTCACTAAAATGTCTCTTCCCCTTCAGAAACTTCTCACAACAAGCATACCAACATCCACACATTTTTTGTCCATTTGCCGTTGCTCGCTGTTCGTTACAGTCACTGTCTGCAGAATATCATGATGTAAGATTCATTCATTCGAAGCCCCTCAGTCTATTTCAAAAACAGCTTTATCCTCTCTATAAGTTTTGACTCAGGTTCTTCTCCTTCATTAAGGGAGCTTTGCTTCCGAAAATCGACAGTGTGTTAAATGATTGGCTCCTGGTCAGGGGAGTTCAGCCGCTGCAAGAAATATTCAGACTCCGCATTAAAAAATTGCGTTCTTCATATGACAAGAACTGTATGGCGGAAAACGACATTCAATTCAGAACAATAAGTGAGAAGAATAATTTCGAGGTATTGTATTAATGTTATTGTGGAAAAATATCCTATATTCCAGATATTTTTGTGCTGAAATTTGATATTAAAAATCTGCAGTTACTTGAAAATTAAGTTTTTCTACGACAACATTAGAACGAAAAAGAACACAACTAGCAGAAATTCCACACCTACACTTAGAAAATTACCCCGTTCTACGTCAGCATAATTCCCCCATAAATTAGAGGTTTATTTTTCTTAAGTTTGGAAAATGGCCGAGAATTTTGAATAGGAAATATTTAAATTACAGTAACTCTGATACAGTAAGTGAAAATTCTCGTGCCATAACCTCAAGCCCACCGTAATATTCACAGTTTCTGGGAAAGGAAAAAATGATATTCAGTTTACATAAGAATGTTCGGTATTGAGCAAATGGAAGTGTTTGGTGCTTTGCAGATTGAAAACTTTTAGTGCATTCTGTTGGTGGTACTGCTCTTCAGCGCAATTACGAATTGATCAATGCTGTCATCTACATCCATTACTTTAGAGGAAGTAATTTTGGTGCGCTATCCGACAAAAATCAGCCACAGAAATTTCGCACTGGGGCGATCTGTGTTGATAACATCGCCGGCTACTTACCGTAATGTGCAACAGGAATTGATTGCAGAGTTTCATAGAACTGCTATCAGGCCTGAACATATCCGAAGAATCAGGCTTTATATATGGAATTGGCAATTATATTAAGGAAAAAGGAAAACTGACCTAACACTTCATGAAGATGATGATGATGATTGTGATAATGATGATGATGAATTGGTCGGGAAATGCACCACGTGTGGCGGAGACGAGAAGTGCATACACAGTATTGGTGGGGAAATCTGAAGGAAATAACCATTGGAAGAACCGGCCATAAATGAGAGAATAACATTAAAATGGATCCTCTGGAAAAGGAATGGAGGAAATGGACTGAATTGTGGTGGCTCAGTGGGGGACATGCGGTGGGATCTTGAGAATGCGGTGATAAATATTAGGGTTCTATGAAGTATGGAGATTTCTTGATTATCTAAGAAATTGAGGCTTCTCTATAAGGACAATATTACTTTCAGTAAGAAAGTAAGTAAGTAAGTAAGTAGGTATGTAAGTAAGTGAATATATCTGATGAAGTCAGGCAGATTCGGTAAAACTAACATGCTACGAATAAATGGAAACAAGCAACAGGCTGTTCGAGAACATTTATTGAAACCAAAATCGAGCACAAACAACTGAAGGAACCATAAAGGAGAAGCTAGTCTGGAACACGAAAGAGAATTTGTTTGCGTCTCTGAAGATTTCGAGAAAGAATCACACAAAAAAATGTCTCCAATTTTCAGAAATTCTCAGAACAAGAAATCAAGAAACCTCTAAATTTTTGTCCTGCTGATGTGGTTCGGTGTTCGTTACAGTCAATGTCTGCAGACAGCATGATGCAGCTGCTGTTCGCTGTTCGTTACAGTTACTGTCTGCAGACAGCCTGATGCTGCTGCAGTTCGCTGTTCGTTACAGTTACTGTCTGCAGACAGCATGATGCAGCTGCTGTTCGCTGTTCGTTACAGTTACTGTCTGCAGACAGCATGATACTGCTGCTGTTCGCTGTTCGTTACAGTCACTGTCTGCAGACAGCATGATGCAGCTGCTGTTCGCTGTTCGTTACAGTTACTGTCTGCAGACAGCCTGATGCTGCTGCAGTTCGCTGCTCGTTACAGTTAGTGTCTGCAGACAGCCTTATGCTGCTGCTGTTCGCTGTTCATTACAGAAACTGTCTGCAGACAGCATGGTGTTGTTTCTGTTGTTCGATGTTCGTTACAGTCACTGTCTCCAGAAAGCCTGATGCAGCTACTGTTCGCTGTTCGTTAGAGTCACTGTCTGCAGTCAGCCTGAAGTTGCTGCTGTTCGTTGTTCGTTAGAGTCATGGTCTGCAGACTGCCTGACGCTGCTGCTGCTCGCGGTTCGTTAGAGTCACAGCCTGCAGACAGCCTGATGCTGCTGCTGTTCGCTGTTCGTTACATTCACGGCCTGCAGAAAGCCTGACGCTGCTGCTGTCCGCTGTTCGTTACAGTCAGTGACTGCAGACTGCCTGATGCTGCTGCTGTTCGCAGTTCGTTGAAGTCTGTGTCTGCAGACAGCATGATGCTGCTGCTGTTCGCTGTTCGTTACAGTTACTGTCTGCAGACAGCATGATGCTGCTGCTGTTCGCTGTTCGTTACAGTTACTGTCTCCAGACAGCATGATGCTGCTGCTGTTCGCTGTTCGTTACAGTCACTGTCTGCAGACAGTATTGTGCTCCTGCTGTTATTTGTTCGTTAGTCACTGTCTCCAGACAGTCTGATGCTGCTTCTGTTCGCTGTTCTTTATAGTTAATACCTGCAGACAGCATGATGCTGCAGCTGTTGCTCGCAATTGGTTACAATCACTGTCTG
>Ga0123355_10018980_pt1 | contig 10935 bp, 9 predicted proteins | sample TergutEmb28metaG_3_FD_89872 | JGI IMG/M metagenome (GOLD analysis project Ga0123355, IMG submission 89872) | Embiratermes neotenicus P1 segment gut microbial communities from Petit-Saut dam, French Guiana - Emb289 P1 | ecosystem: Host-associated > Arthropoda: Insects > Digestive system > Gut ...
AGGCGAGCTGCCACTGCATCACAGGTAGGATTTGAAAGGCGTGAATAGAAATAACCAGCTTCCTCTAGGTTGAAGATTTTTGCCTGATGTTCTGCCGAATCAAAATACCAAGTGGTGTTTTGGTGAATGGGAATCTGACGAGGTTCTCCGTTCCCTGGTTCGTATCCTGCCTGCAGACATTTAGTATTGAACTCCATTTGTGCTTACTCTCCTTCTTTTCAGTAGTTTATTAGGTATAAAAATCAATAGCGTACAACGTTGGCTAGGACATAGTATAGAGCAAATTTCAAGTAAAATATTTTATGTAACAAAGTGTTACATAAAATATTTATCCACTCATTCAGCAAGCGCGGATGCGCTAGGTGGTTAAGATTACCTCTCGACTTCACTGCACTTCGCTCGAGAGTTAAGGCAAGCGCCGCTCCATTTAATTCGTTTATATTTGCACTGATTTATTAAAAACAAAGTGCAGCTATCTCCTGCACAAGCATCTGGTCTTCACTAAATCAGTGCGCAGATTAGCCACCTGGTGTGCCCGCGGGGTACACTGGTGGTATGAAGTTTACTATCCCTAAAGACGACCAAACCCTGTTGAGGCAATGCAAAGTACAGGTTTTTCGTGGCTCTGGTCCTGGAGGTCAGAGTGTTAACACGGCTGATAGTGCTGTGCGTCTAGTACATGAACCTAGCGGCATTACGGTTGTAGCCCGTAATGAGCGCAGTCAGCTTATGAATAAGCGTGCTGCGTTGAAGCGATTGCGCTATCAGCTAGAAGCTGCCAACTATCGTCCGCCAAGACGTGTGGCAACCAAGCCTAGTAGAGCTGCCACAAAGCGCAGACTTGACGCAAAGAAACGTCTATCAGACAAAAAGCGCAACCGCAGACGAATCGAAGAATAGGAGTAGCCGCCATGACAGAACGACAGAGTTTTGACTATCCTGATCCGCAAATGGGTCTTGTGCTCCAGCATTTTTATGAACAGCATCCCGAAGTTGTTGACCGTGCTGGGCAAGAATTTTTTGCCTATGTACAGGCGACGCAGGAACGCATTCCTAAAGAGAAAATCGAACAGCTCTTTAATGAATGGCTCGTCTACGACTTTCGCTTGAAGACTGGTAAAACTGCCCTCGAAACCTATATCTATCGCAATCCCGACGAACTAGATGAAGACAAGCTTAAGCTCATGCAGCAAGCAGGTGAATCTAGTTATGTGGGTCACTTTTGGATAAAGACAGTTAACGCAAAGACGCAAACCCTCGTCCTAGAAGAGTGTGGTAGCGACGCTAGCTTCAAAGTCTATGATGCAACAGCATCTCAAAGCATTCAAAGTAATGCAGGATTGGTTGCAGCAAGACTAATACAGTTGGATGGCAACTGGTTTTTTGCCAGTGATCCTGTCTTCTTTCTGCCAATTCCTTCGTCAGAAGACGGTGAAAGGCTACCTTTCATTGACCTAGTAAAGCTGCACTATGGGATATGGACTCCTCCAAGCAATAGTGCGTAGGTGTGATAGGGAATCGCAATAGCTTGAATAGGAGGGCTTCAGTCAGTAGAAGGGATAGCCTTCCTTCCGCCCCCCCATTCAAGCTATTGCTACTTGTATCCTTCGCTCAAAGTGGCCCTATTCCACCTAGTGCAGTTCCCTATCTAATGACCTCAAGTCCACGCATATAGGGACGAAGCACTTCTGGTACCGTCACACTACCATCAGCATTCTGGTAATTTTCGATAATAGCAGCGAAGCAACGACCCATGGCCTGGCCGCTGCCATTCAGGGTATGCAAATAGCGTGAGCCTTTGAAATTTTCCGGGTCACGATACTTCAGATTTGCCCGACGTGCTTGAAAATCGACACAGTTCGAACAGCTAGAAATCTCTTTATAGTCATTGTAAGACGGCAGCCAAGCCTCTATGTCGTAGGTCTTCGCGCTTGAAAAGCCCATGTCTCCCGTACAAAGCTCGATTCGACGATAGGGCAAACCTAATAACTCTAGAATTTTCTCGCCTTGCTGGGTCATGTCCTCAAGCGCTTCAAAGCTATCCTCTGGACGAGTAAGCTTGACCATTTCAACTTTGTCAAACTGATGCACACGAATCATGCCGCGCGTATCACGTCCAGCACTTCCCGCCTCTTCACGAAAGCAGGGAGTGTAAGCTGTGTAGCGCAAGGGCAGCTGCTTGCCCTCAAGAACCTCGTCGCGATGGAGGCTTGTCAAAGTGGTTTCAGCGGTCGGCGTCAGGTAGAGCTGCCCCGCTGTGACACCACCTTCAAGAGCATTACCATCACTCTCAGTCTTTGTCTTATATAAGTCGTCCTCAAACTTTGGCAAATTGCCTGAACCAAACAACGTGTCCGCATTTGCCAATACAGGCAGCCACCACTCTTTATATCCCGCATTTAAATGCTGGTCAATCATAAAGTTCATCAGTGCCCGGTTCAGTGCAGCACCCGCGCCCGACAGCACGACAAAGCGACTTTCGGCAAGCTTTACTGCACGCTCAAAGTCCACAATCCCCAGAGCAGGGCCTAAATCCCAGTGTGCTTGAGGCTCAAACCCTTCTACGGCAAAGTCACGCGGGGTACCCCAACGCTTCAGTTCGACATTATCCTCTTCCCCTCCACCAATAGTCACACTGGCATCAGGTAAGTTAGGGGCAGTAGCGAGCAAGTGGCGAACCTGTGCGTCAATCTCAGAGCGCTGTGCATCTAAATCTGCAATCGTATCCTTGATAGTGCCAACCTCAGCCTTAGCAGCTTCTGCCGCGTCGCGCTTACCCTCTTTCATAAGCGCACCAATCTGCTTGGACGCAGCATTACGTTGAGCCTGCAAGCTCTCAACTTCAGGAATTATAGCCCGGCGCTTCTCATCCAGTGCAAGAAATTCATCCACATCCCAATTAGAGCCACGCGACTTCATAGCAGCGCGTACAGCGTCGGGATTCTCACGAACAAATTTTGCATCTAACATAAACTCTCCTATACTTTTTCAGTAAACTGAGTGCTTCAGGTGGTCAAGATTCGTGCTGATTTGTGGAAGCGAAAGTAGAGCGTAGTTACCTCCTACGTGAGCATTTTGTTTCTACAAATCAGTGTGGGGATTGGCCGCCTGAGGTACTCAGCATTTCATCAATAGCAATGGCGGCACTCTTTCCCGCCCCCATCGCCTCAATTACGGTTGCTGCCCCTGTTACTATATCTCCTCCTGCAAAGATGCGAGGATTGCTAGTCTGCCCGTCTTCTCCTACGCTGAGGTAGCCCCATTCGTTTACTTCTACATCTGCGACTTCGCGCAAATGGGGATGAGCCAGAGTTCCTATGGCACTTATTACAGTGTCGCAGGAATGGACATACTCCTCCCCTTCTAGGGGAATCGGGCGACGTCTGCCTGATGCATCTGCCCTACCTAGCTCCATCTTTTGCAGGCGCAGACCTGTTACCCAACCGTCTTCACCTACTACCTCAAGAGGTGCTGCCAATTCCAGCAACTTAATACCTTCTTCTATGGCGTGCTCAATCTCCTCATCGCGGGCAGGCATTTCTGCCTGAGTTCTACGATATGCCAGCGTGACCTCTTCTGCACCCAAGCGCAGAGCTGTGCGCGCTGCGTCCATGGCAACATTGCCACCCCCCACAACCACGACCTTGCGTCCCCGCTGTACCGGGGTGTCCCAAGTGGGGAAATCGTAGGCGTGCATCAGGTTGACGCGCGTCAGAAATTCGTTGGCAGAGTAGACTCCATTAAGGTTTTCGCCAGCAATATCCATAAAACGTGGAAGGCCTGCACCTACTCCAATGAATACAGCATGGAAGCCTTCCTCTAGCAATTCTTCACAGCTGGCTAGTGCGCCAATGGGAGCATTCATATGAAAGGTCACACGCGATTTGCGCAAAGCTGCCACTTCATCTTCTAAGATATCATTTGGTAGGCGAAACTCTGGAATACCGTAAGCCAGTACGCCACCTGGTGCATGTAGGGCCTCGAAAACTTCAACATGATATCCACGCAAGGACAGCTCTCCCGCGCAGGCTAGCCCTGCTGGACCTGAACCTATTACGGCGATACGCTTGTGCTTGCAAGCCTGCAACTTTGTCCTATTGCGTTCGCGGGCAGGGCGGCTGCGGTCCCAGTCTGCCAGAAAACGTTCTAGTCTGCCAATGGCTACAGGTTCCCCGCGCTTTGCTAGTACGCACTTTGCCTCACACTGGGTTTCTTGTGGGCAAACTCTGCCGCATACTGCGGGCAAGGCATTGCGCTCTTTTAGTAGCGTCACTGCCTGAGGTAAGTCATTATCTATCATGGCAGCAATAAAGTCTTTGATGCGTACTTCTACAGGGCAGCCCGATTCACAAGGAGCATTTCTGCACTGCAGGCATCGCTGCGCTTCCGCTAAGGCCTGTTCTGCGCTGTAGCCCAGAGCAACTTCGTCGAAATTGCTGATGCGCTGGCCTGCTGGCTGATTCGCCATGGCATGGCGTGGCTCACGCGATGGCCTGTGACGCGTTGGCTTCGCTGCACGTGTAACAGGGCGCGTCCTTGGCAGGTCATTAGGAAGCACGTCACTTGCTAGTGCATCATTTGCCAGAGCGTCGCTGGACATCTCATTCTTAGACACCGCGTCGTCAGATGTCCTACTGTTGGGTAAGTTTTGCCCATTCATTACGCGCCACCTCCTGACAGAGAAGATTCTGATTTAGGATTTGCCACAGCAGGGGCAGGAGTCTTCCTCCATATTGAATCCCCCTCAAAGCAGTCACAGTCATCATGTTCATGCTGCTTTTCATTGAGCCAGCTTCCGTGAGACATGCGCTCTTCGTCAACATAAGACCGCTGTCTCGACATCAGCTCTGCCCAATCAATACCGGCAGCAGAAAAGTCTGGACCATCGACACAGGCAAACTTTGTCTGCCCGTCAATGCTTACACGACAAGCACCGCACATGCCCGTTCCGTCTATCATCAAGGGATTTAAGCTAACCGTAGCAGGTACCCCCGCATCAAGTGCGGTCGCAGATGCAAATTTCATCATAATCGCAGGACCAATAATCACTGCATGACTAACTTGCTTGGTCTCACAGAGCCGTTTAAGAGGAGCCGTAACCAGGCCTTTCTCACCAGCACTGCCATCATCAGTCATAATGCACAGCTCCGCAGCCAAAGGCAAAGCGCGCAACTCATCTTCCAGAATAAGCAAATCCGCCGTGCGTGCGCCAATGATAGCTTGCACCTGATAACCCTCTTCACAAAGTGCCCGTGCAACAGGATATGCCACCGCAGTACCCACGCCACCACCAACAACGACTACGTTCCCTCCTGGGGGCAAGCCCTCAAAATCGCTGCCCACGCGGGGGCGGCGCGTATCATGGCTGGCCAAAGAAGGGCGTCCCAAGGGACCTGCTAGGTCCTGGATATACTCCCCTACCCTTAGCTCGGCAAGCACAGATGTTGTCTTGCCTACCACCATGAAAATAAAGCGAATCCAGCCCTCTTCACGCGACCAGTCACTAAAGGTAAAGGGAACACGCTCACCACGCGGACAGGCACGCAGCATAAAGAACTGTCCTGCCTGACATTTTGCAGCAACACGCGGCTCGTACACGGTAAGTTCGATGATTCCATCTGAAAGCTGACGCCTGTCCAGAATCTCGTTCATCTGTGGAGTACGATTTGAAGTATTTGTGAACACAGAAAACACTTCCTCTTCAACAATCTTACGAAAACGCAACCAGCAAAGACCTACGGTAGTAATGCGCAGCTTTGCTCCGTATAATTTCTGACATTATGAAGTATAACTCATGCATATCAAATACGTCGCCTGGCGACCAAGGTAAAAGTATCTGTCCAAAAAAGAGTACTGGCAGCGGTGCTGCTATACGACCGCGTGTCCGTATAGCGATTGCTAGTCTTATGGTTAGCCTTCTAGCCGTTTCGTCTCTAAGCGGGGCCCTAGGCATGGCAGTCAATGCGGCACATGCTAATCCTCCTGGTAATGCGGCTCAACATCGTGAACGCGCAGAAGATGCCCGTGAACGTGCTGCTGCTGCCGATCAGCGAGCAGAAGAGCTGCAAAGCGAGATTCGTGACCTTGACGAAAACATCTCGCGCTATACCGATCAAGCCGCAGAGCTTGCTCCACAGGTGCGAGATGCTACAGAACATACCACTGAACTAACTAACGAAGTCAATTCTCTGCAGACAGAAATCGATGACCTAACAGTACAAATTGGAGAAACCGAAGCAGAGCTTGACCATCAACAAGAATTGCTCAACGCACGAGCAGTAAGCACCTATCGCGGAGAAAGTCAGGCTCTACTAGAGATTCTCTTTGGAGCTGAAGACTTAGGTGACCTAATTGCCCGTGCAGAAAACATCAGGGCAGTCCTCGATCACAATAGTCAAATATCTATCGATTTAGAAATGCTTTCAAGACGCCTTGAAAATGAACGAGAAAGACTTGACACTGCCTTGACAGAAGTTTCTGAAAGACGTGCAGAGGCTGCTTCAGCAGAAGCAGAGCTACGCAGTCTACAGCAACGTGCTCAGGCTGCTGCCGACACTGCAATTCAATTACAAAATGACCGCTCTGCCATGCTGACTGACACGCAAGCTAATGCTGAACGACTACGTGCCTTTGCAGCAGAGGAAGAAGCCATGGCAGCGCAAATCACGGCGCAACTACAAAGTGGCGGAAGCCTAGGGGGCAGCACCGGAGGCGGAGTCTTCCAGGGCCGTATGACCTGGCCTGTTCCAGGCTTTACTCGAGTAAGCTCAGGCTTTGGTAATCGACCTAGAGTATTTGGATCAGGTGTTGAACATCACACTGGAATTGACATCGCAGGAGCAGGCATCAATGGGGCCGCTGTCGTAGCCTCTGGAAATGGGCGTGTCATATCAACTGGTTGGCGCGGAGGTTATGGTAGTACCATAATTATCGACCACGGTGATGGCGTTACTACCCTATATGCGCATCTTCTCTCAATAGATGTTAGTACTGGGCAAGAAGTAACTGCTGGACAGCGTATTGGGGCTGTAGGAAGCACTGGTAACAGCACAGGCCCCCACCTACACTGGGAAGTACGTGTAAACGGTCAACCCCGCAATCCAATGACCTTCTAGTTCTCAAAGCTACTAGAACACACATAACTACAAGTTAAAAGAGCCTTCCAGAAGTACTGGGAGGCTCTTTTAAGTGGTTCTTGCTTACCTGTCCTTACTGAAATAGATTTTCTTCAAGGTGTGCCTTCGCCATTTCTGCTGCCTGAAAGGCGCTCTCAACTAAGTCCTCATATGCCTGAGGGCGCAAAGCCTGCAGCACATAGTCAGCAGCATCCATCTTTCCTGGGGGGCGTCCAACCCCCACCCGAATACGCTGATAATCACGCGTTCCTAGGCTATCAATGGTGGAGCGATGACCATTGTGTCCTGCATGGCCGCCTCCTTTTTTGAGACGAACATCACCAGCAGGCAGGTCAAGCTCATCAGCAATGACGATTAAATTTTCTTCTGGATTAATCCCGTACTTATCGCAAAGCTTCTTTATAGAGTTGCCTGAGAGGTTCATGAAGGTCTGAGGTTTTGCCAGAACAATCTCTGTTCCACGGCGATTATCCTTGACCTTGCAAGTAAGAGCACCTGCCTCATCTTTCCAGTAGCTGCCGCCCAACTCATCCGCTAAAGCGTCTATGGCAATAAAGCCCACATTGTGACGAGTCTGCGCATACTTTAGCCCTGGATTTCCCAGACCAACAACCAGAAAGTCAGCAGGTGTTACTTCGACTTTACTTTTCTTCTTTCGGAAAAACACGTTATCTCTCTATGGTAGATTCTGAGTTCTAAATTGCGACTTAAAACTCAAAGTCAGGATCAAAAAGATCGCTTACGCTGCCATTATTGAATACGTTGCGAATTGCTGCAGCAAACATAGGAGCAACACTCAAGACAGTTAACTTGTCACAAGTTCTGTCTTCAAGAATCGCAACAGTATTAGTAACGACACATTCCACAACAGCAGAGTCGCGGATACGTTCACGGGCAGGAGGTGACAATATTCCGTGGGTTGCCCCCAAGTAAATGGCCTTTGCTCCCTTGTCTAATAGGGCCTGTGCCCCTGCGGTGATGGTTCCTGCAGTGTCAATCATGTCATCAGTCACGATACAGGTCTTGCCCTCTACATCACCAATGATAGAGGTAATTTCTGCCTCATTATGCTCTGGGCGCTCTTTGTGCATAATCGCCAAAGGAACATCCAGCATGTCAGAAAGCTTCTTACAAACTTTTGCGCGTCCCACATCAGGACTTACCACAACGGCATTCTCCAGATTGAGGCTATCGAAATAGTCTGCCAAAATGCCTAGAGCTGTTAGATGATTAACAGGCATGTCAAAAAAGCCTTGTATCTGCCCTTGGTGCAAGTCCATCGTAATAATGCGATTGGCTCCTGCAACAGTCAGCAGGTCAGCCACTAGCTTTGCAGAAATGGGTTCACGTGCAGCGCTTTTTTTATCCTGACGTGCGTAGGCAAAATGCGGAATCACAACACAGATGCTTGCGGCACTGGCGCGCTTAGCAGCATCAATCATGATAAGCAATTCCATCAAAGCTTCGTTCACATCTCCGCATAAGGACTGCACTAAGAAGGTCTCTACGCCACGAACGCTGTCAAGAAAGCGAACGTAAATCTCTTGATTCGCAAACTTTTCAATCTTAACTTTGCCTAGCTCAATACCCAGAATGTCTGCAATCTCTTGCGATAACTCTGGGTGAGAAGTACCAGAAAAGACCATCATATTTCGTGACATGTTGTGCTACCCTTCTTTCTACTTTTGTTTATAGGACATATCTTAATATGTAGTGCCTAGCATTTGGTGCAAGTCTTGAACATTTAGCAATATCTTGGCAAACCTGCGTACCTTATTCGGTAAGCTTATTTTGCTTCTCTTTTCTTTTTTACCCAGCCGTCCTTGTTTACCTGAGGGGCACGAGCCAAGGCAAGCGAATCATCGGGGACATCGTTACTAATGGTACTTCCCGCAGCAGTAACAGAACCTTTCCCTATGGTAAGAGGTGCCACCAACATTGTATCTGAACCAATAAAGGCCGCATCTTCAATGGTGGTATGTGATTTCTTTTCACCATCATAGTTACAAGTAATGGTTCCAGCCCCTATGTTGACCTTTTCGCCTAGTGTGGCATCTCCGATATAGCTAAGATGCGGAACTTTGCTGCCATCACCAACCTTTGACTTCTTCACTTCTACACTCGGTCCTACTCGTACATCATTTCCTAGCTCTACCTCAGGACGAATGTAGGAGTAAGGTCCGATCGTACAGCGGTCACCCATGCAGGAATCATGGACTATCGACTCTTCTATACTACAATCTTCACCAATATTCGCTCCATAAATGCGTGTATTAGGACCAAGGATAGAGCCACGCTTAACCGTACTTCCTTTGGCAATCGTGGTATTGGGCAAAATCTCCACATCATGCTCTAGCTCACAATCGGGGGAAATCCATGTCATTTCTGGCGCTACTATGCTGACCCCTTTTTCCATCCATCTCTCATTGATGCGCTTTTGCAGAATCTGACCAGCCTGAGCAAGCTGCACACGAGAATTTACTCCATGAGCTTCTTCTGCTTCAGCAAGTTGAAGTCCCATGACAGATTCCCCTTCTGCATGGCAAACTTTAACCATGTCAGTTAGGTAGTATTCGCCTTGGGCATTGTTGCTATCAATCTTTGCTAGGCGCTCGAAAAGTTCTTCCAGTGCAAAACAGTAGATTCCCGTATTAATCTCATTGATGGCAAGTTCACTAGGACTAGCATCTTTATCCTCTACGATAGCTGCAATACTGCCCGTTCCATCACGAACAATGCGGCCGTAGCCACTGGGATTGTCTACCTGTGCTGTAAGCACTGCCATACTGCGATTACGGCAAACATCAATTAGTTGACGTAGGGTTTCAGGACGCAATAAAGGCATGTCGCCACACATGACTAACAGATAGCCCGTGCTATCCTTCAGAGCATCTGTCGCAACAACAACAGCGTCTGCCGTACCCTTTTGTTCGGGCTGATGGACACACTCTACCGAATCGGCCAGAACGCTGCGTACTTGTTCTTGCTTGTGGCCTACGATGGTTAGGATGCGCTCACAACCTGCCTCTTCTGCAGCTGCGATGACAAGCTGAATCATCGGCACATCCAGCACCCTATGGACAACTTTAGGCTTATCGGATTTCATGCGTGTTCCCGCACCTGCTGCAAGAATCAAAGCTGTTACGGTATTTGAGCTCATATTTCCTCCAAAGTATTTGTAACTCTCTTCTAACTTCGAGAGCTTTGTAGTCTACAATTCTCGTCTGGCTTCGAGAGCCTTGCAGCTCTTTGTTTGTGGGCAAGGCATTTTTGATTAAAGCTCTCGCCTGGCTTCGAGAGCCTTGCCCAGAGTCAGCTCATCTGCAAACTCTAGGTCTCCGCCAACGGGTAGTCCGCTGGCAAGCCTAGTCACTTTTATTCCTAGCTGTTTCAGTGTTTTTGCTAAGAATACTGCCGTAGTCTCTCCTTCGACATTGGGATTAGTGGCAAGAATGATTTCTTCGATTTCGTTTCTTGCTAAACGTTCCAATAGTTCGCGTATACGCAACTGGTCTGGGCCTACTCCGTCCATGGGAGATATCGATCCGTGCAAGACATGATAGCGGCCGCGAAACTCGCCTGTACGCTCTATCGCCATAACATCACGTGGCTCTTCAACAACACAAAGCAAGGCAGTATCACGGCGGTCATCAGCACAGACCTGACACAGTCCTCCGTCTTCGGCGAAATCCCAACAGGCAGTGCAGAAACTGATGCTCTCCTTGAGCCTCAAGATGCTGTCAGAAAGGCGCGCGGCATCATCCTTGTCGCGAGCCAGCAGCCAGTAGGTAATCCGCTG
>Ga0123355_10018981_pt1 | contig 10935 bp, 10 predicted proteins | sample TergutEmb28metaG_3_FD_89872 | JGI IMG/M metagenome (GOLD analysis project Ga0123355, IMG submission 89872) | Embiratermes neotenicus P1 segment gut microbial communities from Petit-Saut dam, French Guiana - Emb289 P1 | ecosystem: Host-associated > Arthropoda: Insects > Digestive system > Gut ...
AATATTAAATGGTTGGCGAGGAATGAGAAGAAGGGTAGGTAGGCCGATGAAAGATAAAATAAACGAACTGAAAAGTTACGTTGCAAACAGCAGCAAAATAGTATTCTTTGGCGGCGCCGGGGTTTCTACAGAAAGCGGAATCCCGGACTTCCGCAGCACAGACGGGCTGTACAATGCAAAGTACGAATACCCGCCCGAAGTGATGCTTTCGTATCGCTTTTTCATGGAGGAAACGAGTGAATTTTATCGTTTTTACCGCGACAAAATGATACATGTAAACGCTAAACCAAACCCAGCTCATATCTCACTTGCGGAACTGGAGTGGCAAGGCAAAGTAAAAGCGGTTATTACCCAAAACGTTGATGGGCTGCATCAAGCCGCCGGCAGTAATAATGTCATAGAGCTGCATGGGTCTATACGCCGCAATTTTTGTATGGATTGCAACAAGCCTTATACGCTGGAGTTTATTTTGCAAGCGGAAGATATACCATTTTGCTCCTGTGGGGGAATGGTCAAACCGGATGTTGTGTTATACGAAGAAGGCCTTGACGAGGCCAATATAAGGGGTTCCGTCCAACATATCATGGATGCAGATATGCTGATTATTGGCGGAACATCTCTACTGGTGTACCCTGCGGCCGGGCTGGTCGATTATTACACCGGGGATAAACTGGTGATTATCAATAAAGCCGAAACGCACATTGACCGTAGGGCAAATTTGGCGATATCCGGGAGTATCGGGGAGGCTTTGAGTGCGGTTTTAGTGTGAAAATCTAATATAAATGCATTTGATGAAAAATTTTGCACATGATATCATGTATACAAAAAGAAAGCGGGAAACGTGAATGTTAAAGGCTTGGATTAAGAAATTGTTTTTCATCGTATTTGCAATCGCATTAATTGCTACGGCTGTAAATATGTTTTTAGCACCCCATAATATCGCAGCAGGCGGGCTGACAGGGCTTGCTGTCATAGCAGAGTCATTTTTCGGGTGGGATAGAACCATAACAATTTGGGTGGGTCAAGCGATTGTGGCTGTGCTGGCATTGGTGTTTCTGGGTAGGGAAGTATTTTTCAACACGGTTATCGGTGCCGGGCTTTTGCCTGTGTTTATAGAAATTATCCCCAGGATTCAATTGGTAAACGACACGATGCTGTCTATGATAATAGGCAGTGCAATGTTTGGTATTGCCGCTTCTACGCTATACTATAATAAAGCATCCAGCGGCGGAACCGCAGTGCCGCCGCTTATATTCCAGAAATATTTCAAACTGCGGCCTTCTATTGGCTTGCTAATCATTGACTGTATCGTGGTTACATTATGCTTGCTGGTGTTCGACGTGGATACATTTTTCTTTGCAATTTTATCAAATATTATCACCTCCATTGTGATGTCTCAAATCGAAAACGGCTTGAACCGGAAAAAGTGCATTTATGTAATAAGCGAAAAACACGAAGAAATAATGCATGAATTGCTGCACACGTTTGGGCGCGGTGTTACAATAGTACCGGCCATGGGCGCATATACAAAATCACCCACACCAATGCTTATGATAACCATTGGCAAACATCATTACCGTCAAATCATTGATGTAGTAAATAAACACGACGATAAATGCTTTATGGTTACAAACAATGTGGCGGATGTGCATGGCAGAGGGTTTACTTTTGAGTCTGGTAGCGTTTAATAAGATAAGTTGCAATATCAAAAGAAATTGTCATATAATACATTTGCAATGAAAGGGGAACATGTATGGACACAATCAAAGTCGGTTTACTGGGCCTGGGAACCGTGGGGGCAGGTGTAGCAAAAATGTTACTAAATAACCAAAGCAGTATTACCCAAAAGGTTGGAAAGCCTGTAGAACTGGCAAAAGTTTTAGTCAATAACACTGCAAAACAACGGTCTATTACATTGTCCGACGGCGTTTTAACAGATAACCCTAATGATGTTTTAGACAATCCTGAAATTAATATTATAGTGGAGGTTATGGGCGGTATTGAACCTGCAAAAAGTTATATTATTCGCGCTTTTGAAAATGGTAAACAAGTTATTAGCGCCAACAAAGATTTAATTGCTATTCATGGCAGGGAGCTGTTTGATGCGGCCAAAAATAAAAATAGCGATCTTTTTTTTGAAGCCAGTGTGGCCGGTGGGATCCCGATTATTAGACCGTTAAAAGAATGTTTGGCAGGAAATAAACTAGAACAGGTTATGGGCATTATTAACGGAACCACTAATTATATTCTAACCCAAATGGCCCAAAAAGGCTCTGATTTTAGTGCTTCTCTTAAAGAAGCCCAAGATTTAGGATATGCAGAAGCAGACCCAACAGCTGATATAGAAGGCTACGATGCAGCTAGAAAAATAGCCATTCTTGCGTCTATAGCATTTGGCACAAGGGTAACTTTTTCGGATGTTTATGCAGAAGGTATAACCAAAATAGCACCGGAAGATATTCAATATGCCAAAGATTTAGGCTATGTTATTAAACTTTTGGGTATTGCAAATCACATAAATAACCGGGTTGAAGTTAGAGTTCACCCTACATTCATACCCCAAAAGCATCCGCTTGCTGCTGTAGATGACGTATACAATGCTATTTTTATAAAAGGTGACGCCATTGGTGAGGTTATGTTTTTTGGCAGAGGTGCAGGCGAGATGCCCACGGCAAGTGCCGTTTTGGGAGACATAATAACTGCGGCCAGAGATATAGTATGCAATGCTACAGGACGGCTTTCCTGCACATGTTTTGAAGAAATGCCAATAATTAATATGAGTGAAATACAAAGTGAATACTATTTAAGGCTTAAAGTTGCTGATAAACCAGGAACACTTGCCAGTATTGCAAATATTTTTGGCAATCATAATGTTGGCATCGCCTCTGTTGTGCAAAAAAGCACTGGCAAAAATGGTAGTGCCGAAATTGTATTAATTACTCATAAAGTAGATGAGCGCAGTATTACAGCCGCTTTACAAATTGTTGGCGGTATGCCTATGGTAGACGCCATTTCAAATGTTATTCGCGTTGTGCATTGATTGCCCTGAGATTAGGCAATACAGAAAAAGGAGGTAAACAGTAAATGAGTTGGCAAGGTTTAATTAAAAAGTACCAGGCATATTTGCCGGTTACAAGCAATACACCATTTGTTACGCTATTAGAAGGGAATACGCCTTTAATTAAAAGCGAAACCCTGTCTAAGGAACTGGATTTAAACCTGTTTTTTAAATATGAAGGTTTAAATCCTACGGGTTCCTTTAAGGATAGGGGTATGGTCATGGCAGTAGCCAAGGCCGTTGAAGAAGGGTCAAAGGCAATAATATGTGCTTCTACCGGAAACACATCTGCTGCCGCAGCAGCATATGCTGCCCGTTGCGGTTTAAAGTGTATTGTCCTCATTCCTGACGGCAACATAGCACTTGGCAAGATGGCTCAATCATTAATGTATGGAGCAGAGGTTTTAGCCATTAAAGGTAATTTTGATGAAGCATTACAAATTGTTAAAGAGATTGCAAATGAGCACCCGATAAGTCTTGTTAATTCATTAAACCCATATAGAATTGAAGGACAAAAAACCGCTGCCTTTGAAATTTCTGATACATTAAAAAATGCGCCCGACTTTTTGGCAATACCAGTGGGTAATGCCGGAAACATTACAGCATATTGGAAGGGTTTTAGAGAATATTATGATGCAGGGAAAAATGCCAGCCTTCCAAAAATGTTAGGCTTTCAGGCTGCAGGTGCTGCACCAATTGTTAAAAATGAAATAGTTGCAAACCCTGAAACTGTAGCAACTGCCATCAGAATTGGAAACCCCGCAAGCTGGCAAGGGGCAAAAGCCGCTATAAGTGAGTCACATGGTTTTATAAATAGTGTCACAGATGAAGAAATACTTGCCGCGTACAAGCTTCTTGCATTAAAAGAAGGTGTTTTTGCCGAGCCGGCATCAGCGGCTTCGCTGGCAGGGGTTCTAAAATATAAAAGCCAAGCGTTATTTAATAGTGGAGATACTGTCGTTTGCGTACTAACAGGTAATGGCTTAAAGGATCAAGAAAACGCTATAAAACAAAGTACCGAGCCTATCAAGATACCTGCTCAAAAGTCGTCTGTACTTAAAGCAATATTTAAATAGGGGGATAAAATGGTAGTCATAAGAGTACCTGCGACTACGGCTAACTTAGGGCCGGGGTTTGATACCTTGGGAATGGCCTTAAATATGTATAACTATATATCTATGGCAGAGATAGACAGCGGTTTAATTATAGATGCCAACGGTAATGGGGCTGAAAAAGTACCAAGAGATACTTCAAATATAGCTTTTATAGCTGCTCAAAAGATATTCCAAGAGGTTCACTATAAACCGCGGGGCCTAAAAATAGAGATAAACAGCAATATACCCATGGCCAGAGGTTTAGGAAGCAGTGCTTCGGTAATTGTTGGAGGTATGGTAGCCGCCAACTATATCAGCGGCAATAAACTCAATTACGATCAAATCCTCCATTTGGCAGCCCATATAGAAGGTCACCCGGATAATGTTGCCCCGGCACTATTTGGAGGAATAGTCGTAAGCGCACAGTTTGATAAAGAAACTGTTTATAGAAAAATAAAGCCGCCTGCTGATTTAACTACAGTGGTTGCAATACCAGACTATGCGCTTTCTACTAAAATGGCCAGAGATGCCCTGCCTGCAAAGGTACCGCTGGGTGACGCTGTATATAATATGAGCCGTGTAAGCTTGTTGGTATGGGCATTAATGACTTCCGACATGGAACTTATGGGAAAGGCAATGGAGGACAAGCTCCATCAACCGTATAGAATGCCTCTAATCCCAGGTATGGATAAGGTTATTAAGGCGGCAAAAGACATGGGCACATATTCTGTAGCACTAAGCGGGGCCGGCCCAACACTCATTGCATTTTGTACAAGTAGTAATGCAGAAACTATAGGCGCAGCTATGAAAGACGCGTTTAAAAAGTCGGGAGTGCAATGTTTTGTAAAGAATTTAAACCCCGATATAAACGGTATTAAAATAGTAAAAGAGGAAGATATGCTGCTATGGGGATAATAATACAAAAATTTGGCGGCAGTTCGATAGCTGACGCCCAAAAAATTAAAAAAGTAGCCAAACGAATTGTTGAAACAAAAAAACAAGGCAATAAAGTTGTGGTTGTCGTTTCAGCCATGGGGGATAATACCGACCATCTCATATCCTTGGCAAAGCAAATTACAGATTCTCCAACTGAAAGAGAAATGGACATGCTGCTTGCTACCGGGGAACAGGTATCCATAGCCCTGTTAGCCATGGCCATTCAATCACTGGGCGAGGAAGTTATTTCTTTAACCGGTCCGCAGGCAGGCATAAAAACCGACGATACCCATAACAAGGCAAAAATATTGCATATTAGTTCCGAAAGACTTTATCATGAACTTGACCAAGATAAAATTGTTATTGTGGCAGGCTTTCAAGGTGCCACCACCAATGATGAAATAACCACCTTGGGCCGAGGCGGGTCTGACACCACCGCGGCTGCTATTGCCGCAGCCCTAAAAGCGGATATATGCGAAATTTATACCGATGTGGATGGGGTGTATGCTGCCGACCCCAGAATTGCTCCAAACATTAAAAAGCTGGATAACATATCTTGTGATGATATGTTGGAGCTTGCCAGCGTTGGGGCAAAGGTTCTGCAGCCAAGATCTGTAGAGTTTGCAAAGCTATATAATGTAAAGCTTCATGTAAGGTCTAGCCTTAACCATAACCCGGGAACCATTGTGCAGGAGAAGATAGACCAGCTGGAAAAAGAAATGGTGGTAGTTGGTATAGCGCATGACCTTAATACCGTTAAAATGGCGGTTTTTGGTGTGCCAGACAAACCCGGAATAGCGAGTAAAATATTTAAAACCCTTGCCAATCATACTATTAACGTAGATATGATAGTGCAAAGTGCAAAAGCAAAGGGAATAAATGATATTGCATTTACTATTGAAAAAGAAGATATGGAAAAAGCGAAAGACATTTTAGAAAAACTCTCTGAGGAAATCGGCGCCAAGGGAATAGGTTGCATGGATAATATTGCTAAAGTTAGCATAATAGGTGCCGGAATGATAACCAACCCAGGTGTAGCCGCAGATATGTTTGAAGCGTTGTCAGAAGCAAATATAAACTTGGAAATGATAAGCACCTCAGAAATTAAAGTTTCTGTAATAATAGACGCTAATGATTGTATTACTGCTGTTGAAAAACTGGTAGAAAGGTTTAACCTGCAGGATATGGCATTTGCGTAGTAAGCACTAAATACAGGGCGGGAAGAGCCTGCTCTGCCGATAACAAGCAGAGTTACTGACAACGCAAAACCCCCAAGATAAAAATATTCTTGGGGGTTTTGTTTAATATTGGTGTCGTGACCCGTAGGGGAATCGAACCCCTGTTTCAGCCGTGAAAGGGCCGTGTCTTAACCTCTTGACCAACGGGCCATAGTCACTTGACCGAATGAAAGTATACTCTTTTCCCCGAACTATGTCAAGCACAATTTTTTATGCTCTACAATTTCGAAAAAATTCCATTTCATGAACATGTAGTAAGCTTAACCTGCTCTGCGTCCATAGCCATACTGGTTTTACAGCGCCCCAGCAAAATTGCCCCATCATCTATAATAAGGGAGGATGTACCGACATCGCCTATAACATTGGCAGTAGATGTCAAATGTAATGCATGGTAACATTGTACATTTCCGGCAACACGCCCTGCAATACGCACAGAACTGGCACTAATATTGCCATCTACATAGCCGGAATCGCTAATAATCAATACACCTTCAATTTCTATGTCGCCTATTATTGTACCCTCAATTCGCATAGATTCCGAATCTTCGCAAGTAAAACGGGCGGCTTCTATAGTAAATCCTTTGCCTATAACTGTAGCTGTTGGCTTGGTAAATTCGTCTATTGTACGTGAACGAGCCATGTAATTTTCTCCATTCTACCAATGCTCTCGCATAAAGGGAACAGGATTGACAGCAACATCATTAACGAGTACTTCGAAATGTACGTGCGCCCCTGTAGTACGGCCTGTGCTGCCCACATGGGCAATAATATCACCACGGGCAACATATTGACCTACGGCAACCAAATTGCGGGAATTATGTGCATACAATGTAGTTTTACCACCTCCATGGTCTAAAATAATTGTGTTCCCATAGCCATTCCTCCACCCGGAAAAAGCAACGGTTCCGCCGCCGGCCGCACGGATTGGAGTGCCTGTGCGGGCTGGAATATCTACGCCCGAATGCCATTCGCTACCACGCCCCCCAAACGGGTTGCCACGCCAGCCAAAGTAAGAGGAAATTGCTCCGCTCACAGGCCACAAAGTTGGGAAATTACGTAAATACACATCCATGAGAACCCTATAAGACTCCAAGCAATCCATTAGCTTACGCTGCACATTAAGTTCATTAATCAAAACTTGCAAATGCTCTTGAACCGTACAATGTGTAACGGGAATATAATTCACTGCACCAACCATGCCCATTGCCAAAAAACCCACGCCTGCTTCTGTATCATTTGCAGGTGGATTGTGGATAAGAGATGACTCACGAAGTGTTGCTTGGGACGTTTTCAATTGAGCCACAAGTGCCGCAACTGGAGGGATTATATCGCCGCGGGCACTTAGCCCATCTATGATTGTTTGAAGATCTTCGTCAAACTCGCGGATTTGTCTTTCAAGTTCTTCTATTTGATCCAAAATAACTTCAAGTTCCGTTTGGTGATGTTGCGCCTTTTCATCAAGAGCAGATTGCGCGCGATATTCCGTTTCATTAAGTTCTTCGTATATTTGTGCGGCTGCCCCTATTAAACCGTCTTGTACTTGCTCTGCATATGCGCGAAACTGGTAATATCTGTTTTCTGTTTGAGTCAGCGACATATCAAGGTCTTGCGCAATACGCTGAAAATAATTGGAACGCAAGTAGAAGCCCGTTAAAATAGCACTGATAACCAGCATACTGGCTATGACACCATGGAACAACGCACGTGGAACACGTAAAGTACGTGTTTTTCCTGTGCTGTAAGACGGAACCACCATGAGAGAAATGTATTTTTTTTGCTTATGTGAGCTATTGTTTATAAGCTGGCTCACTTTTTTGACGGCCGGGCGTGTGTTATCTTGCATAAAACGCTTGAAAAACATGCGAATGGCACATCCTTTCCTAATCTGGAAAAGATATTAGCATACTATGAACAGTTTTTCAAGCATAAATTACATTTTGGTGAAAGAAATATTAAGAAACTGTTAACACTATTAAAAAGCGGCTTCGCCGCGCACTTGGTACAGAACAATTTCCTAGCAAATGAAAAACGCTTTACCGTTTTCATGTGATGTAGTATTATTGAATTACAAAATTTACAGAAAGACAGGTTTCCTATGAACGATAAAAAATCAAGAGTACTCAGCTTTGAAGAAGACACCTTCGACTTAGAATCATATAAAAAAGCGGCAAATGCCTCAAGACGGGAAAAAGCCCGTATCAAACGCAACCGCCGCAGAATTACAGTGGGTAAAGTCTTGCTGGCAATAGCAGCTCTTTCCATTTCTGTTGTGCTGTACTATTTATTATCAGTTGTTATTACCATGTTTTAGGCTTCAACCAATATCGGGAAAATCATCGGGTTACGTTTGGTTTTTTGCCAAATATACTCCCGTAAATCATCCTTTACTTTGTTTCTAATATACTGCTTATCGGCAGTATTTTTTTGTTCCATTTCATAAAGCGTATCTGCAACAACGGCTTTTGCACCTTCCATTAAGTTGTCTGCCTCGCGGACAAAAACAAACCCACGGGAAACTAAATCCGGGCCGGATATTATCTGACAGCCGCCGTCTTGCATACTGACGCCTACAGCCACAATGATCATGCCGTCTTCCGAAAGATGCTTACGGTCACGGAGCACAACATTGCCTACATCGCCAATGCCAAGGCCATCAACCAGAAGCTGCCCCGATGGCACGGTTCCGGTAATTTTTGCTGTTTTCGTATCAATTTCTAGCACTTCGCCAATATCCATAACAAAAATATTATCTTTGGGCATTCCCATAGACATTGCAAGGTCTTTATGATGGGCTAAATGCCTATATTCACCGTGTACAGGCATAAGATATTGCGGCCTAATCAAAGCATGCATCAGTTTTAACTCTTCTTCGCGGGCATGGCCGGAAACGTGAACTTCTGCCAAGCCCTCGTATATGACTTCCGCGCCAAGCTTCATAAGGTCGTTTACAGTGCGTGATACCAACTTTTCGTTACCCGGGATTGGCGAGGCAGATATAACAATCTTGTCGCTTGGTGTAATGGTAATTTGCCTGTGGTCGGACGCGGCCATACGTGACAATGCCGCCATCGGTTCGCCTTGACTGCCTGTGGTTACGATAACCAGCTGGTTTGCCGTGTAGTTTCTAAGTTCAGCAATTTCGATAATAAGCCCCGGAGATGCGGTCAAATACCCTAATTCTACTGCGGTTTTTACGGCATTTACCATACTGCGCCCAAGAAATAACACCTTGCGCCTGTACTGAGCTGCCGAGTTTAATACTTGCTGTATGCGGTCGATATGTGAAGAGAAGCAGGCGACAATGAGCCGCTGGGTTGGCGACTGCTCGAAAACCCGTTCAAACATAGCCCCAACAGAACGTTCGGACATAGTATAGCCCTTTGCCAGTACATTTGTGCTTTCGCACATAAAGAGCTTAACGCCCTTCCTGCCAAGCTCGCCAAAGCGTTGCAAATCTATAAATTCGCCTTGTATTGGCGTAAAGTCCACCTTGAAATCGCCGGAATGTATCACTACCCCAACAGGTGTTGTTATGGCAAACGCTACAGCATCTGCTATGGAGTGGTTTACACGGATAAATTCAATCTTAAAGCAACCTTCTGTAACAATGCCCCCTTGGGGTACAACCACCATTTCCGTCTGGTTAAACAGCCCGTGTTCACGTAGTTTGTTGCTGACTAACCCCAATGTTAATTTTGTTCCATACAGTTTTGTTTTAATTTCGCGCAAAAAGTAGGGAACAGAACCCACATGGTCTTCATGGGCATGTGTCAAAAATATACCGCGGATTTTTTCCTTGTTTTGCTCCAAATAAGTGAAGTCCGGAATAACCAAGTCTATGCCCAGCATTTCGTCTTGGGGAAATGCCACGCCGCAATCAATTATTATTATATCATTACCATACTCTAGTACGGTCATGTTTTTTCCTACCTCGCCAAGACCACCAAGGGAAAAAACTTTTAACTTGCCTTTTTTTGCTGCTGCCAAGTGGAGCGCCTCCTAAATTTCTATTTCGTCAATCTCTATGCCGAGTTCTTTATAGTCGTCTTTGAACAGTTCAAGTACACGGTCAAAATCTTCGTGTTCTTCGTCTACCAGCTCAAAAATTGTGTCGTCGTCGCCATCATCTATCAACTTGAAGTGCATCACTTCTGAATGTTCTTCGTCTTCTTCCGCAACCAATACATATGTTGCGTTGCCTTCTTGGCGGCTGGACAAAATTTGCATTGCAAGTTCGTTACCTTCGTCATCGTACAGTACGATTGTGTTGTCTTCGCCTGCGTTTTCAAACATCATGTCGTTTTCCATGTTCATTTCTCTCCTTTTATTATTTTCTCGTTTATCAAGAAACCCTTGCAAAATATACACTGCCGCCATTTCGTCTACATGCTTATTAAACTGTTCGCGGGTGCCTTCAAATACCCGCGATACAGCACGGGTACTTAAACGTTCGTCCCACAGTTCTACAGGGATAGACTTAAAATAGCGGTTCAGTTTATCTTTGAATGCCAAAGTTTTACTACAACGGGGGGAATCCCTACCGTCTAAGTGCTTAGGGTAGCCAAGCACAATATTTGTGATGCCATATTCCTTGATAATGGCTTTTAGT
>Ga0123355_10018982_pt1 | contig 10934 bp, 4 predicted proteins | sample TergutEmb28metaG_3_FD_89872 | JGI IMG/M metagenome (GOLD analysis project Ga0123355, IMG submission 89872) | Embiratermes neotenicus P1 segment gut microbial communities from Petit-Saut dam, French Guiana - Emb289 P1 | ecosystem: Host-associated > Arthropoda: Insects > Digestive system > Gut ...
GTACCACCTCCCTTTCAGACTGCAAAGAAACACTCGGAAGAGAACCAGTATCACGCAATGTCTGGTGAATTCGCGAAAATACACTTCGAGACGGAATCCTTCGATCGGAAAAACGCCTTTGGTATTCTTGAACAGCAGCACGTGCATTGCCATCGCAAAATCCATACACAAAATGCATGTCACAATATTTCACGTGGGAAAACATAAAAGGCATTTTAGCAACACCGTACTACTAACCTACCAAACATTCACAACGCAGCCATAACCTGGACTACATATCACCCTAAAGGAAGTACATGTGTAGTTCAGTAGCTAGCGTGAGCTCAATTGCCTAATATGACACCACACTCAAGGACGGAAATGGATAAGATTGTCAGCTGACAGGTACAGTGCGTGGACCTGCAAGAAGACCACACTTTCCTCTGGCCATTATCTCCGTAACCGTTCAACATTGGACATAAGTTTTTTATTGTTATATAGGTATATTTTAACATAAGGAACACCCTCCCGAAGTCTGGCACATTCCGTCTGGGACACTCTGTATATCCATAAAATTAACTACAAGTTTTCAACAAAAGACAAAAATTAAATTGAATGGAGTAGAAGCAAACTGACTATTCGAAATAATAAAAAAATTAAACCAAAGAACGAAACGTTTTGGCTTTGTATATTTCTCGTTAAATTGTTTTAAAATCTGTAATTTTTATCACACCGGTGTTCGTGGTACATAAATGCGCCATATTGTCCATCCAATGTTCAGGGTTTAATTCCAGGAACTTCGAAATTTAAACACGTTTTTAAATTCGATTTTTTCTTTCCATTTTTATGTCGGGTTTCGATCACGCAGCCCTGCGCCTGTAAATAACAAGATACTTCAAAAGAATAATTAATTAATTTTCGCCATTGTAGTACATTTCATTTCATAACCGTTACTTTTAAACCTTACTTGTATTAACTTCAGTAACAAAGTCACTTGGGCAGGGAGTTACTGTACGAACGTTTGTCGCCCGCAGTTAATTTTTCTTGTTTCGGGTAGAGTGACTTGTCATGCTGTTCGTGACAGATGGGGGTATGAGTCCCCGCATTGTCCTCTGCTGAAAGAGGAACCCGGCACTCCACGGCTTCATTCACATTGTTGGGCATCACCCAACTTCTCTTCCCCTTGTCTCCATGCAAAGCCACACAAAATCTAATTAAACTCTTTGTAACTGGAAATTTGCATTGCCGTGTGTGCGTGCGTGCGTGTGTGTGCGTGTGTCGACGGTGTGTTGCGCCTCACCGTGGCCTATCTGTGAACATGAATTTACCGACACTGTTAACGTTTTTCAGCCTCGTACAGGACGTACATTTCGCAGGAAAATAGCGCTATTGTGTTAAGTTTATCCACCGAACAGAGATAACGCGACTGGTCCCCCTCTGCCACGTCTTACCGCCAATCTTTTGAAAGGTTTACAAGCCGGAGGCATTCGGCCTTCTACGGGATTATTTTTGAACGATAATATTTTAGAATTGAAAACCCTTCATTACTGGGCTGGATACACTGTACGGACCTTTTTAATGTTGTCGGTGCTGCATCGAGTAGCCGTGAATGAATTGAAGAATAATGTAAATTTAAAATCCTTTCGTTCTAGCCAGCAGTTGGAATTCAAAACCCTTCGCCATATAAGGGCTAATTTACATTACTTACTTATTTACTTACTCCATGGAGCAGAGACCTTGTTCGGAAGCTAACCAGTTCTAAGCCAGTCAAGAAATTCCCCTCATTTTATGCAACCCGAAGGTTCATTACCGCATTCTCAAATGCCCACCAACTGTCCCTATCGTGAGCCAGCTCGATCAAGTCCATTCCGCCACATCCCACTTCCTGAACATTCATCTTAACATTATCCTAACATCTAAGCCTGGGTCTTGCAAGTTGTCTCTTTCCTTCAGGTTTTCCCAACAAAACCCTGTATATGCCTCTCCTCCATACTTTCTACATGTCCTACCCATCTCATTCTTCTCGATTTTATCACCCGAACAATACTGTATGAGGAGTACAGATCATTAAGCTCCTCATTATGTAGTTTTCTTCACTGCCCCTTTTCCTCGTCCCTTTTAGGCCCAAATATTCTCCTTAACACCATATTCTCAAACATCACATGGGCGCTAAATGCGTCAATGTAATACAGGGTGTTTCTGTAGAACGTTACGCATGTCGACGAGTCGCCCAGGTTGGTCGAGCACTTGCATAAGACTCTACAGTAATCTCCCTTTTGTTATGTAACCCCGTTTTATTTTGTTCTTTGTAGGGGCACTTCTGGCACTGGAATAAGGACTGTTGATACGCGACAGCGAATTATCGAGCGTCACCTTTGAGTAAATAAACCGCCACCTTTCCAAATTAGGTAGGTCCCTCCTTCAAATCCAAACACTGATTATTGGCGACTGAAGCGTTGCTTAGTTTTCCCAGTCCCTCCCAAATTCTATGTCAAATCCAGGTACTACCGCTTATTTTACGTCCTTTCGAATTCATTATTCATTGATCTTCCTATAAGATTATCCCGCTTAAGTGAAGCTACTGAAAACGTCATTTAATTAACGAGGAATAAATAAAAGTGGACCGGGTAGCTCAGTCGGTATAGCGACTGACTACGGGCTTGACGGTCCGGGATCGAATCCCGGTGGGGACGAGATTTTCCTCCCGTCCAGACCGGCCTTGGGCCCCACCCAGCGTCCTGAAAAATGGGTACCGGGTCTTTCCCGGGGGTAAAGTGCGGCCGGGGCGTGCTGCTGACAACTCACCCCCTTCTAGCGCCGCGGTCATGGAAGAGTAGAGCTGTACCTGTACCCACTCTCTGGGCCACACCTGGCCTGTAACGGGAAAACTTCACAGAATAAATAAAATCTAGCCCTTCTAGTTTCGTTATATGGCAGCGAAACTTGGCGATGGTGATGGTGGTGGTTGTGGTTTTAATAAATGGCATTGGAGCAAATTCTACAAAACAAATGCACAAATTACAAAGGAGTTAAAAATAACACCACTTTTGGACAAATTACTGGAATAGAAGAGAAGCTGGATACAACATGTAAATAGAATGCCTCGAAATAGATTACCCAGGGTAATGAAACACTACTGTCCGACTGGCAGTAGGAATCATGGTAGACTTTTGAAGAGACTTCTGGGTACGTGAGACCGGAACGTGTCAACAAGTGGCCCAACCCCGTGAAAGATATGTGATGGTGATGATGATGATGAATAAGTACAATTTAATGGGAAATAATATACACGTGTCCGAAGAGCGACATGGTCAAAGATATAGCATGACAGTACATATTTCATTCGTGATTGAAGTGCGCTCTATTTACATGCATTGTGTGCTTAGTTTTGAGTGTTAATATCGTGCGGTGTTATTCGTAAAGGGCAGCAGAGTACCAAAATGCGAGGCTTGTAATCCAATTCACTGCTAAATAACCCCAACACACTCCTCTTGCCTAGTTCTGCCGCTTAAACGTGCTTCATATTATGTGTCCCGTGATAAGTGTGTCTGTCACAACGACAAGTTACGTAATCAGGTTGTGGATGGAGCAGACGACCTCCAGATATGGAAGGTAACTGAAAATATATTGAATTAGCGGTCATGGACAGAAGGGGAAGGGTGGTTATCCAGCTTAGTGATTGGGAAAAGTTCTGACAACATAAAAACGTGAAGTGTCACAAAATTGTTCGCGATTTATCTCAGTAATTCACCAAATTGATGCACAAAATCTTTGTTTTACAATAAGTTTATTTCATTCCTCTACATGTTTCGAGCATATGTGCTTGTCATCAGGAGGTCAAAATTGCATTACACAGCCTCTGGTTTCATCAAAACTATAGGTGGCCGTCTCGTGCACAGGTTGAGAGAGGACTCTCTCAGCCTGGGCACGAGACGGCCACCTATTATACCAGAGGCTGTGTAATGTAATTTTGACCTCCTGATGATGAGCTCATGTGCTCGAAACATGTAGAGGCATGAAATAAACTTATTGTAAAACAAAATTTTTGCGCATCAAGTTGGTTATTTACTGAGATAAATATACTGAGATACATGGTCGGCAAAACGTCAAAATTTGTTCGCGATGTTTCGGACTTGGAACGATGTAGGAAACGGAAAATGAAATGTGGAATGCGAGTAGCCTAGATAGGTCAAGGTCACTGACGAAAGTGGCTAGACAGTAAGTGGGCTAAAGGTTAGGTTTAATGGGATGGGACAACGAGCAGGAGAGAATATCCTTTCTCTGAATATGCGATTCGGTTTGGGAAACCTGAGTGAAACAGATAATACCAGGGTGTTGATAAGTCATTAGGCCGACCAGGAAGGAAACAAGCTCGGGAACATGTCAGGGACACGCGCGATTTCAACAACATCGAGACGCGAGCTGTCATCAAGTTTTTTCTTTCCTGCAAGGCAAGGCGCCGAAGGAAATTCACGCCATTCTGACAGAAACATTAGCTTGTTTCCGTCCTGGTCGGGCTAAGGACTTATCAGCACCCCTGTAATATACTGAACACATGCAAGGTGCCGAAGGAAATTCACGCCATTCTGACAGAAACATTAGCTTGTTTCCTTCCTGGTCGGGCTAAGGACTTATCAGCACCACTGTAATATACTGAACACATGCAAGGTGCCGAAGGAAATTCATGCCATTCTGACAGAAACATTAGCTTGTTTCATTCCCGGACGGGCTAAAGACTTATCAGCACCCCTGTAATATACTGAGCACATGCAAGTTGCCGAAGGAAATTCACGCCATTCTGACAGAAACATTACCTTGTTTCCTTCCTGGTCGGGCTAAAGACTTATCAGCACCCCTGTAATATGCTGAGCACATGCAAGGTGCGGAAGGAAATTCACGCCATTCTGACAGAAACGTTAGCTTGTTTGCTTCCTGGTCGGGCGAAAGACTTATCAGCACCCCTGTAGGAAGGCATGCTTAGGTTGTATTATAGTATTAAAATGGACCTCACAGAAATCAGTTGAGAGATCGTGGACTGGGTTTGTCTGGCTCAGGGTAGGTAAAAATGGGCGGACATTTGTGAACACGGTAACGAACCTGCGGCTTGCATAAGGTGGGGGGAATTTATCGACTAGTTTAGAACTGCTTGTACCGTGATGAACCATCAGCATTCATTACGCCAATCAGTCAGTTTGTCAGTTGTGGAGCAGTCGATTGCACGGTATATCGATGTTTTATGGTGTTAGGAACTTTACCGTCATAATAATAATAATAATAATTATTATTATTATTATTTACTGCAATTGGGTTGTCACCCGATGGCAGTGGTTATTTTACATGCATACAAAATATGAAATAGGTTCCTACTAAATTTAAGTTGGGAGGGCTATTTGAGAAGTATGTAGTGGCAACTTTGAATGTTGGGAACCATCTCAGCATTCGCTTATAGACATATGGAAAAGAAGAAAAATACCTGTGTCGAGGTGGCCGGTCGCAGGACCTTCCGAATACTGACTTCTAGCCAGCAGTCCGACATCTAAAGTAAAAAAAACAGCAATAAACACATAGTACAAGAAATACACACCATATGACAATAATACACACAAGACATCTACAAAAATACACACGAGACAACTACAATACACACAAGACAACTACAACAATACACACAAGACAACTAACAACAATACACACCAGGAAACTTAAAATACGACATGTACAAAAGATAAACAACACCAAGGTAAGAAAGTTCTGTATATATAACTAGGGAGCTTGGCTTTTAGTGGCAGCTGATGTAAGAAAGCAGGCGCAGATAGCGCTCAGTTCGTGCGCGTTTTTGTGTCCATAGGCACTGCTTACGTCACACTCGCCAAACTTTTTGTTTCCCTAATTACTTTGGTGTTATTATAGAGAACGGGACCTTAAGAACAACAGCCCTGTTTTTCAGAAAGACAAACATTAAGTTCCCGTTGTCAACGACCGGTATGAACAGTATGGAGCTCAAATGTGAATTTTTTAATCTTTTGTTGACCGTGCATCCTAATATAATGGTAGCCTTTTTTATCAACTTGATGCACAAATTCTTTGTTTTAATACATTTATTACACTCGTCTACATGTTTCGAACACTATTATGCTCATCTTCAGGAGGACAATCGTATTAACACAGCATCTGGTATCGTCACTGTCTGTGGGTGACTGTTCAGTACACAGGTTACGAGAGTCTTCTCGTAACCTGTGTATTGAACAGTCACCTAAGGACAGTGACGATACCAGATGCTATACTAATACAATTGTCCTCCTGAAGATAAGCACAATAGTGCTCGAAACATGTAGAGGAATGTAATAAATGTATTAAAACAAAGAATTTGTTCATCAAGTTGATAAAAAAAGACTATCTCAAATGTAATGTTTATTCCGGATTATCCTGTAGCTGTCTAGTCGCTGTGAATGTGTGGCAGACAAAATGGCACTGGGAGAGTTCTTTCCCCTTCCCCTCCCCCCACAGCCAATCCCCTCCCCCCACCCGTCCTCCGTTAGCCCTTCTGAGTGCTTCTGTTTTTAAAATGGCTACTTATTTACTAAACTTGCTGTGGACATTATTCCCTTTCAGGACATCCTACAGCCATACATTATAATTTCCTACAACTTTATACAGGGTGGTGCAAAAATCACTTGGCAATATCAGTTTATATCGTGTCGGGTATAATGCCAAGCAGCTTCTGCGCTACGCCGTAGGTGAGCACAAAATTATGAAGTGAGAAAATTCAGTAGTTCTGCAAGCATTGTACCATAACGGCCACACACCCTGGTCACAAGCACAAATTATTCTATTTTACTAAACCAGTAAGTGGGCCCGGTAGCTCAGTCGGTATACCGACTTGCTACGGCCTGGACGGTCTGGGGATCGAATCCCGATGGGGGAGATTTTCCGCACCTGTCCAGACCGGCCCTACGGCACACCCAGCCTCCTGTACAATGGGTACCGGATTTTCCCGGGGTTAAAAGCGGACAGGTCGTGACGCTGACCCCTCACCCCTTCTAGTGTCGTGGTCAAGAAAGAGTACAGCTATACCTCTACTCCCCTTATGGGCCGTACGGCCTGTACAGAGCATCAGTGCCTGTACAACAGTGCACTTTACCTTTACCTTTTACTAAACCAATAAAGAGGTGCCGCGATATCTTCGAGGATTTGGACTGGGCAAATTTGAGAACATTATTCTTTGCCTCCGAAGCGTGCCTCGTGTCCTATTGAGGCTCAGTGTGGGTAGTTCCCGAGCGAACATGACCATAAATAAGAACTACTGAGTCTTAGCTCGTTAGATGGCGCTGCATCTCTATTTAGGTCAGCATAATATACAGGGATATGCACATCTAACTGTATTGAAATTCAACACCTGAAGTAATTAACGTGAAGAACCCTCCCCACCCCACTCGGGGCAACGATACAAATAACTGAAACAAGACAAACACTAAGCCTTTGAAGTAAGGGTCATGTGTTTAGTAACAAAACTTGCTATTCGGTCGGGTATAGTTATTAGTTTGAATATCGAATGGTTTCAGCTGCCAACACTGAAATTTTGCGAATGTGGTGGGAGGGGAATTTGCTGCATTGCGGATTATCAAGCTGTGGGGCTGGGTTATCTGGTTACAGCGCTACAGAGGCAGACTAATTGCACAGTAATTCTGGCCTGAGTGTAGCATTAGCTTCGAGCCGTGGGCATTGCTTACGCCACACACAATTACCGACAGTGCCTTCATACACGTATTACTTTCGGCCATATTCAGATTTGATTCGTGAAGATAAAAGCAGCACATACAGTATTGATAGCTCAAATAATTGTGTGTAATTAAAATCAGTGCAGGTGGTACGAAGAGAGGTGTGTAATGTTTAATGAGGTATTGGCTTTTTCTCTATTAGGTATATCATTCAAATTTGAAAAGTTGACGCCGGGTCGGTTTATATTTTGTATTTTATCGGAGTGTTTAATTAGCATGAATCCGCAAATAAAATCCCCAGTTAAACTGGCCCTGTTTCCTATCTCTATGTGCAGTGTAAACTAATTACGTGTAACATAGTCCTTCTTGAGAAGCTGACACCTGTTCGTATACCCGAGAAAATATCTGAATTTTATGAAATCCGAATTTTCGTTACCGTGGTCTAACAACCTGTCACAAGTTCTACTATCCTGTTCTTTTAATCCTTATCCTGCTAATGTGTAGAATAGGGTGAGCGCCTAATAATGCCAAAAAATGGTAGATGGGATTTGACTAGGCATTTAAAGGGTTAATATCCATTTTAATATTATCTCCAGATGTACGTCTATGTTTCCAAAGTGATGTTTTCATTTAGGTTTTACCACCAAAAATCTACATTCATTTCTGTTCTCTCCGTGCGTGCCACATGCCCCATCTATCGAAACATCTTTAATTTGGTGAAGCAAATAAGATGTGTTAAAGGTAGAGCAATCTCTAAATAGGCGAAGACAGGGTTTCAGGGAGATGGGACTCCAGATATCAAGACAGTCGGTGTATGATGGTGGTAAGACTGTCAGCCCTACACACCGACCACCTTTACTCCCGAGGAGATATCCCTGATCCTTATTTCTGCTAAACGCTGAGTTGATCCCTGGGCCTTAGTACGGCTGGAAGGATTATATCAATGAAAAATTACATTGATACCATCGGGAATCGAACCCGCGACCTTCCGACTTGTAGCACAGTGCCTCAACCAACTGCGCCATCGCGTGCGCTAAATAAGATGTGCAGTTACGATGTTGTCCGTACTTTGCAAGTGCCTAGTTTTTATATAACCGTTATACATGGTTAAAATTACGTTTTTCTTTAATAAGTACCCCACCCACCCACATTATGACAAGATTTGAGAAGTCAGAATGGCGTTATGTAGATGGGGTCCGCTGAGAGGTGGTGGCAAGAGGGACATAAACGTCATAGAGTTACGTCATATAGATGTACAGTTCTGTAAACACATATGTAGATATAAACGTCATACAGTTACGTCATATAGAGGTACAGTTCTGTAAACACATATGTGTACATAACCGTCAAAGAGTTACGTCATATAGAGGTACAGTTCTGTAAACACATACGTGGACATAAACATCATAAAGTTATGCAATATAAAGGTACAGTTCTGTAAACACATATGGGGACACAAACGTCATACATTTAAGTCATATAGAGGTACAGTTTTGTAAACACGTAAATGGACATAAACGTCATACAGTTACGTCATGTAGAGATACAGTTCTCTAAAGACATATGGGGACATAAACGTCATAAAGTTACGTCATATAGAGGTACAGGTTTTTAAACACCTATGTGGACATAAACGTCGTACAGTTACGTCAAGTAGAGGTACAGCTCTGTAAATACTTATGGGGACATAAACGTCATACAGTTACGTCATATAGAGGTACAGTTCTGTAAACAACTATGTGGACATAAACGTCTTACAGTTACGTCATGTAGAGTTACAGTTCTGTAAATACGTATGGGGACATAAACGTCATACAGTTACGTCATATAGAGGTACAGTTCTGTAAACACATATGTGGACATAAACGTCGTACAGTTACGTCATATAGAGGTACAGTTCTGTAAACACCTATGTGGACATAAACGTCATACAGTTACGTCATATAGAGGTACAGTTCTGTAAACACATATGTGGACATAAACGCCATAAAGTTACGTCATATAGAGGTACAGTTCTGTAAACACCTATGTGGACATAAACGTCGTACAGTTACGTCATGTAGAGTTACAGTTCTGTAAATACTTATAGGGACATAAACGTCACACAGTTACGTCATGTTGCGGTACGTAATAATCAGCACACACAACGTCATGTATTCCAACTCATGCAGACTCAACGAAATTGAGCCTACAGTCTCAAAACCTGTGTGATGTCAATTTTATGTTTATCCTGCCATTTGCCCTGCACTGTCCCAACTGGTACTTAGAAACTTACCTAGCCTGATGACAAAAACCGTATCATCATCGTCCTGTAGTCTGTCTTCCGACAGGTCCACAGCCTCTTTCAAAGCCAGTTCTTTACAGAGCGCGTTCTAGTGCTTTATCTTTCATTTCCAGTTACAACTCGTTTCCTTAAGATAATCCAGTAGCTGCTTACGTCTTCTTCCCTAAATTCCCGTCACTCCTATCCTTCCCTCTATCTTTCCTTCAATATTGTGCTTGAGGAGGCAGTTCCCACGCAAGATATAAGTCGTAATTGCCAACATTCGGAGAAGTGACGTGTTTCTGTTTGGTGTAATAAACACACTTTACTGTGCTCCCCCAAAAATATGCTCGAATTCCATGAATCACTTATCTCATTAATTCAAATGTCTGTAATTCTTAACACAAAGAACACTGAATAAATATTAGATTACAGGAGAACAGAACAGACACATTTCTGACTGTTGCAGCGTTGATAGTAAAGGGAGTTATTAGAACAGAAGTGCTTATGTAAGGCGTACTTACAATAGGTGAATGTAACAAGGGACAGCATTGCTGAGAAGCGTCTTATTCAGAGAACACAAAGCTTGTGACTGTGAATACAAAGTATACGACTGTGGACACAGAGTATGTGACTGTGGACGCAATGTATGTGACTTTGAGTACAAAGTAAGCGACTGAGGACACGGTGTATGTGACCGCGGACACTCTATGTGACTCTGGACACAATATATGTGACTGAAGACAATGTATGTGACTGTGGACAAAATGTATGTGACTGTGAGTACAAATTATGCGACTGTGGACAGAGTGTATGTGACTGTGGACAAAATAAATGTGACTGGACACAATGTATGTGACTGTGGACACAATGTATGTGACTGTGAGTACAAATTATGCGACTGTGGACAGAGTGTATGTGACTGTGGACAAAATAAATGTGACTGGACACAATGTATGTGACTGTGAGTACAA
>Ga0123355_10018983_pt1 | contig 10934 bp, 9 predicted proteins | sample TergutEmb28metaG_3_FD_89872 | JGI IMG/M metagenome (GOLD analysis project Ga0123355, IMG submission 89872) | Embiratermes neotenicus P1 segment gut microbial communities from Petit-Saut dam, French Guiana - Emb289 P1 | ecosystem: Host-associated > Arthropoda: Insects > Digestive system > Gut ...
CATGAGTGCATAGTAATCATAGATAAGTAACCAGTTTTTTCAAGCAAATCAAAATTGCGGTCAATAAACACGACACACAAATCAGTTTTACTGTTTGGAAAATGCTTTTTTACCCAATCGGCTTGTTTCGGTGTTGGTGTAAAATAAGGCGGATTAGTAACCACTACATCATACTTTTGCGAAAGCAATCTACGGAAATGCCAGCCATTCAGTCTATCTACATCACTAATATAATTCTTGTCAGTAATTCCAAGCACATCATCAGGCATTGCCCCCAATTCCTCAACCTTAATAAGTGAACCAAATTCCTCCAGTTCGCTATCGCCCTTTGCCGAATAAACCATAGGTTGGGGTATGGCTTCGTCACCTCTTGGTCTAAAGAAGCGACGGTTTTTGCTTCGTGCTTTCATCATCAAGGCAAAATAAGCAAGTTGACAAGCTCTATCATCAATATCAAGCCCATGCAGATTTTTTTCCAGTATCAAGTTGGGTATATCCCTTTCGGCATAGCCTTCACTTTCATAAATCTGGTAAAGCACATCAAAGGCATACACCAAAATATGACCACTGCCCATACAGGGGTCTATAAACTTTATATCTTCGGGCGTTTTGATAGGGCTTGCTTGTCGCATAGCCTTTAGCTGTTTGGCTACTTCTGGCTCTTGCTCTGCTTCTTCCAAATAATATTTCCAGTTTGCCTTTAGTGTGTCGTTGGGCTTGCGCTCTAGCCACAACCGCCCAAGACTGTTTTCCACCATATATTTTACAATCCATTCTGGCGTAAAAAGCTGTGTAGCCGCTGGAATTGTATCTTTATTGATTTTTATATTCTTTTTTAGCCCTGCAAAAACTTCATCTTTCTTTTCAGATATATAAAATTGGTATAACCAGCCGATTATTTCAATTTGACCCTGTTTGGTTAGGTCAAAATTGCTTTCATCAACCTTGGTTATAAGGTCGTAAACAATGCCGTCTTTAGAAATAAGGCTATCAGGCAAAAGGCTATATGAATCATCACTATCCACGCCTTTGAAAATACCTGGTAGGATTGATGATAATTTTTTGCATTGCTCAATGAGAACATAACGATATAGCCTATCCGTGGCGTTCATGTCTGTTTTTTCTAGCATTTCCGCCATTATATCACGGTCAACATAATCAAGGCGGGCTATTTCCCTTATCGCTTCTGGCTCTAATCGCCCTTCTTCACGGCTTGATAAAATACGAATATTTGATGGAAGCCATTCGTTTACTTCCATAATCCGCAAAACAATAAGACGGTTAAACCATGTGCAAGCCATATTTTCAATTTGTTGTGGGCTTACTTCTTTATTTAAGATAGTTGCCTTGCGCTTTACAGCTTCAATCAGCTTACGGCGGGCTTCTACTGCATAATTTTTAATTGCTGTTTTGTCCATTTATAAATCCACCCCATTAAGTGTTTAATCGTTCGTGACTTTCGCCAAGTGGTATTCCACCAAGTTCTATCAGTTTTTTATTGCCCTCTGTTGCTTGCCCGTCATCTTTAACATAAAGAGGGCAGTATTTCTTATTAATGCAATCAACCGCACCTTTGTAACTTCCCCCTTTGCCGTCACCGCTTGATACTACAACAGCATAATCGCTACTGGCGTAGATGTACTTATTGCGTTCCAAAGCATTATATCCTTGGAACGCTGCATCAGGGTGAAAAGCCGATAAGGTCAACATTTTATCCCATAAAATAAACTCGGCGTTCTTTGCAATATAGCCTGTCATATCGTCAGATACAAAAGTTACAACCTTGCCCCCAGCGTGGAGGGCTGATTCTTTGGCTATAGAATCTACGCCCCTTGCACCACCTGATACTATAACACGGTTATTTTGTGCCGATATTCGGGCGTGTTTTGTTGTGTAATCTCTTTCGCCGTCCGTAACTTCCCTAGAGCCAATAATCGCAACGGTTTCCGCTTCTAAAAGACGGGTATCTCCGCAGTAAAAGAAGATGATAGGGGCTTGTTTGCCCATCGCTTTTTTCAACTTGGCGGGGTAGCTGTTCTGTATACGGCTTGTTACATAGATTTTCTTTTCAGCCAGTCGGTCAAGTTCCTCGCCCAGTTTGTCGGCACGACTAAGCAATTTAGATATTTGGTCAACTTCTTTTTCATTAAAACTAAAAAGCCCTGATATATCAGAGAATCTTTCTTCTAAAAATATGGAGGGCATGAACCCCAAACTATCCATGCGCGTTTCTAGTTTATTAAAAGCGGCTGTAGTTAGGGGTTTTACTGTGTTTTTATCATTTTTTGTATCGTAACCAAGGGTGGAGCATAGAACCACCAAGGCTAAATTATCCTTTGCTGTCATTTTATCACCTATACAATACGAATTGTAGTATCATCGCTTAATTCTTTTTCCAGTTTCACCCTCAAATCATCAAGTAAGCGGTCAATATCTGCTTTGCTTTCTATCTGGCTTGTACCGCTAATTAATTGCTTAATACTTACGGTCTTGGTTGGCTTACGTGTTTCTTTTGGAATCTCGCCAGTTGGATTTTGCGCCCTTGCAAGTTTAGCGGTTTCATCAATAAACATCTGAATAAAGCGTAATTTTATTCGGTCGCTATCTTCTTTTAATACTAGGGCGTTGAAAATTTTATTGCTACTATCAAGCCTTTTTATAAGGGCTTCAAAAGCATTTTGAACTTCACTCTTAAACTTGTCCTTAAATGGGCGTTTTTCCAAGTCGGCAAGGGTGTAAGCCATATCATTTTCAATGATTGCACGAATGGGTTTACATTCTTCCTCTAAAATTTTAAGATAGCTTGCCATAAACTTATCCCTAAGTCCTGTAAGATTCTGAATTTCAGAGTATGGAGAACGTGACTTTACAATCCGTTCAATGTCATTTACAAAACCAATAGTTTCTTCATCAACTACATAGGTTCGGCTTCCTTCATATATCGCAAGTAACTCAATAGCCTTGTCAAAAATAGGGCGTTGTGTGCCAGCAAAGAATTTTTTTATATCAGTAACATCTTGTGCATAGTCAATCATTTCTTCTTTTTCTGTTTGGAGTGCTTCAAAAAAGCTCTTGGTGTCCTTAATCTGTATAACGCGCTCCAAAACTTTCTTACCACCATCAAGTACGGTTTTGCCAGGGTATGGTATGCCTTTTGTGTATTCAGCAAGCAAATCTTTGATGCTATCGCCATCATTGCCTGTTAATTCGGCAGTAATTATGGCTCTGATTTCTTTCATAATGCCATCTTCGTCAATGGGAAGCCCACTCTTGGCAAAAACATCTCTTGCTATGTCTTTTGCCATTGCTAAAAGATGCGGGCTAACAGTATCACGAATTTTAACAACCAGTCTATCAGTATACTCGCGCTTGATGCAATAGTTAATCACATTTGTGTCAAGTGTTGTTATATTTTCACCACTTAATTCAAAGCGGATTTTTTGCTCTTTGAAAAGCGTTAGCATTATGCCCGCAATGTCGTATTTCTTCCACGCATAGGGGGCTTTTCCGAACCGCTCTGAAATGCTACGCACCGTATTGGTTATGTTTAAGGCTGTACTTTTGGCGATTACATCATACAACTCATCTAAAGCATGATGGTTGGGGTCTTTGTTCTCTGAACCATCATGCGTGGTTGCATGTACCATCTTTGTCTTGAAAATATCCTCTAAGGCTTTAACTGTAAGAAATGGCTCTTTAATATAATTTAACTTTTTGTAAATAATATCTACTAAATCTGTGAGAGCATCATACAACCGCTCTTTTGGGGCTTTCTCTCTTATATTTAACTTGTTGCCGTTCACAAAAATATCTGCCCTTTTTAAGGCTTCGATAATTAAATCCTTGTAGCGGTCAAGCCGCTGTGTACCTTCACGGCGTTTTGTGGCTACAATAGTTTCTGCTGTGTCGGTGAAAATCCTATCCTTGCCACGACGAATAAATTCATCAATTTGCATAGATTGTTTTAATTCTTCAATAAAATCTGCATTGGAGGGCAATACAACTAAAACATTGTTTTCTTTGCCTGACCTCAAAGATATTGCTGTTTCGTCTGAATTGCCTGAATAATACGGAGTGATTACACGTATACCCATTTCTTCTTTTTGGTTGCCTAATGATTTATCATCTACATAGGCGTTGAATGTGAAATCATGGCTTGCGTTATATCTAAATTTTCTATCAAGCCCAAATATTGTAGAGAATATTAGCTTGCTAGCTTCATCTACCAAAGTGCTGGGGTCAATACGAATATCAGTTATTTCACGGTTAATGTCTTGCTCCTCGTTAGTAAGGAAGATATATTGGTCGCCATTACGGATAACAAATCGCTGTTCTTCTAGTCGTCTAAAGGATTCATTTAACTGATTCTTTGTATCTAATCTTACTTGGTCAACATGATTTAACATAAGCGTTGTGATATTTTCAAGGTTGGGCGAAAATTTGTCGGCTATATATTTAATCATAAATAAAACTTTCAAAACTTCCACGTCAAAGGCGGTTAGGGCTGCCCCACGGTCGGCACTATCCTTTGCATCCAAAATAACCTTGCGGATATTATGGTCAAGGAAAGTTTCTACTGTTTTGTAAAAAGCGTTAAATGGTATCAAAGTGCCATCTTCCGAATCTGCAAATTGCATGGCGGCTTCTTGGAAAGCGTTAAGCAAAGAGCGTTCGCCCTCTGATAAATGTTTTCCAGATGCGCCATGTGTCCTTATCCCGTTGAAAACTTCTTGCAACAGCTTAAATTGATACGGAATAAATGGGTACACATCAATAAAATTATCTGCCGATTCATAAATCTGCATTTCCTGTTTTCCTTGTGAAAAGGTTATAAGATTTTTAATGACGGAATGTTTATCTTCATATGATAGGTGCAGTCTATCCCTTGCACCATCTTTTTTATCAAGTAGCCTTTTTTTGATTACCTCGTCTACATTGGCAGACGAAAGTTTAAGGCGCGTATCAAAACGCCCTATGATTTTGGAAAAAGCATCACGGTCTAGGTTTTTAGAAATTAGGTCAATATCCTCTTGCCCTGTACAAATCACCCAAGCCCTTCCACCACATTCAGTACCAAGCCCTTCAACGATATTTTGGAGATTAAGCATAAGGGGACCAGACGAGCCTATGTACTGCCCCACCTCATCACATAGAAAAATAATAAACTGCTTTTTTCCAGTTTGTTTTTCTTTTGCTTCTATATATTCACGTACACGACGAGCAAAGGTGCTTATATCAAGTGAATATTCACCCTCTGAACGATTGCACCATGCAACTGCCGCTTCTTTACTCATTGCTTTTGATGCTTCTAATGCCTTGATGATGTTATCTTGTTCAAAATAAAAATCCTCACGAGCATCATTCCATTCGGCATTAGCAATTTCATTAAAGTGCTTTTTGAAATCATCATAAACGCCACGCTCTACCATTTGCCGTTCTAAATCTGCCATCCACGGCATACTGGCACAAAAACCTTGCATTTTGTTAAACATCTTCATAAAGACTTTTACAATGGGGTCTTTACCTGTTTTTGTGCTTGAATCTGTTTCGGCATCTATATTAAAAAGAATAATGTCTGCATTGGTATCAGTTGCCACCTGCATATCAGCCATAACAAAACCATCAGCAATTTTGCCTTCAAAAAAGCTAATGGCTTTATTACCACCATATAAACGCTCTCCCAAAAGGTAGGAAAGTATTTTAAGAAAGTGTGATTTACCGCTTCCAAAGAAGCCAGAAATCCACACGCCCATTTTATCAGTGTTTTGTTTTGTGCCTTTTTGATAGGCGTTAAAAAAGGTTTTAAAATGCTCCTGCAATTCTTTAGTGACAACATATTCTGATAATTCGGTGGTTATAATTTCGTTAGTATCTTGCCCAACTTTAACCACACCTTGGATTGGTCGGCTAATTTCTTTTATAAACATATCATTAATCTTCATTTGTTACCTCCATTTTGCTAGAAATTATCAGTTTATAGTTTTTAGTAAAAGCCCTTCTGAAAACTTTGGACTAAAAACCGAACACTTACAACTATACGAGCTTAAAAGCCCTGTAATAGTTGTCATCCGTTATTTCGCCAAACAAACTTAACTTGCTTGTGTAGTAGCCTGGAAAAAACATAACCAATGGATTTCTGTCTACTTTGCTGTGTAAATTGTTTAGCACAGTATGGGAACGAATAACAGGCCATGCTTTACCTACACCCACCAAAAACACAATATCATGTTCTGGTGTAAGATTTTCTGAAATTTTAGTAACTATCAAATCGCTATCAAGAGTTAAGCGAAGGGTACGCTTAATTGGTTCTATCACTTCATAACTGCCTTTTGCTTGCTCCATTTGAATTACTTTATTCAGATATCCTTTTTCATCCAAAACATCTATCATAATATCGTAAAGGTCAAATATCTTTACAGTCACATTTTCGTGCTTACTATTTATGTGTTTAGCTAAAAATTCCACATGGTCACGTACTTGCATTTCTTCCTTGGCATTGTAATCTACAATCCAAAAATTAACCTCGTTGGCTGTACCGCGCCCTGTACGAAAATTCATATCTAAAATTTTTGGTTCAAGCTGCTTTAGTCTTGCGCTTAAATTTGTCACGGTCTATACCTCCAACAAAATGGCTTTCATGTATACCTTATCTTCATCATCAAACAAACTGTAAAATTCCCTATCCACGATTGGGGGTAAAATATCAAAACCACTTCCGTTCTTTTTTGCTAATCCTGCACCTATCAAAGTGCTTTTAATGGCATTGCGAACTTTTATAAGGTTATCTGTTTTCCAATTTGCTACTGTATTAGAATTTTGAATTTTACGGTCAATAAATTCTTCAAAATCTCTATCATCAATTTTTCTATACCCTAAACTAAATTTGTCTGCGACAACTTCATGCATATACTCAAATAATAACTTGTCCGATTTCATCATTGCGAAAAACGCAACTAATTTGCCTTCATCATCATATCCTGATGCAATTACCTTGATGAGCTTATCATTTATTGTAGATAATCTAGCAAGCATTTTGGAGGGTAATTCACGTCTGCGTTGTTCTTTATCAAGCTGATAAATATTATTTTCAACTGAAAGAGCAAGAATTTCTTCTTTTGATTTCCCTTTGCATAAAAGTAAGGCAGTTCGTTTCATTTCTAAAAATAGAAATGGCATGTTTTTAATAGCAGATGTGTAATTTTGCTTCAATTACATCAACCTCCGTTTTCACCCTCTATCTTATTTGCATTTTCATCAGGCACCATTTCCACAATGTCGGATATGTCACAGACGAGTGCTGTGCAAATTCTAGTCAACACATCCAAACCTACAGACTGGTCTTTAGAAAGTTTGGCAAGGGTGTTGGTGCTTATGTCTGCCAATTTAAGCAAGTCTGTCTTTTTTAATCTTTTATCAAGTAACAATTTCCACAATTTCAAATAACTTATCTTCAACAAGATACCTTCCTTCTTTGAAATTTTAACCAACAACAAAATCAAGTGTTTGTTGTATAGCCACACTAAATAGTGAAGAAACACTCTGGGACTGATATTCTCCAATTTGCTCCATCAGAATAATCATAGTATATCATTCTTGCGTTTGCAATATAAAATATCAAACTTGGCAATTATGTTGTGCTATTTGAGAAATTATATTGATGAATTTCTAACCTTGATTTATCTCATCTCCCAAATTAGGCGATAAAATAAAGGGCTGTAGCGAAAAAAATTATTGCATAATAATTTGTCAACATGGTATTATTCCTATGTTCAAACAAATCAGGGTTTATCACTAGCGAGGACATTTGCATTGACGATGGTATGAATTGCATAATGATATTTTCAGGTGATAGTGGCTGACTGCTTGACGCTAATACCAAGTAATTGAGGGAGTTTTTGAATATGAATGAAATAATCCGCAAGCGTAAATCCATAAGAAAATTTGATATGACAGCTTTGGACGAAACTACACTCGAAAAAGTGAAATCGTTTGTTGATTCCACAAAATCTTTGTTTACTGGTATAAAATACAAGATTGAATTTGCAGTAAAAACTAAAGGCTTGTTTAACATAAAAGCCCCTCATTATTTAGTTTTCAAAAGCGAAACGAAAGAAGGTTCATATGAAAATATAGGCTTTATTGGGCAACAGATAGATTTATTCCTTACCGAATCAGGTCTTGGTTCATGTTGGTTAGGAGTTGCAAAAGAGATTAATGGCAATGGCAATGATAAAGATACAGGATTGCCCCATGTTATTTGTATGGCGTTTGGAAAGCCTGCCGAATCCCTTTATCGTGAATTATCTGACTTCAAACGTAAGCCATTAGATGTAATTAGCGAAGGAAACGATGCACGCATAGAAGCCGCCAGACTTGCCCCAAGCGGAATGAATAGGCAAAATTGGTTTTTCGTTGCAGATAATGGCAAAATTCATTGTTTCAGAAAAAAGCCTGACTTAATATCTGGTCTGTTCTTTGATAAACTTGAATCAATCGACATTGGCATTGCTATCTGCCATATTGCAATGGAGAGTGAAAATTTTGTGTTTAACAAAAAAGACAATGCACCCATAAAGAAAGGCTTTATTTATATTGGAACGGTGGAATAATGCGAATCTTAATTGATGCCGATGCTTGCCCAGTTAAAGAAATAATAGTTAGACTGACTAAATAGCGAAAAATTCCTGTCACCATGCTAATTGATACATCACACCAAATAAATGACGGCTACAGCACAGTTATAACCGTAGATAAAGCCGCTGATAGCGTGGATTATGCCCTTATGGGCTTACTAGCTCGTGAAGATATTGTTGTCACACAAGATTTTGGGCTTGCTACTATGGTGCTTGGCAAGGGAGCAAAGGCGATAAACCAAAACGGCATGATTTATACAAACGACAATATAGACAGGCTTCTTATGGAACGGCATATTGGGGCAAAAGTGCGTAGAAGTGGCGGTAAAACAAAGAGACCAGCCAAGCGAACTAAAGAAGATAACGAGCAATTTGAAGCCACTTTTATCAATATTATTGAAAATAAATAATTCAGAAAAAATAATGCAAACTCACTTATAACACGGCAAACAGTTGTCGTGTTTTTGTGTGTATAGTAAATCCATAATAATTACAAAGGGGCTTGGCTTGTAATGAAACTTGACCGATTGATGGGTATTCTCACGATTCTGCTTCAAAATGACCGTGTTACTGCCCCATATTTAGCTGAAAAGTTTGAAGTCAACCGCCGTACTATTGGCAGAGATATTGATACACTCTGCCAAGCTGGAATACCTATTGTCACTCATCAAGGCACTGGTGGTGGCATTTCGATTGCCGAGGGATTTAAACTAGATAAAAGCGTTTTGACCATAGGAGAATTATCAGGTATTATCGTTGCCCTTAAAGGTATTGGCAGTGTATCTGAACAATCACGCATTGAGCGAACCTTGGATAAATTGGGGGCAAACGCTGATGCAGTTGTTTCTTTACATGAGCCGATAGTTATTGACCTTGCATCGTATTATAAGGGGCATTTGACAGAAAAAATCGAAACCATCAAGCAAGCCATTTTTGGTAAACAAATTATCGAATTTGATTATTATTACGAAAAAGGCGAAAGCCACCGTAGACTTGAGCTGTACATCGTAATTTTTCAGTGGGCATCATGGTATGTGTTTGGATTTTGCTTACAGCGGCAAGACTGGCGAATGTTCAAGTTAAACAGACTTTGGAATTTAGCGCAAACAAATAATAATTTTACCATGCGTGATATACCGCCAGAAAAGCGAGATTATAACAGACATTTCAGTGACGATATAAAGCTAGTCGCCCTTTTTGACAAGTCTGTCAAATACCAACTTATTGAAGCATATGGGCTGGATAGCTTCCGTGAAAATGATGAAGGATTACATTTTGAGTTTGGGTATACTAATAAAAACTATACGATAAGTTGGCTTCTTAGTTTTGGTGATAAAGTTAAGGTAATAGAGCCACCAGACCTTGCAGATGAAATTCAAGTAGTAGCAAAAAATATTTTATCACGCTATTTGTAACATGACATGCCGTTGTCATGTTTAGTCTGTTATTATTTAGACGTTCTTTAAACAAAGTAAATTTTGGAGGTATTATTATGATTGAATCATTAAAGGCTCTTTTGGCGGATTGGAAAGAAACGCGAAGCATTACATTAGCATTTTTAGAAGAATTAAGCGATGCAGACCTAGACAAAGAACTGCCCAGAAAGGTTCTGAACACCATTCGTCTACAGGCTTATGAATTAACCTTGTTTCAAAGGGATATTGTCAATGCATTAGGTACAGATAAATTAGCCTATGAAGAAGAATATCACTATGCAAATATGCCAACAAATGGCATTGTTGAAAGAATGGCTGAACTTGATAGCCAGCTAGAAATCGCTCTTGAATCACTAAATGGCAATGAAATAATGGAATACTATGGTAGACAACGAAACGTGCATCAAATCATTTCAATGTTTATAGGACATGAAAATATGCACATTGGTCAGATTATTGCGTTTTGCTATGCCACAGGAATAGAAATTCCTAAAAGCATATCTGAACCAATGGCACTTGAAGGGTAAAATTATCTTAAAATCCGGTAGTGTAAAGTTGCCTATGAAAAAATAGCCCTAACTGTACCAAACAACAGAGTGAAGGTCAAAAGCGAGTTTAACGCATTGAGGGCATTACTGGTTATAAAAAAACAGACACCCATCAAAGGATGTCTGCAAAAAACCATATAAAGCCCATAGTAACCTGCTCAAGTTGTTCTCCAGCATTGCTCTATCCTCGTTACTGCAAGTTAATTATATCCTCAACGAGTAGACGATAAACTGCTATTAAACTGTTTGGAGTTCTAAAATTTTCTTCTGCCCCAAGCTAATGAGGATTTGCCATTTGGCTGGCATATTGTCGGCAA
>Ga0123355_10018984_pt1 | contig 10934 bp, 6 predicted proteins | sample TergutEmb28metaG_3_FD_89872 | JGI IMG/M metagenome (GOLD analysis project Ga0123355, IMG submission 89872) | Embiratermes neotenicus P1 segment gut microbial communities from Petit-Saut dam, French Guiana - Emb289 P1 | ecosystem: Host-associated > Arthropoda: Insects > Digestive system > Gut ...
CCCTGACGGCGGCCGCGCTCGTGGCGACGATGGCCGAAGATTGTGGTCCGTGCACGCAGCTGGTCGTGACGAGGGCGGAGAGAAGCGGCGTGCCTTCGCCACTGATCCGTGCCGTGATTGCCGGCGACGAGCGCCAAATGACCGACGCGGCAAAGCTCGCCGTCCGCTTCGCCAGGGCGACGCTCGCCCATGACCCCGAGGCCGACGCGTTGCGGGAGGAAATCGAGCAGCGCTGGGGCAAACGTGCGCTGATATCGCTGGCTTTCGCCATCGCGGCAGGCCGCGTCTATCCGACGGTCAAATACGCATTGGGGCATGGCAAGAGTTGTCAGCGCCTGACGGTGGGCGGCGTGGCGACCCCGGTGTTGAAAGAGGCTGCGTGAGCGACAAGACGCCGATCGGAGCAGCGGCAAGCTTTGAGCCGCATCGCCGCCATTTGATGGCCCTCGCCTACCGCATGCTAGGCTCGCTGGTCGAAGCCGAGGATGCGGTGCAGGAGGCCTATCTGCGCTGGCATGACACGGACCGGGCCAGGGTCCGCAATCCGCAGGCGTTTCTGTCGCGCACCGTCATGCGCCTCTGCCTCGACCAGCTCAAATCGGCGCGGCGGCGGCGCGAGGCCTATGTCGGCCCGTGGCTGCCGGAACCGGTGCTGGAAAGCGCCGCGCTCGACGCCGACTCGGCGAGCGATTACGCCCAGGATCTGTCGGTGGCGTTGATGCTGACCCTCGAACGGCTGTCGCCGCTCGAGCGCGCCGCGTTTTTGCTGCACGACATCTTCGAAGTCGGCTTTGCCGAGATCGCCGAGACGCTGGGCCGCAACGAGGAGGCCTGCCGTCAGCTTGCCGCCCGCGCGCGCGCCCATGTCCGGGCGGCGCGGCCGCGCTTTCATCCGGCCGACGAGGAAAACGCCAAGCTGCTGGCGGCGTTCAAGGAAGCGGCCGAAAGCGGCAATGCGGCGGGTCTCGCCGCCTATCTCGCCAAGGACGCCGTGCTTCTGTCGGATGGCGGCGGGAAAAAGGCGGCCGCGCTCAACCCGATCCATGGTGCCGACCGCATTCTCCGGCTGGTCGAGGGGTTGGGACGCAAAGGCGCCGGCCCCTTCCGCTTACGCTACGCCCCGATCAACGGGATGCCCGGCTTCATCCTCGCCGGGCCCGACGACGATGTCGAGACGGTCGCACTCGACATCGTCGACGGCAAGATCGTCGCGATCTACAGCGTGCGCAATCCCGACAAGTTGCATCGCGTCGCGTTCTAGTTGTTGCTCTCCTGCCGTCGCTCGGCGCGTCGCTTCCTGCTCCCCCAACGCGCAGCCGGAGAATAGATTGGCAGGCGATGCCGGCACTCCCTTATGCTTATCGCGCGGCCTCGATATGGGCCGTTACGGCGGCAACGCTGCTGGTGCACCTTGCGGTCGCGGGGCGCTACGACTTTTTCCGCGACGAGCTCTATTTCATCGTCTGCGGCCGGCATCCGGCATTGGGTTATGTCGACCAGCCGCCGTTGGTGCCGTTACTGGCGGCGGCAACCCAGGCGTTCGGCGCCTCGCTGTGGCTGTTGCGGCTGCCGGCGGCGCTTGCCGCCGCGGCTCTGGTGCCGCTGACGGCAGCGCTGGCGCGCCTCCTCGGGGGCGATGGGAGAGCGGCACTGATTGCCGGCGCCGCCAGCGCGATCTCGCCGGTGCTGATCGGGCTGAGCGCCACCCTTTTCACCTCGAGCTTCGATGCGCTGGGATGGACGGCCATCGCCTATTTAGTCGCCCGCGCGGTTTTGAAGGGCGAGGACCGGGCGCTCCTCTGGGCGGGGCTGGTTGCCGGTATCGCCTTCGAGACCAAATACGGCGTCGTGCTGTGGCTCGCCGGGCTTGCCATCGGCCTGGCGCTGACCCAGGAACGGCACCTCTTTCGGCGCCGGTCGCTGTGGCTGGGCGCGCTCGTCGCGCTCCTCGTCGCATTGCCCAACCTCGTGTGGCAAACCCTCGAGGGCTGGCCGTTCCTTGAGGTCACGGCGCACCACGCGCGCGACAATCTCACCGGCTCGCCGCTCCATTTCGTCCTGCACCAGATTTTTCTGGTAAATCCGTTGCTGGCGCCGCTGTGGGTCGCGGGATTGATCGTGCCGTTCACGCTCCGCGAATTGACGCCGGCCCGCTTCCTGCCGATCGCGTGGCTCACCGCCGCGATCCTCACCTGGGGATCCCACGGCAAGGATTATTATCTCGCCGGAGCCTATCCGACCCTCTTTGCCATCGGCGCGGTGGCCGCGGCGCGCCTCGGGCTCTGGCTTCGCGTGATCCTGGCGGGAGGCGCCGTGGCGCTCACCCTCATCGCCTTGCCCATCGCCTTGCCGATCCTGAGCCCCGACCGGCTTGGTCCCGATATGGCGCGCACGCGCCTGCGTCCGCAGCCGAACCAGAGGTCGTCCGTCGGCGCGGCGCTGACGCAGTTATTCTCCGATCAATTCGGCTGGCGCAGCCTCGAAGAGACGGTCGCCGACGCCTACCATGGATTACCGGCGGCCGAGCTCGCGCACGCCGCGATCCTGGCGCGGAACTACGGCCAGGCCGCGGCGCTCGATTTCTACGGCCCTGCCGACCGCTTGCCGCCGGCGATGAGCGGCCACAACCAGTACTACCTTTGGGGGCCGCGCCCGACCGACGGGGAGGCATTGATCCTCATCGGCCACGACGCGGCCAGGTGGCGCGGGCGGTGCGCCAGTCTCGATGTCATCGCGCGCGCCGACAATCCCTACACCATGCCTTATGAAAAAGGCCCGATCCTGGTGTGCCACGGCTTCAAGGGCGACATCGCCAAGGTCTGGCCCAGGATCAAGATCTATTACTGAGCAGGGGGACCGCACATGGCCCAACGCGGGCGCGGGCGCGCGCCCACTTTACCTCGCGTGCCAAATCCCAATATAGAAGTCCGCCCGCCCATGGACGTCTCCCTTCCTCTATCGCCGCCGACCACGCCGCTGGCGCTCTACGTTGCGCGCCGCGACGCCGGCGAGCTGTCGCCCGACGCCGCCCAGGAAGATGCCGTGCTGCAGCTGGACGCGCTGGCGGCGCAATTGGCCGATTACACGCCGTCGAACGGCGGCCGCGGCTGGCGCGCGCGGCTCGGGCTCCGTCATGCTGCGCCGGTGCCGAGGGGGCTCTATATCTGGGGCGCGGTCGGACGCGGCAAGTCGATGCTCATGGACCTCTTCTTCGACGTGGCGCCGGCCGCGAAAAAACGCCGCGTGCATTTCTTTGCCTTCATGCAGGAGGTGCACGCCCGCCTCCACGCGCGCAGCGACGGAGAGGCCGATCCCATTCCGGTGGTCGCGGCCGCGATTGCCGCCGAGGCGACGCTGCTTTGCTTCGACGAGCTCGAGGTCTGGGATATCGCCGACGCGATGATCCTCGGGCGGCTGTTCCAGGCGTTGTTCGCGCTCGGCGTGGTGGTTGTCGCCACCTCCAATCGCGCGCCCGACGATCTCTACCAGGACGGGCTGCAGCGCGACCGTTTCCTGCCGTTCGTCGCGCTCCTGAAGGAGCGCATGGCGGTGCTGCGGCTCGACGGCGAGCGCGATTACCGGCTCCGGCGTTTCGCCGGCCGCCAGACCTATATCGTTGCGCCCGGCGGCGGCGGTCAGCGCGCGCTCGCGGCCGCTTTTGCCGCATTGACCGGAGGCGCCGACGGGAAGCCGGTCGAGCTCCCTTTGCTGGGCCGGAAGCTCGCGGTCCCGCGGGCTGCCAAGGGCGTCGCCTGGTTCGGCTTCGACGAGCTGTGCGCGCGGCCGCTCGGTCCCGCCGACTACCTGGCGCTGTGCGAGACCTTCCACACCTTCGTCGTCGAGGGCATCCCGGTGATGAGCCGGCGCCTCAGAAACGAGGCCCGGCGCTTCGGCGTCTTCATCGACAGCCTCTACGAGGCCCACGGCAATCTGGTGGCGAGCGCTGACGCGCCGCCCGAGGCGCTCTACCCCGACGGCGACGGCAGCTTCGAGTTCCAGCGCACCGTCTCGCGCCTAAACGAAATGGCAAGCGCCGAGTATATCGCGGCGCGGCGCGGCTGACCGGAGCTGAACCGCGGTCGCAATCGAAGCCGCTGCCGCTGCCGCGGCAGCGTCGTGCATGCCGACGTGAGCCTCGCCCGCGTTGTCGCCCGGCGACGTTCTCCCGGGATTGGACGCGAAGCGGGTCATTGAAGGGTGCGATCCTCGTTGAGCTGTCCCGTCGGCTCTGCGACAGATGGCGACGGCCGTTGCGGCGGCCGGCGAGCCGCGATCGACCAATCGGCTGTTCAAGGGAGGGGCCGGCGCGGCGCGGAAGTTGCCGGCACAAGACCTGGTGTCCTATGCTTAAGGGAACAAACCCCAATTCGCGCTACACCCCAAAGGCATGAGGCAGTAATGGCACGCAGGAAAATCGCGCTGATCGGCGCGGGCCAGATCGGTGGCACATTGGCGCTGTTGGTCGGCCTGAAGGAGCTGGGCGACGTCGTCCTCTTCGACGTCGTCGACGGCGTGCCCCAGGGAAAATCGCTCGATATCGCCGAGGCGTCGCCGGTCGAGGGCTTCGATGCCGCGATCTCGGGGAGCACCGATTATTTGGCAATTGCGGGCGCCGATGTGGTGATCGTGACCGCGGGCGTGCCGCGCAAGCCCGGCATGAGCCGCGACGATCTCATCAGCGTCAATGCCAAGGTGGTGAAGTCCGTTGGCGAAGCCATCAAGACCCATTGTCCGGGCGCCTTCGTCATCACCATCACCAATCCGCTCGACGTCATGGTGTGGGTGATGCGCGAGGCCTCGGGCCTGCCGCCGGAGCGTGTCGTCGGCATGGCCGGCGTGCTCGACAGCGCGCGGTTCCGCTATTTTCTCAGCCAGGAATTCGGCGTCTCGGTCGAGGATGTGACCGCCTTCGTGCTGGGCGGCCATGGCGACAGCATGGTGCCGCTGGTGCGCTATTCGACCGTCGCCGGCATTCCGCTCCCCGATCTCGTCAGGATGGGATGGACCAGCGACGCCAGGCTGCAAGAGATCGTGCAGCGCACCCGCGACGGCGGCGGCGAGATCGTCAACCTCCTGAAGACGGGCTCCGCGTTTTATGCGCCCGCATCGTCGGCAATCGCGATGGCGGATGCCTACTTGAAGGACAAGAAGCGCGTCCTGCCCTGCGCCGCGTGGCTCACCGGCCAGTATGGCGTCAAGGACCTCTATGTCGGGGTGCCGGTGGTGATCGGCGCCAAAGGCGTCGAACGCATCGTCGAGATCGCGATGAACGCGGAGGAAAAAGCCGCTTTCGACGCATCGGTGGCGGCGGTGCGCTCGCTGCTCGAGGCGACCCGGAAGCTCCAGGCGGCGTGAGCCGGCGCGGCGGCGCGAGAAGACCCATGTGACCCGGGACCCCGAAAGCCCGATCAACAGGCTAGGCTGGCAAGCCTCGTCTCCCTACTTTTAAGAGAGGCCGCATCCATGGCGGCGAGTCGAAACAATGTCGCTTGAGCAAACCACCTTTCTCTACGGCGCCAACGCCACGTTCATCGCCGAGCTTTACATCCGCTATCTCGCCGACCCCGATTCCGTCGACGCCAGCTGGCGCGGCTTCTTCGCCGACCTCGCGGACCAGACCCCGGCCATTCTGAAGGAGCTGGCGGGACCCGATTGGGCGCCGGGGCGCAGCCGCGTCATCGGCAACGGTCTCGACACCACGGCCGGGGCCCTCAAAGCCAACGGCCATGCCGCCCCGGTCGCCGCCGCGGGCCGCGCCACGGTGCTCGATTCGCTGCGCGCGGTGGCGCTCGTCCGCGCCTACCGCGTGCAGGGGCATCTCATCGCCGACCTCGACCCGCTCGGCCTGGCGCGGCGCACCGAGCATCCCGATCTCGACCCCGCGACCTACGGCCTCAGCGAGGCGGACATGGAGCGCCCGATCTTCATCGACGGCCTCTTGGGTTTCGAGACCGCGACCCTGCGCCAGATCATTGCCGCCTGCCGCGCCACCTATTGCGGCCATGTCGGCGTCGAATACATGCACATCCAGGAGCTGGAGCAGCGGCGCTGGATCCAGCGCCGCATCGAGGTGCCGCGCAACCAGACCGAATTCACGGTCGAGGGCAAGCGCGCGATTCTCGAGCGCCTCATCGTCGCCGAGGGCCTCGAGCGCTTTCTCGACAAGCGCTACACCGGCACCAAGCGGTTCGGCCTCGAGGGCGGCGAGTCGCTGATCCCCGCTCTCGAGCAGGTCATCAAGCGCGGCGGCCAGCTCGGCGTCAAAGAGCTGGTCATCGGCATGCCGCATCGCGGCCGGCTCAATGTCCTGACCAACATGATGGGGAAGCCGTTCGCGGCGTTATTCTCCGAATTCCAGGGCAATGCCGCCCACCCCGACGACGTACAAGGGTCGGGCGACGTCAAATACCATCTCGGCACGTCGACGGATCGGGAATTCGACGGCAACAAGATGCATCTGTCCCTCACGGCAAATCCGTCGCATCTCGAAGTCGTCAATCCGGTCGTTCTCGGCAAGGTGCGCGCCAAGCAGCTCCAGCTGGGCGACGCCCAGCGCGTCAAGGTGATCGGCCTCCTGATGCACGGCGACGCCGCCTTCGCCGGCCAGGGCCTGGTCAGCGAGTCGCTCGAGCTTTCGGAGATCACTGGCTACCGCACCGGCGGGACCATTCATTTCATCGTCAACAACCAGATCGGCTTCACCACCAGCCCGGCGGCGGCGCGGTCCGGCCCCTACCCGTCCGATCTCGCCAAAAGCATCCAGGCGCCGATTTTCCACGTCAATGGCGACGACCCCGAGGCCGTGGTCCATGTCGCGCGCATCGCCACGGAATACCGCCTGCAGTTCAAGAAGGACGTGGTGGTCGACATGTTCTGCTATCGCCGTCACGGCCACAACGAGGGCGACGAGCCGGCCTTCACCCAGCCCTTGATGTACCGGGCGATCGCGGCGCATCCGACCACACGCGATATTTATGCGCGGCGCCTTGCCGAGGAAGGCATCGTCTCGGCCGCCGACGCCGCCAGGATGGCCGGCGATTTCCAGGCCTATCTCGATTCGCAATTCCAGGCGGCGAAAGGCTACCGGCCCAACAAGGCCGACTGGCTCGAAGGCGCGTGGAGCGGCCTCAAGGTGGCGTCGGGCGACGACCGCCGCGGCCAGACCTCGGTCGCGCTGACGGCGCTGCGGCAAGTCGGCGAGGCGATCACCCGTGTGCCGGCGGATTTCCATCTCAACCCCAAGATCGCGCGCCAGCTCGAGGGCAAGCGCGCGGCACTCGAATCGGGGATCGGCATCGACTGGGCGACGGCCGAGGCGCTGGCGTTCGGCACTTTGCTGGCCGAGGGCACGTTCGTGCGGCTCTCCGGCCAGGATTCGGGCCGCGGCACCTTCTCGCAGCGCCACGCCGTCCTGGTCGACCAGGAGAACGAGACCAAATACATTCCGCTCCAGCATGTCCGCGACGGGCAGCCGCCCTTCGAGGTGCTGGACTCGCCGCTGTCCGAAGCGGCGGTGCTCGGTTTCGAATACGGCTACAGTCTCGCCGAGCCCCGCGCCCTCATAGTGTGGGAAGCGCAATTCGGCGATTTCGCCAACGGCGCCCAAGTCATCATCGACCAGTTCATTTCCTCGGGCGAGGCGAAATGGCTGCGGATGTCGGGCCTGACGCTGCTGCTGCCGCACGGCTATGAAGGCCAGGGTCCCGACCATTCCTCGGCGCGGCTGGAGCGTTTCCTGCAAATGTGCGGCGGGGACAATTGGCAGGTGTGCAACCTCACGACCGCGGCCAACTATTTCCATGCGCTGCGCCGCCAGGTGCACCGCAATTTCCGCAAGCCCCTGATCGTGATGACGCCGAAATCGCTGCTGCGCAGCCCGGAGCTGGCATCGCTCCTCGATGCGATGGGCCCCGGGACCTCGTTCCATCGCGTCATCGACGAGATCGACCAGCTTGGACCCGACGAGAAGGTCCGTCGCGTGGTGCTGTGCAGCGGCAAGGTCTATTTCGATCTGCGCCGGGCGCGGCGCGAGCGCCGGATCGACGACGTCGCGATCCTGCGCCTCGAGCAGCTCTATCCGTTCCCGGCGAAGACGCTCGCCACGGCGCTGGCGCGCTATAAAAACGCCGAGCTCCTGTGGTGCCAGGAAGAGCCGCAGAACATGGGCGCATGGAGCTTCGTCGATCGCCGCATCGAAGCGGTGGCGGCAAAGCTGGACATCAAGGGCAAGCGGCCGGCCTATGCCGGACGGCCGGAAATGGCGGCGACGGCGACCGGTCTCCTCAAGCAGCACAACACCGAGCAGGCGCGGCTCGTCGACCAGGCACTGGCGGTCTGAAACGGAGAGCAGAATGGCGGTTGACATCAAAGTGCCCGCGCTCGGCGAATCTGTGACCGAGGCGAGTGTCGGCCGCTGGCTCAAGCATGCCGGCGATGCGGTCGAAATCGACGACCCGGTGGTCGAGATCGAAACCGACAAGGTGACCCTCGAAGTCAACGCACCGGCCGCGGGCACGCTCACCGACATCCTGGCGCAGGAAGGCGCCAACATCGCCGTCGGCGCGATCCTCGGCCGCATCGCCGAAGGCGCGGCGCGGCCGGCTGCGGGGCAGAAGGCCGCGCCCGCCGCTTTGAGGCCGGCACCCGCCGCGGCACCGGCGGCTGCGGCAACACCGGCCGCCAGCCGGCTCGAGCGCTCGGGTCCCGCGGTGAGGAAGCTGGTCGAGGAGCGCGGCCTCGACCCGGCCGCGATCCCGGCGAGCGGCAAGGACGGCCGCCTGACCAAGGGCGACGTGCTGGCGATGGCGACGCCCGCCCCCGCTCCGGCTCCGGCCGCCCGTCCGGCGCCGCCGCCGCGCCAGACCGGCCCGCGCGAGGAGCGGGTGCGCATGACGCGCCTCAGACGCACCATCGCGGCGCGGCTCAAAGAGGCGCAGAACACCGCCGCCATGCTGACGACGTTCAACGAGGTGGATATGAGCGCCGCGGCGGCGGTGCGCGAGAGATACCGCGACAGCTTCGAGAAGCGGCACGGCGTGCGGCTTGGCTATATGTCGATCTTCGTCAAGGCGTGCATCGCCGCGCTGAAGGACGTGCCGGCGGTCAACGCGGAAATGGCCGGCGACGACCTCATCTACAAGAACCATTACGACATCGGGGTCGCGGTCGGCACCGAACAGGGGCTGGTCGTGCCGGTGGTGCGCGACGCCGACCAGATCGGCTTCGCCGAGATCGAAAAGCGGATCGCCGATCTTGCCCGGCGCGCGCGGGACGGCAAACTGGCGCTCGAAGAGCTGTCGGGCGGGACCTTCACGATCACCAATGGCGGCATCTACGGCTCGCTCCTGTCGACACCGATTCTGAACCCGCCGCAATCCGGCATCCTCGGCATGCACAAGATTGCGAAGCGCCCGGTGGTCGTCGGCGACAAGATCGAAGCCCGGCCCATGATGTATCTCGCGCTCAGCTACGATCACCGCGTCATCGACGGCCGCGAAGCCGTGACCTTCCTGGTGCGCGTCAAGGAATGCGTCGAGGATCCCGAACGTCTCCTGTTCGAGGTGTGAGCAGATGAGCGATTTCGACGTCGTCGTCATTGGCGGCGGGCCGGGCGGCTATGTCGCCGCCATCCGCGCGGCCCAGCTCGGCATGCGCACCCTCTGCGTCGAGAAGCGCGCGACGCTCGGCGGCACCTGCCTCAACATCGGCTGCATCCCGTCAAAGGCGCTGCTGCAATCATCGGAGCATTTTGCCGAAGCGGGGCACGCGTTTGCCCAGCACGGCGTCAAGGTCGGCAGCGTGACGCTCGACCTGCCGACCATGATGGCGCGCAAGGACAAAGTGGTCGCCGCCAACACCGGCGGCGTCGACTACCTCTTTCGCAAGCACAAGATCGAGCGCGTCACCGGCAGCGCCAGCTTCGCCGCGCCGGGCACGCTCCTGGTCGACGGCAAGACCCGGCTCGAGGCGAAGTCCTATGTCATCGCCACCGGCTCGGAACCGATGCCGCTCCCGGGCGTAGCGGTCGACGAGAGATCCATCCTTTCCTCGACCGGCGCCTTGTCGCTCGACGCGGTGCCGAAGCATCTGGTCGTGGTCGGCGGCGGCTATATCGGACTCGAGATGGGCTCGGTCTGGGGCCGGCTCGGCGCCGAGGTGACCGTGGTCGAGTTCCTCGACCGGATCGTCCCGGGCATGGACAGCGAAATCGGCGCCGCGCTGCAGCGCCTCCTGCAGAAGCAGGGCTTCCGCTTCCGCCTCGGCACCAGGGTGGCGGCGGCGGCCAACGGCAAGGGCGGCGTCACGCTCTCGCTCGAATCCGCTTCCGGCGGCGCGGCGGCAGAGCTGAAGGCCGACGCCGTCCTCATCGCCGTCGGGCGCCGGCCTTACACGGTCGGGCTCGGCCTCGAAAAGGCGGGCGTGGTGCTCGACAATAAGGGCCGCATCATCGTCGACCGGCATTTCGCGACCAACGTGCCGGGCCTTTACGCGATCGGCGACGTCATTGCCGGTCCGATGCTGGCGCACAAGGCGAGCGAGGAAGGCGTGGCCCTCGCCGAGCGTCTCGCCGGTCAGAGCGGCGAGGTCGACTACGACGCGATCCCGGCGGTGATCTACACCGCGCCCGAGGTGGCGAGCGTCGGCAAGACCGAGGAAGAGCTGAAGGCCGCCGGCGTCTCATACAAAGTCGGCAAGTTTCCCTTCACCGCCAACCCGCGCGCCCGCGCCAACGGCGAGACCGAGGGCGCTGTGAAGATATTGGCGGACGCCGCGACCGACCGCGTCCTCGGCGTCCACATCATCGGCCCCGACGCCGGCACCCTCATCGCCGAATGCGTGGTGGCGATGGCATTCGCCGCCAGCGCCGAGGATATCGGCCGCATCTGCCACGCCCATCCGACCCTGAACGAGGCGGTGAAGGAGGCGGCGCTGGC
>Ga0123355_10018985_pt1 | contig 10934 bp, 10 predicted proteins | sample TergutEmb28metaG_3_FD_89872 | JGI IMG/M metagenome (GOLD analysis project Ga0123355, IMG submission 89872) | Embiratermes neotenicus P1 segment gut microbial communities from Petit-Saut dam, French Guiana - Emb289 P1 | ecosystem: Host-associated > Arthropoda: Insects > Digestive system > Gut ...
ACTCTTCGTTTAATGACTCGGCAATTTCCCTTATAATCTCGGTTGCTTGGTTAGAGCTTTCGCCACCCTCTTCAAAGCAATAGTATCCAACGCCAAAGGTATGCCTAAACCCGTCGAAGATAACGTCAATATTAATCATAAGGGCGATATCTTCGATGCATTCCTCCGTTAGGTGAGATACATAGTAAAACGCGCCAATAAGGCCCGCTTCTTCCGCACCAAAGAATATATAGGTGATGGTGTAGTAATGCTCTAATGAAAGCATACGGTACGCGCTTTCCATTAGCATAACAATCCCGCCGGCGTTATCGCTTATGCCAGGGCTGTTGGGGCTGTCGTAATGGGCACCAACTATAATCCTACGCTCGCTTTGGCCCGGGATTGTTAAAATTACATTTTGGCTATAATCCAAAAAGGTGTGCTGAAGGAAGTCTTCCATCGTGTACATATTAAGGGCTGCCCATGGGAAACTGCGCATCATCCCCGTAAGCTCTTCTGCATTTTCGTCAAGACTCTCCATCTCTTCCCTTAGCATTGCTACCATTGGAAGGGCTGCAAATTCCTGCAAGCGTACATTTGCAGGGTCGTGACCCATGTTAATAAGCTCTTGCATAATCCATTCTGCCGTATCGCGCTCCCGTTGGGTGTAGGCTATGCGGGAGGGGAAGTATTCCTCTATTACATGCAAAAACCTATAGGCCATTTGGCCATGGGCAAGGGGCTCCTCAACCTGCGCAGTTGTAACATAGGTAAGCATAGCAAGCAACGCGTATGCATCACCTTGATACATAAAGGTAATGCCCCCCTCTAAAAACGCAGGGATACTTAAATTAAGCGTGGGCGCATTATTTACATAGACTACTTCCCCATCTATGTAAAACCTTGCCTCGTTGCCATCATATGTGATGATGACTTGATTTCTATCCCCATCCCACCTAACGTCCGCATCATGTGCTTCAAAAAACTCACGAACGGCTACGGTTTGCGGCTCGGCCGTTTCTTGGCTTGCAAATGCGGTTAGCGGCATAACCAATATAACAGTTGCCGCCAGTACAAATGCGATAATTTTTTTGTAAATCTTGGACATTTTAATCCTCCTTGTATTTGTAGGGCATGGCCCGAATGAGTACGATTATAGCGCATCCCCGTGAAAACGGAAATAGGAGATATACACGGTTTTTGCGTTGATTTTGATACAATGCGCTTGCGCATCAAAATCAGTAGCAAAACACCCCCTTAACACATAGAAAAGCCTGTGTCCTCTGAAACAGACACAGGCCTTAATTTTAGCAAACACTAAGCATTAGGCGGCCCGGGCGGGTTTTTATGCCTAACCAAAAGATACAACCCAAGTCCAATAATAATAAGGGGCATCAGCCATCTAATCACATTAACCAATATACCCATTATGGTACCAAGGACACTAAACCCAATAATGGCCAGCAAAACCCCAGTAACAAGCCTATTGCGCTTTAAGAAAAGTATAACCCCGTCGATATTATCACCTACAGATTCACCGGCATTTATACGCCTACGGATATTAAAGCCGTCGAAAATGCAAGTCAGGATATAAACAGGAAGTGCCAGGCCAAACAGTAGCGTAAGCGGCATGTTGGACACACCTATAAAATAGATAATCAAAAAGAAGCCAACCAAGGCCGCAAGGCCACGCTTTATAAGGCCCATAAACATATAGTTTACGCCAGGTGGGAAAAAGAACGAGAACAAGAATAACAACCCACCGCTTACATGTCTCCCCCCGCGTACAGGCATCGGCAGTGGTGGAACCGAATATGGTACGCCTACCGGTTGCGGCGGTGCTCCCGGTGCGGCCATTTTTAAAAGGCACCCGCGGCAAAAAAGCCGACCCTGAACATCCACGGTACATTCTTCACAGAGCCAATCGCCGCACTGGTTGCATGTATTATATGCTGAGGTGGTAGGATGGGTTCTGCATTGCATAATATCATCTCCTTAAGTTCGTTTTATGGAAAGATATACGCCGTAGGTTTTAGAAAGTTTGATGGCAATTAAAACCGTCACGTTGATGATTTGGGGGAAAGCGATTCTTCGTTTTTTGTAGCTATAGCAGATTATTTGCTGTGATACGGGCTTGTTTAAAGCTTTTTATGCCTACATAGCCTCCGGCGCAGCTATATTTAAGAGCTTTAGCCCACCCTTTATCACCTGCCCCACAGCGGCTGTTAGCGCTAGCCGCGCATGTTTAACATCTGAATCATCCACCAAAATAATATGCCTATGATAAAAAGCATTATACGCCTGGGCAAGTGCCACTAAGTGCCTTGCAATTAAAAACGGCTCATACTTCTCGGCAGCTTCGACTATGCGGGCAGGGTAGTCATACAACAGCCTCAGCACTGCAAAAGCCTCATCATCAGTTAAATGCGCACCACTTAGCCCGGCTGTTAAATCCGCACCCTCGGCAAGCCCGGCCTTCTTTAACACACTACAGCACCGCGCATGAGAATACTGCACATAAGGCCCTGTCTCCCCATCAAAGTTAAGTGCCCGCTCCCAAGAAAACATAGTATCCTTTATACGGCTGGTAAACAGCTTGCCAAACACCAAGGCACCTATCCCCACAGCCTCAGCAACGGCGTCTTTATCGGCTAGGCCTGGGTTCTTTTCTTCGATTATGGCCTTGGTTTTGGCCACGGCCTCATTAAGCAGATCTTCTACTTTAATAACCTGCCCCCGGCGGGTGGACAGCTTGCCTTCTTCAAACAGCAGCATCCCATATGGTATGTGTATAAGCCCTTTAGCCCAGTCATAGCCCATTAGCTCTACAACTTTCATCCACTGGGCAAAGTGCAGGGATTGCTCGTTACCGGTTACATATAGGCATTTATCAAACTTAAACTCGTTATGACGGTCAATGGCGGCGGCGATGTCACGGGTAGGATAAAGGGTGCCCCCGTCACTGCGCAGTATAAGACAGGGGGGCATACTGTGGGCCTCAAGGTCTACAATTTTCGCGCCTTCGCTTTCCCCAAGCAGCCCCTTGTCAGACAACGCCTGCGCCACCGCGTCCATTTTACCGGAGTATTTGCTTTCTCCGCTTATTACATCAAAGGATACGTTAAGCCGGTCATATAGCCGGTCATACGCCCGTAGGCTTAAATCTACAAACCACTGCCATAGGGCCATGCCCTCTTCGTTGCCGTTTTGCATTTTTACAACCCAGCTGCGGGCTTCTTCGTTAAGGGATGGGTCATTGTCCGCTTCCTCGTGGAACTTGACGTAAAGCTTCACCAGGCCGTCCACTTCGGTTTTCTCTATTTCTTCCTTGCTGCCCCATTTCAAATACGCGGTTATAAGTTTGCCAAACTGGGTGCCCCAGTCGCCCAAGTAGTTGATGCTGGTTACATCATAGCCCAGGTGTCTGTAGATATTATCAAGGGTCTTGCCAATCATGGTGGAACCTAAGTGCCCCACATGAAAATGCTTTGCAATGTTGGGCGACGAATACTCAACCAGCACCTTTTGCCCGCTGCCCACGCAAGACGCACCATAGCTTGTCCCGGCTTTAAGCACCCCTTCCAAGGTTGCGGCAGCAAAGACATCCTTTGCTAGAAATACGTTAATATACGGCCCGGTGGCTCTAGCTTCCGCCAGCCAAATGGGACGCTCTTGCTGCAGGCGGGCAGCAATATCCCCCGCTATAACAGGCGGGGCTTTTTTCATAGCCTTCGCCAGCCTAAAGCACGGAAATGCCAAATGCCCCATAGACGGCTCCGGGGGTGTTTCTATGGCTTGCAGCAGCTCTTCTTCCAGTAAGTCTGTAAAAGCGGCCAGCATGTTGGCCAGGGTTTTTGCGTAATTCATGTATTCCTCCTTGGTAGGGCTTTTTCTGATTATACTCACTATGAATCTAAAACACTAATAGCCTGCTTGCGGATTGATACGACTGCTTCCATCAGTATCAGCTCCTTTATGCCATTGTATGTCCCGTATATCCACGATGTCAATAAATAGAGAATAAGTCTTCTTAAAACATTTCCCCAATAAACGCCAGCACATCTTGTAAAAGGTGTAAATACACATACCGGCCCAAAATAAAATAGCAGGTTACGATACAAGCAATATCCACCACCGTCTTGTAGTTTTTAAGCTCATTTCTTTCAAGAATATCCCCAATAATCTTTTGCAAAAACGCAACAAACAAAAGCGTACATATTAATAATAAAAATTCCTGCATAAGGGTCAACCTCTAATACACTAATTTCTAAAGTATATGAACAAACACGCAAATGCAGTATAATTGGCCCCACAAAAATAAGGAGGTTCATATGCGAATAGGCACAGTAAAAGAACTCAAACGCTTCGAGTACAGGGTAGGCTTAACACCCAGCAACGTAAAAGAATATATAGCAAACGGTCACGAAGTATATGTACAAGCAAGCGCAGGGGCCGGTTCGTCCTTTTCATCAGAAGAATACGCCCAGGCAGGGGCCACAGTATTAAGCACAGCCAAGGAAGTATGGGAAGCCTGCGATATGATAGTAAAAGTAAAAGAACCCCTCCCGGAGGAATACCACTTACTAAAAGAAGACCAAATAATCTACACCTACCTGCACTTAGCCGCCTCTCGCCAGCTTGCCGACGCCTTACTGGCCAGCAAGTGCAAAGCCATAGCCTACGAAACCATAGAAGATGCAAAAGGCGGCCTACCCCTACTACGCCCAATGAGCGAAATTGCTGGCAAGCTAAGTGTCCAAGCCGGGGCCAGATGTCTGGAAAAGCCTATGGGCGGCAGAGGCGTACTACTAGGCGGTGCAGTAGGGGTTAAAAAAGCCGAATGCGTAATAATAGGTGCCGGCGTAGTAGGCACAGCCGCAGTAAAAATGGCCATAGGCCTGGGTGCCAACGTAACTTTACTAGATAAAAGCATAGAACGCCTGGCCTACCTAGATGATGTATTCGGCAACCAAATCCAAACCCTCTACTCTACCCCCACCACAATAGAAGACGCCCTAACCAAAGCCGACCTAGTAATAGGAGCCGTGCTAATCCCAGGAGCTAAAGCCCCAAAGCTAATTAAGAAAGAACATCTAAAAATAATGAAGCCCGGCGCAGTAATAGTAGACGTAGCGGTAGATCAAGGGGGCTGCTGCGAGACCACAACCCCCACCTACCACGACGCCCCAACATATGTAATAGACGATATTGTACATTACTGCGTAGCCAATATGCCGGGGGCGGTAAGCCAAACCTCAACCTTTGCCCTAACCAACGCCACATTGCCCTATGGGCTAAAAATCGCTAACCAAGGCTTAGAAGCCGCAATTAAAAATGACCCAGGGTTAAAACTGGGTGTAAATAGTTACAAAGGCCATATAACCTGCAAAGAGGTAGCCGAGGCCTTTGGTATGGAGTATACGCCACCTGAGCTGTTGATGTAGATTTATGTATGAAATGCTAAAAGCCCCTTGCAGGAAGCATTTTGCAAGGGGCTGTGTGTTGTCAGTGAAATTACTTGGTTTGGGTTACGCCTTATAAAGTTTGAACATCCCCTGTGCAGCCTTTTTTAAACTTATTAAAAATATATTTACGTACAAAAATCAAAATACGCAAACATATATACACAAATAGCACATTAAAAATGAATTGCAATAAGTCAAAGAGCACACGTTGATAGATAGGAGGCATATCTTCAATACCCCTATTTAAGTAAAAATCATTTCCATAAATAGTAAGAAATGTGCCAGGAAAACCATATAAATATCTATCCTCGTTAGGATAAAGTCTATGCTCTGGAAAAATAAGTGACAAAAAAAGCATAGCTATCAGCGATATTAAGACTAAGTGTAGTTTTGCTTTGCGTGCCATATTTTCATCACCTATGTTTCCTCCATACATTCATAGCTACCCACAGACGAGTAAAAACTGCATTTAACTCAGATAATGCAATAATACTACATTGTGGATATTAAATACAGTTTTTAACAGTTCAATTGCATGAAAATAAAATATTAATATCTGTGAGTCCTACGCGCATCAAGTATAAGGTCTGTAAACCACGAGCCAGTAATACTCATGTTCGTTATTACCGAGGAAGTGGGCCAGGCCATAAGGGGCGTCTAGCATTAGGATCACTATGGTGAGCCCAAAATCCACCTGTTATTACTTCGTTAGTTGTGTATCCAATCTCCTGACCGCCTATTACTACACCTTGAAAAAGGGTACCCGAAACCGAAAATCGATAGTCCGTAAAAAAGCTTGTAGCTTGCGTGACATGGGCAGTAGCCTGTCTATGAGTCCAACGCGCACCAAGTGTAAGGCCTGAAAACCACGAATCAGTGATACTTAAGCTAGTTATGACTGAGGAATGCAACCCTATTCTATTTGGATGAAACATATAACGAATCTGTATATTAAACCGTGTGCCTATACCTGATGGTGCGTTGAGATCATCCCACAACCAATCGGAGGAAGACTGCGATGCAATTTGCATGGCTGATTCATCTTCACTGATTGAAAACACCCATTCTTCCCTAAGGGCTAAGGTCACAGCATCAAGATGCATTACAAAATCCTCAATGGAATCAAAATATAGGAGCTCAAGCTCATCGTTGCGTGTTCCAAAGGTGTATTCTATGTCTTCCAAAAGAAAAAACTCGAAATCGCCAATTAAGTCCAGACCATTAAGCACATCAATAAGCTCTAGTTCATTTGTCAATTCACGATCTCGACTTGATGCATGTACTGTTGTAAATACACTTAAAGCAAATACAAACACCAGAAGCAAGCACAGAAATTTCTTTTTCATTTTTATTCCTCCTTAGAAATAGAATTCGACCTGCATCCGCTGTCTGATATCGACTATGTAGGCTATTTGCTTATAAGGTAACATATGTTAAAAGCTCCGTCAACACAAATTTAACACGATATACACAGCAATTAGGATTTTTCGACTTGTGATTTATTTTACTGTAAACCCAATCACCTGGTAGTAGCCAGCCTACTGGAGTCATAGACCCTCCTGCATGAAGGGTCGTATCAACAGGAAGATGAATCCGAATACCTGGTGACTGTGCAGACACTACTGACTGGTATCTTGAGTATAACACTACAAATCCGTGATATTCAAGAAAATCTTCCAATAAACCCAGCTCCACAAATTCATATGCAAGACAAGGCCTAGATGAAAAAAGTTCGATAAGGTCACAATCTGTGAATGTGCTTGCAATGTTTAGAAGAGCTTCTGTACGGGCTTCCCTGGTCAATTCCCTATATGCCTCATTAAACGCATTTGTGAGGTTTTCATCGGCAAATATCAAATCCAATACAGAGTCATCAATAAGTATTCCTTCTCGTGTTTGTGCCAATCCATTTCCTGATGCACTAGCCCATACTGCTTCAGCTATAAACATCATGTCACCTTCTGTTAGCTGAATTACATTCTCAGGCAATGTGTCTACTGGTTCACGTCCAGGCCTTTGTAAAATTACCTCTTCACCTATCAACTCATGGTCAAAACTGGATGCTTGAACTGTCATGAATACGCTTAAGGCAAATACAAATACCAAAAATAAGAACATAAATTTCTTCTTCATCTCAATTCCTCCCTGTTGATATCATTTGACCTACATCCACTAACCTCGACTATATAGGTAGACTATCTGGCAACGGAATAACATATGGCTTTTTCCCTGTCAACACAACTTTTAACGCGATATATATAACAATTCGGGTTTTTCGACATATGATTTATTTCATCGTAAAATAACCCGCCTAATTAAACTTACACTTTAGCATATGCGTTTCATTTTGATTTAGTCAATATGTACAAAAGCACCAGCATAATTTTTACAACAAAGAGAGCCGAAATGCCTATGAAGGCAAATCGGCTCTTTTGTTATAGGTTTGAGTTCATAAAACTAAAGTGTTTTTGCTTTATCTCCCAAGCGGCTGATGAGTCATACCCTCAGCTCCTACGCCCCACTAATAAGCCCATTATCACTTTGATAACAATACATAAGCGTAGTAAGAAACTCCCCGATGGTAAGCCGTTCATTAGGCCTAACCATTGACACTCCCAGGCAATTATTAATCGCCATCCCTCGGCCTTTAGCCACGCTACGGTCGAGAATATAGCGCATACAACGCTCTACGTGGGTTTTAGAGGTGCCATGGGCTTTGGCAACAGTCGGATAAATATGATTCATTAGGTTGCCGGGGATATAGTAGCCTTCCTCAATAAGCAGCAAAAAGGCTGTTTCTACAAATCTGGTGCCGCTTAAGTGGAAGGGGACGCCCATTTTATGCAGCATCCCCCTTATGTACTCCCGGGGGTTTAGCCTCCGCGCCGTCTTAAGAAATGGCGTCAGCTCTTCTGCATATTCGGTATCAGGCTTATTTTTTACTATATCCTCTACTACATACTGCATGTCATTTACAGGCATTTTTATGTCTATAAAAGTCATATTGCTTTCGCCTGTGCTGTTAGATTTTGATCCCTGTTCGTCGTCCGGCTCTACAATGTTAAGTTCCACGTTTCCTGCGTTTCTTATATATGATATGAAGTTATCTGTTTGTACAGGATCGCCGTCTATTGACAGGCGTATTTTATTGGCTAATTGTCTCATGTGTGAGTCTCCTTTCGACTTTTCGAGTTTTACTCTTGCTTTTTTCGACAAGATGTGATATTACTGAGATAATATTATCTTAATATTAAGTACATATTACCGGTGTGGCGACTCCGGCAACTGACTTAAATCGCCTTGTTATTTGTGTACCCTTTTATAAGTGTGAAAAATCGCATAGCCCTTGGGCTATTTGTAGCGATTTTTTCGCCAAACCGCTATGTGCCGCCGCCCGTTGCATGGCAGTGGAAGGTGGCCTTGTTAAAGGAGGATAGCTATGGAACATGTTCACCGAGGCTTTATCATCAAGAAATTGCGCCTTCAAAAAAACATTACACAGGAAAAGCTTGCCGCAGGTATTATGGATAGGGCGCATCTGTCTCATGTGGAGAGCGGCCGGTACGACTTGTCCGAGGTAAAACTAGACGCGATTATGAACCGACTTGGATATGTGGCCAATGAACTTTCGCACCTTGCACTTAGCGATGCTGAGAATCGGATATTTTACCTGCGAGACAAGCTATCTGATAGCTTAAGCCTTCATGATTATGAAACCGCAGCAAGCCTTATTTCTGAGATGGAAAAAACCCCAGGGTGTAGCGAAGGGCTCCATAAGCAGTTTTTACTACGAAGTAAAGCAGTGCTGTGTCTGGGCTTAGGAAACGACCTTGACCTTGTTCGTACATATCTGGATGAAGCCATAAGCCATACAATCCCTGCATTTAAAGAAGAGTTAGTACAAAACCATTTTTTTACAAATGAAGATGTAGAGATTGTTAGCATGATGGCCGAAATTTATAGCATTGATGGTATGTACGATAATGCAGTAGCTCTGCTGGAAAAACTTATGCATAGTATCAAAGAAAATGTAATCAATGCTTATAATAAAGCACGACATTTAACTTTAACCATGTATAACCAATCCATCTATCTAACCCTTCAACAAAAGCACATAAAAGCTTTAGGTGTGTGCGACGAAGCCATTAGAATTGGGCAAAATAACCGAGTTTATGGGCTTATTCCTAAACTTATGGCTAGCAAAGCCTGTTGTTTGCACAGACTGGGGAAGGGTAATGAATCAAAAGATTTATTTCAACAGGCTTATAGCGCAATGCTTGCACTTGGACTTGAAACGGACGCTACTGATCTAAGGAATGATTCGCTAATACAATATAATATTGACATCATTGCTTAACTCATTTAGGCAGAACACGAGCAGGCTTACAAATTGAACGGGATGCTACCGCATTTGAGTCATAACACATAACATAAACAATTGACTCAATTTCAATAGGTGCGCATTTAGGCTTAACACGTTCAGGCTCACAAATTGAACGGGATGCTGTTGCACTTGAGTCATAACACACAGCACAAACAGGAGGCACATACTCATACTCCATTTCCTGAGCAAACGCAACATCACCGCCCATCATAAATCCACCAAACAACATAGCAAAAGCCAGTACCAGTGACAACAAACGTTTTTTCATGTAAATCCCTCCAATATTTCTTTTTGGCACGCTCGCGGATATCGCCACAAACCCGCTTGGCGTAAGCTCTTTGTATTTATTTGATTATAATTAATGAAAAAGGAGCAGACCAGACACGGGCCTACTCCTTTTTATATTAGGATGTGTGAAGGCACACACATCGGCAATTAAATACGACAAAAAAGGTCGAAATATATACAAATTACCCGCATAATGCAATGTTTTGTAGCCTCAACTAACCCTAAAAAATCACTGTTTTCGACTAATTTTAACCCTCATTTTCATTCGTTTTTTTGGATAAGCGCATCAATAATCCGACTGGATGATATCTTAATCCCTGCTTTTTCAAATTCCTTCACAATCCCCAGGCGCACGTCGCTGCAGGCGGCAAAATTATTTGTAACCGTGGCAGTCCACATGCTGGCCCTAAGCTCTACACCATATAGCCCCAGTGCCCGCACAAATACGCGCACCGTTGGGGCTGTTTCCCTTTGCTCGGGGGTGCGCGGGTCTACAAAATCCGGGTGTTCTTCTATTACCTGTGCAATAATTTCACGGGCAGTGTCTATGTCGGAGTCGTAAGTGATTATTACATCTATAAAATTAGACGCCCGTGGGTTGCAGAAGTTGGCGTTTTCTATTAGCTCTTTATTCATTACAGAGTTGGGGATTATTATCCGGCTGTTCATAAAGGTACGGATTACCGTGTGCCGGATGGTGATATCCTCGATAAACCCTGTGATATCGGCGTTTGTAAGGTGTACCCTGTCGCCTACCTCGAAGGGCTTAAACATGGAAATAAACAGCCCGCTAAAGGCATTGCCCAAGGATTCCTGGG
>Ga0123355_10018986_pt1 | contig 10933 bp, 8 predicted proteins | sample TergutEmb28metaG_3_FD_89872 | JGI IMG/M metagenome (GOLD analysis project Ga0123355, IMG submission 89872) | Embiratermes neotenicus P1 segment gut microbial communities from Petit-Saut dam, French Guiana - Emb289 P1 | ecosystem: Host-associated > Arthropoda: Insects > Digestive system > Gut ...
GTTAATTTATTGAAATTTAATGTTTTTTAATTTATTAAAAAAAAAAAAATGAGAAAAGAGGGGGGGGGGGGGGGGAGAAAGAAGAACTCAGACACTGAAACTCACACAGCACATTCATATGGTCTAACAATAAGTTTTTATAAGTTTTTCCCCTTGTCATAGTCATCATAACACATGCGCACATACACATACATAAGAAACCAGTTTGTGGTTGCCTAAGTGTGTATGTCATTAACTCACAGAGAACATAGTTAATGTTCTGTATGTCTGGACAGCTAGTGTTATTGATCAAATAGCCTCACCATGTTCATGTTTTCACCTCATAAGAAACTCTCAGTGTCTGACTAATAGCATTAATCATCAGATGGCAATATACGAGACTTCCTGCTACATTTTCATTGTTCTAGTTATGGAACAGTACCAAATCAAAGCACAGAAACAGTAGTTGTAAACAAGAAAAAAAAAATCAGATTCATAATAAAAATCCCAATAATAACAGTACTGTCATGGTACATTATCTTGTCACAGTTGTACACAAAAAAAGTACACCATTGTGTAATCTGGAAAAATTTAAAGACTTTTAACACATGTTTAAAAAAACAATAACTGCCAGCCTGTCTGTTCACATATAACCAATGGAGACATAATAAAATTTGGTGACTGATTTCCGACCTATTTAAAATCAGATGACAATAAAGGACACTTTACATCTGAAACCCTACCTACTTTCCTGTGCATATGTCAAATGTCATTTACTAACTGTTTTTCAAAGCAAAAAAGTAATTACAACAGTTGTTGTATATAAACACAAAACATATATTACACCAAATATTTTTTCATAACCTAAGATTTTCAAAAAAATTAAATTGTCAGTTCCATCTGATGTATGCAGCTTCTAAGGCAGCATTGAAAGTCTGCATCAATATATTGAAAATATGAGAAGTAATAGAGCAGTTGCACAGCTGCACCAGAACTCATATGTGTAAGAATAGCTGCAATGTAGCATTATGGTACATAAATAATACTACTAGCTCCAGAAAAGCTTCAACATTTTAGTTATGAAAACTAAATGCAGCATCAAGTACATGTGGATTGTCAGAGAGGTCTCTAGTAAAACACTGAAAATTACAAATCATAATTGAATGGCCAAGTATATAACTGCATACGTTTGTCCTTGTACCTCCAAGGAAAAACAAATGCCAATAATTATTATCATAATGATGACATTATCTCCCTTGCAGTTTCCTGAGAGACGTTGAACCACAGTTGACAGACAGCGAGATTGTTCAGCTGGCGTTATTTGGTGTAGGCCGAGCAGGTATGACAGTTCTACATATCAACATGCTAATATGTGCAACAATATACTCTTATATTTCTCACCAATGGCACAAAATAATCTCAGCTACTAGCATACGGTGAAATCCTCGCAATATGTTTTTGGAAAAATAAAAAAAAGGCTATTTAAACGGGAAAACTTCTTAGAAGAATAACCTGAAAATGTTACTAATTTGTAATTCTGTAATGAAATTGACATTCACTTTTCAAAAATATTATTATAAATTCTGCATTGCATGATCCATTGTCATTATCAACCCACATTTTTAATGCTTACCTTTAGTGATTCTGGCACATTTTTGAACACCTGACACCCCACTTTTCTACACGCACAACTGGTAGACAAACTGCCCATTTTGGCGGAACTATTTCATACATGCCGATTCTACTTCACTGCATTTTGCTGATTTGTTCGCGACAACGCTGTTCACTTAGAACCGAATACAGTGTCTTGTATTTCACACACACAAATGTGACGCACAACTTTGCACACATGATACTTCATATTACTGAAATTAAAGTTAAACGCTTCCAGTCACAGCGCATTCCATTAAACCCACGTTTCTTCGCGCTTTACATTACATACGTACCACGAAATGCATTGTGGAAACCGAAGACATAGCCGTTTGAACGTGACGTCATTTCCCGCCCAACTTTCCTCAGATTAAAACGTAGTTACATCTCACTATGTCTAATCCGTGGTGGTCACAATTAGGGTTACAAACTGAGGCAACCTAAGATGAGCTTCTAAGACAACCAAATACAATCAGTCGTGAAGATAGGGACGTTTATTCGATTCTACCAATAGCAACACTTATACGGCGGCAACAATGAAATAGCCGATATGTGTTCACCCACTGACTAAATTAATGAATTGCATCACCCTGATATTGTTTGCTACCGATCCCGGTAGCCGCGCGGTCCAAAGCGTGGGTCAGCAACCGCTTGCATGCCGGGATTGCGGGTTGAAATCCCGCAAGGGGCTTGGATGTCTGTCTGTCGTGAATGCTGTGCACTGTCAGGTCGTTATCTCTCGCCCAGAGAAGTCCTATCAGAGCGTGGTGTGTCTGAGTGTGACCTGTCGATTCATTACAAAAAACATATTTGGTGAGGAGAAGAAATCATGAAACGTATTATTATGCAGCCTCCATTTGGTTTCTATTAGTCCCACATATATTCGGAAACAAAAGCAAGTTTGAGGAAAAGAAAGAAAAACTGTAATAACTATTAGCAGTGATTAATTTGATTCTTGATGCCCATTCATTCATTCACTTATTTACATTCATAATCCATGATTGGTACACAACCACTGGATATAGCAGTTGTCAACAATATATCGTTCTAAATATCAAATTAGAACCTGTCCCATTACAACAACAAAGCAATGTCTGTCCCTCACAACCAGGCTACAGTATATATCCATATAGTGCATCATACAAGATATTCAGTCCTTAATTGCAATCCATTTCACATTTAATGTAACAATATTTATTGATCAAACAAACATGTAATGATAATAAGTCAGAAACTAAAATAATGTATATAAAATTAGATCCTATATTAATGTATAAATTATTTAAAATACATTCCTACACTTAAAATTTATTGGTTTTATAACTAAAATATTCATCCCACATATAAAAAGATTATTGTAATAAAAATTTCCTCAAAACTTCCTTAACTTGTTCAACATTATCCTACAATCTCCTAATTTCTATTGGATGATTATTAAAGACTTGATGCCAGAGTAGCAGGCCCTTTCTGACACATCTATGGGTTAGTCATTGGTTGGAAAAAATTAGTGTTACCCTTGTATTGAATTTATGTATTTCTGAATTCATTTTAAACAAATCTTTGTTATGTATCATAAACAAGGCTATAGACAATATGTATTGTGAAGCTAAAGGTAGTATTTGTAAAGTTTGGAAATATTCTCTACAACAGTCTTTGAGTCTGGTGCCCATTGTTATCCGAATAATTCTTTTTTTGAAGCTTACATATGTTGACATTCTGTGTGGAATATCCCCAAAAAATAAGTCCATATGTTAATATTGAGTGAAAATAAGCATAATAAATCATTTTTATTGATTCTAGTGATAGTATTCATCTTGTTATTCTAATCATAAAACAAGTTTAATTCAATTTGGGGGTCATCATTTCAATATGACTTTTTCAAGATATCATGTAATGCATGTTACGTATAATGCTGGTATGTATTTGTAGGCATATAGAATCAGTTCTGAAATACAAACCTAAATTTTTCATTTTGGATACCTCTCATCTGGATACTACATGTACATGAGCAAGGATCTGTGGTTATTTTTCAAAGCCCAAAGGGGCCTGCGAGCAGTAGGGTTTGGGAAACATTGGCAGAGGCAAAATGATGAAATTATCCATAAGATGTACCATAAAATTTCCAATTACAGCCATGCATGTACATTAAAATACTTGTAGCAATGTGATAAAATTGTTTACTCAAAATTACTCATATACTAACATCCCAACATTTGGCACATGTTTCGTGGAATATTCTGTATGCCAGTCATAGGGGAGAAATTTGATACTAAATTATTGTGACATATTATTCTGAAGAACTTTTTAAGCGGGGTTATCTTAAGTGGGTTTCAATGTATTGTTAAATAAAAAATCTTGGAAAGCAACCCTTTTACATTAAATCTCTGGCGTTAGAATCTAAACATTCCACACTTTGAATGTACAAACCCAATCCTGAGCCCTGCCAGTCCAGCCCAGAACAATATAACCCAGTGATTCCCAAACGTTTTTGCTCACGGATGCTTTTTGCCTTCACAAAAACCGCGGATCCTCACATCCTTGCGCATGTAAATATAAAATGGCCCGACTGTAGTTATCCAAAATTAAAAATGTATATCTCAGAACTGATTTTAGATACCTATGAATATGTACCAGTAGCATATGTAACAGTGCATTCCATTAATTTGACCTTAATTACTCTGATTGTTGCTCACTTCGTGGGTACAGGGGGTTTCTTATTTCAATATTTTAATGATCACACAAAATGAACACATCGTTAGTTAAAGAAGCTCCTCATTTATTTTTAACAAACCATTATTCTTTAATTAAAAGAATAAATAAACTTCAAAGCATCCATTTCAGAAATGTATAGGTGGTAACTGGCCCCTTGGGATCAGCCAGAAGAGTGCACTTTGGGAACCACTGATATAACCCATTTTCTTAAGCTTCATTTTAATATTGTCTCTTACCACCCCCAAGTCCTACCATAAGCATGTACCGGGAAGTTCCTCTATCAAAATCCAGCATGTGCTATTTTCCTTAACTTGACAACTTATCTGGTCCATACCTGCCTTCATTTAAATGTATTAACAGTTTTCTCTCTACACACATGTAACAATGAATTCAATAATGAACTTTCACTATCAAGATCTGTGGGTTTCAATGTAGGCTCCATTCACCTGAGTGGGTTGGCTTGTAATCCTCGGGTCAAGCTGTTGTACATTGTAGATGATGTACAGGATAAGTGGGATGCCATCAAGCAATACCGAAAACTGGATGACACCCAGTTTCTCTGTAGCAGTGACGCTGACAAAGTATTCCAGGACCCCAGGTAGGACTACAGTTGTGATCGTTGGTAAGGATCACAAAATGCAGGCTGCTAGAGTGAATGTGTGCCACATAAAATATGTACTTGTCTTGTTAATAGCACATACCATAATTTACTAACAGGTTATGTATGTAGGCATGCCTCAAACTGCCAAGATTTGAGGCCCTTGCAGTAATATCAAGAAACTAAGTTACATTTTTAGCTGGTATGAATCATGTTTTAGTGCTGAAATTTGTAGGCAATGCAATGTTTGCTTAACTGAAAAGCTGTCACTGAGAGTACCACTGTGTCATATTTCATGTCATGCAGAAAACTCTTGACACCTTGAAACAATCCAGTTTCTCTAAATAGTCTAATAATCTTCTACTTGCACCAGCACCAAGCAGATTTTCTCATTTGTAATATATCTAAATTTAGCATGGGAGGTACCCAGTACAAATATTGGTAGGCAAAATATTTATCTGTAACAAGGATTTTAAAGTTTTTTTCAATCCTGCAAGTAAAGAAAATATACCTTAAAGTGGGCAACATCACTGACTCAGAGCAATCTGAATTATGGCCCACAGGGAACAGGAAATGCTGGAAGAAAAATATGAATTAGGCACAGCCCATATTAATGAGAAGGATTAGGCCACTGGGTGTCATCCTTTAAACAGAAATAAAATGAACATTTCAGTGTATTTCCAGGGTGCAAGCAGTATTGGTAGCAACCCCTACCAACACACACGAGTGGATTGTGACCAGAGCACTGACACATGGAAAGGACGTATTTTGTGAAAAACCAGTGGCAGAGAGCATCTCAGGTGCTGACCGTTGTTACAAACAAGCCAAGAAATCTGGAAAATTGCTATTCTGTGGTTTCCAGAGGTAAGATACCATAACCATTGTGTCTGATTCCTTAATTCTTACAGCAGTGGTTGATTCATTATACTGTGATTATGCTGGACATTGTCTATTGTCTGAAATGAATTTACTGTCTACAGCATTCAAGAAGTTGAGTCTACTGTCATTTTCAGGTTGTTGTATAAAGACAGATTCCTTTTATGCTACTGGCAGCAGTCAGGATGAAACTCAGAACTGTTTTAATACTATTTTTATACAAAATCACTATATTACTGAAATTACAACCATTCACATGCAGGTGGGAGTTCAGGCAGAATATTGTGTAAACCTCTGACAATGGATCATGTCCAACACAAGTATGCTGCAACTGTAATATGATAGAAAACTGGCCTTGTACTGCCATCAGCAAATAGTGTGTACGAATTTGTAATGAAAGGAGTAGAGTTAGATTTGCACACATCCATTCATTTATTCTGCAAAACTTATCCAGGATGAATAATGATAGGTCCTCCATGTAAGAAGGATGACCATGGATATGTTGAGTAACAAACTGCATGTAGTTGCCAAGCCAGCTTGTGGGAACAGTTAAAAATATCTTACTTGTTTTGCAATAACAAACAAAACCTGGAAGCTTAACCAACCTGTTGTGTAGACTAAAAACAGTTCACAGACATGAGAATGACACACACACCTCTGAACACACAATGCACAGTGAAACTGGTAGGAACAAGTGTAACAAAGTGTGATTACATGACCTCCATTAAGCTCCCTTGGGATGTGGACTAAATGTGGTTCAATTTTTACAATGGTGTTGAATATTCTGGTTCTATTACCAGTTATTACAGTCACTAAACAGTGCTTGTGGTCTGGTCAGTTGTTATAAGTGGTTAGAGAAATTCGTTCAAGGAGCAACAGGGTTAGAGTACCAATGGTCAAATTGTATACACTCAGTCAGCACTTCTGTTGGCACAGTATTTGTTCAAAATTGATTATGTGCAAAACTGAAAATCACATTGCTGAAAATTGTCAAATCCTGTTAGTTAAATATGTGATACGCTGTATCCTGACATATTATGAGGGAAGATATGCCATCATATATCCTTCCACTTCAGTTCTTAAATATAGTAATTTATTACCAAGTTGCTGTGTGTGAATTAAAATGTAATGGCAGCCTCATCTAAGAAGTAGAATGTATTTTGGTAAGAATTTTTAAATGTCATTTATCACATTACTAGAAATATTGAACATTTCTTCCTGGGTTAATTACTGTACTTTTAATGTGTCTTTAGGACAGAACATTAACAGTCAGCTTAAAAATTGGAAGTGACTAAGCAGATAGACAAATGCCTCTGTCTTACAGGTTGTGTGATGCACTGTAAGGCAGTTCACCTTGTGTACAGTTACAGTACCACCATTGGGTCACTCCAGTGTGAAGTCTGTACTGGTGCCTTGGAAAGTGGCTGGTATATATCTTCATTGTGAAATAATGAAATGCCTGAAGTAATGGACTCAGAACACAAAGTTCATCTTTAAGTGCTAAAAGAGTCTGTTCATGAAACATATCAGTGGCTTCTATAGCCAGACTGCCACATTCAGCATATATGTGTCTGACTTGCATTTCACACTGTCTCTGGTTATTTTAAAAACACATATTCAGGTACTTCGAAGAAGAAAACTGAACCCAAAAAATTCAGTGTTTTAGGTTTTGAAACTTTTGAATCTACATCAAAATTTGAGTAGTGAGGCTTATGTTATTTGTTTACAATATTTCGTGCTATCTTGTGTGTGTGTGTGTGATATTTTACTCTGTTTTGCTTTCTTGGTGACTGCGATGCTGTGCCTCAACTCGTCTTTCTGCAGGACTCGCATTCAGTGCACAGATACACCAACCCCAACCAAGGCTTATCCTGTAGTATATACTAATTTTTCTCTCAGTATGGTGATGAAATTTGGGTTCCATCAGGACTGGGATAATTTTTTGACTGATGAGATAAATGCCTATTGACAGCTCAGGGAATATACTGTACCATGGACATTGCATCCTCTCATTTCATTCATTACAGTATGCCTTTGCAGTGATGCACTGTTATGTAACCAGCAGTGTCTCAACTAATTAAATTTGTAAGACAGAAGTAGAGTCTCTTTTTCTCTAAAACAGCCACTTGTTACAGTAACATTAAGTAGATGAAATTGCCATTGGAAATGAACTTTGCCACTGATATAATCATTCTTACATAATAACCCAGTGAAACTGTCATGCATGAGTACATGTACATTTGGGAACAACAGTTTATGTGTCTAAATGCATCTTGCAAAGGATTGGCAAGTTTATAAACTGTCAGATGCAAGGGAGCAAGTACAGTGGAATTAGAAACAAGTAATAATAGTGAATTCTTACATAGTGTTTAGTGGAAAAATTGTCTGAGGTCACTAAATAAGAAGGAAAATAAATGGCCAGAAGTGACATATAATCACCAAATGAAGAAATTATAGAATACACAGGCTGATACAACACAAAGCAAATTACAAACAATGGGACTGGGGTGCATGGCTGAAACTTATTCAAAAAATGTATTGAAATATTACTTTAGTGCAAAAACTTAAATAAATAAATATAAATATATATATATATGGAATAGTAGATATAAGAGTAAAGGTACAAAGTTTGCTGTGTTGTAAACTGGATGCTTACAGATTAAAAGGGGATTAGGAAGAATCTGGAAAGTATGTACAGGTGGCATAAGAGTCACTGTGCACTAGAGGCAAAATGTTAAACAACTGAGTGTCAAGGGACTTTCATGTCACTATGTATACCTGGTATGCCAATGTTGGAGAAAGAGTTAAACAAGTTGTATAATGCACATAAATGGATGCATGACAGGAGAAATAAATTAAGTTACATTAATATCATATTTCAATTTATGAAGCCAGTAACAACAGTGATAAAGTCACATATGATATATCACAAGAACCACCCACATTTTTTCACATTTATTTTTACTTTCTGACAGACATAGTCAACATTTTACACTGCTGCTGCTGCCACTGTCACTGCCACCACCACCACCAACACCAACAACAAATCCACCGCCAAATGTGATAAAATGTGGATGATCCATATTATGATAAAGCACATTATTTCAAACACCATGGATGAGACCTCAGTTAAAATTTGTGAAAAAATAAATGAAGTAAAAAAAGAAGTATACAGAGGAAAAATACAGTAAATGTAACTGAAATAAGGTATTTTTGCAACAAAGACTCAAGCAGAACTAGTGATGTAATATGAAACAGAAATTCAGTCCAATGCAGTGTATCCATCAGATGATGGGCTGTGTATGTGGTTATGTATTAAATTTACTTACTTACAAATTTCATTACAGTAACTACAGTTCTAATGTAAAAGAGATTCAAAATGTTGAAATCATACATAAATACATTTTTGAAATATGTATGGCACAGAAATTAATGTATGACTGGTTACAAATAATTGGCCTCATACTAATAGTTGTGGAAGTATTAATAATATGATCTTGAAGCTTGTAAATGTAACTTTTACTCAATAAATGTTCATGACTGGCCATGTTTCTCAGGAGGTTTGACCCAGCTATCAGCAACATCAAGCAACGAGTGAGGAGTGGGGAAGTTGGCCACGTGCATGTGATCAAAACATGCAGTCGGGATGCTCAGTTACCAAGCCTTGAGTACCTGCACAGTTCAAGTAAGTGATTTCATCACATGAACAAGTGTCGCAATATGATGGCAAGTACAGAACTTGAAAGAATGAAGACTGCATTCAGAGATGTTAAGAATGTGTCAATTTATGTGTAGTGCATTCTACGTGATTCTAGTAATTACAATTATTATTTTCAAGTACTGGTGACCTTCATTACAGTGGGTGTCATAACAATACTTGTGCCACACATTGTGATGAAGGTCATTGTAATTTAATAGTAATAAAGTTAAAAAGATGTCAGTTGTCACAGTCTATTTGCAATTCAAAATATTCCATTGCACGCGCGCGCTCACACACACACACACACATGTAATGGAGCATGCTGCAACAATAAAAAACACACACACACACCACATGTACAAGAATGAACTACTGATAGACAGTCAATATGGATTCATGCCGCAAAAGAGTACAACAGATGCAGCTATGGAGGCAAAAAAAATTCATAGAACCAGAACTAGAAAAAAGGAAGGTTGTTATAATGACCAGCCTAGGCGTCAGAGGAGCATTCAACGCAGTGTGGTGGCCAAGCATCTTAAAGGGCTTGAAAGATGCAGAATGCCCTAGAAACTTGTATTACCTTCGTCAAGGATACTTTAGTCGACAAACTGCTGTAATGACCACTAACATTATTAGCTTAGAGAGGCGTGTTACAATCAGATGCCCACAGGGTTCTTGTTCTGGACCCGACTTTTTGAACCTGCTTTACAATTCAATTTTTAAACTGGAATTTACAAGACATACAAAAGTAATAGCATTCGCTGATGATTTAATAATATTAACTAAAGGAGAGTCAATTGTAGAAGCTGAAAACTACATAAATTTGGAATTGAGGAAAATCTCAGACTGGGCTCAAAAGAACAAATTAAAGTTCAATGAGAACAAATAAAAAGTAATGCTTGTGTCGCGCAGGAAAAGAAAAGAAAAAGGAAGTGGAAATATACTTAAATAATAAAATTTTGGAACAAGTTAAGAAAATAAAATATCTTGGAATAATTTTTGATAGTAAAATGATGTTCAGAGACCATGTAAATTATGTTGAAGAAAAATGTACAAAGTTAATATTTACCCTTTCGAAATCGGCAAAAGTGACATGGGGGCTGAAGCACACAGCACTGAAAACAATATATGCAGGAGGCATACTACCATTAATTTTATATGGAGCCCCAGTGTGGAAAGGTGTTTTGGACATTACATGTTACAAAGCCAAGCTAATTAGAGTACAAAGGCTAATTAATATTAGAACTGCAAAGGCTTATCTAACAGTGTCAAACGAAGCACTATGTGTAATAATGGGCTTAATACCTATTAATATAAAAATAGAGGAGACAGCAAAGTACTACGAAAGTGTAAGAGGACAAGGAAACCTGTTCGATCGGGAAATGGAAGTAAAACACTGGACACACCCAGCAAATACA
>Ga0123355_10018987_pt1 | contig 10933 bp, 8 predicted proteins | sample TergutEmb28metaG_3_FD_89872 | JGI IMG/M metagenome (GOLD analysis project Ga0123355, IMG submission 89872) | Embiratermes neotenicus P1 segment gut microbial communities from Petit-Saut dam, French Guiana - Emb289 P1 | ecosystem: Host-associated > Arthropoda: Insects > Digestive system > Gut ...
ATGGCCAAAGAAATTGTGCGCTTTCACTCCATTATTTGGCCATGTATTCTTATGGCACTGGGTGAGCCTTTACCAAAAAAAGTTTTTGCCCATGGCTGGCTACAGTATGAAGGACAGAAAATGGGGAAATCTCTAGGAAACGCCATTAACCCAAAAACATTGGTAGAGCAATATGGTGTAGACGCAATCCGCTATTTCCTGCTTCGCGAATTTACATTTGGCCCCGACGGAAACTTCACCCAAGACGCCCTCGTTACACGCTACAATGCGGACTTAGCCAACGACCTTGGCAATCTGCTATCCCGCACTGTTGGCATGGTAGATAAATATTTTGGCGGCACCTTGCCGGATATGCCAAAAACCCCTACTCCATTTGATGCAGACTTACTAAATACAGCCACATCTGTGCTAACCAAATTCGAAGAAAAAATGGATAAATTAATTTTTTCGGAGGCTCTAAACGAAATATGGAACTTAGTACGCCGCTCCAACAAATATATTGACGAGACACAGCCATGGGTACTTGCAAAAGATGAAAGCAAAAAAGCTGAACTCGCCACCGTTTTATACAATTTAGCAGAAGTTTTGCGCATTTTATCAATTGCAATTTCACCGGTTATGCCTAATACCCCAAGCATAATCTGCGAACAATTAAATATTAGCGATACAAATTTAACTACCTGGGAAAGCGCCAAAAAGTTTGGATTATTGCCACGCAATTTACAAATTACGAAAGGTGCCGCAGCATTCCCTCGTATTGAAAAAGTTGAACCAAAAACAAAATAAGGGGGACTGTAGATGATAATTGATTCTCACGCACATTATGAAAACAGACGCTTCGACCTAGACCGGGACGAACTGTTAGAAGCCCTACCTTCAAAGGGTATAGAAATAGTTATAAACGCAGGCTGCGACTTATCGTCTTCCTACGAGGTTATCGCCCTTGCAAAAAAATACCCACATGCATACGCAACCGTTGGTGTCCATCCCCACGAAGCTAAAAGTTTATCAGATGGTGGACTCAAAGTTCTATCAAGATTATGCACACATGAAAAAGTTGTAGCCCTTGGCGAAATTGGACTGGATTTCCACTATGAATATTCTCCACGAGACATACAGCGGCATTGGTTTAAACGCCAGTTAGAGCTTGCTGCCGAAATTAATATGCCAGTGGTCATTCATTCTCGAGCAGCAGATACAGAAGTTTTTGAAACCATTGAAAAAAGTCAAGTACGCAAGGGCGTTATACACTGCTTTCCCGGTGATGCTGCACTTGCGTTAAAGTATGTAGAACTCGGATTTTACATTGGGGTCGGCGGCGTTATTACTTTTGATGAAACAAATAGTTTACAAGAAGCCGTTGCCGCCGTTCCACTAGATAAAATTTTACTTGAAACCGACGCGCCTTACCTCACACCTGTTCCATACCGCGGAAAAAGAAATGAATCCCCGCACCTAATTTACGTGGCAGATGAAATTGCAAAAATAAAAGGAGTATCGACAGAAGCCGTTTGCACACAAACCAGCAAAAACGTGCGTGCGCTATTTAATTTTAATTAGTATAAGGAGCGTGTCCTCTTGAGCAAAAAAGAAAATACCAATCGCCTAATCGCTCAAAACAAAAAAGCATACCACGATTACTTTATAGAAGAAACATTTCAGGCGGGCATTTCTCTTGTCGGCACAGAAGTAAAGTCCTTACGTGCAGGACGTTGCAACTTAAAAGAAAGTTTTATTCGCATAGAAGGCAACTCTGCATTTATAGAAGGCATGCACATTAGCCCATATGACCATGGCAATATTTTTAATAAAGAACCTCTGCGCAAAAGGCGCTTACTGTTACACCGCAGTGAAATAAATAAATTACGCATGGCCATATCCCGAGACGGATTTACAATTGTACCCCTAAAGGTATATTTTTCCCGAGCATATGTAAAACTTGACATAGCCCTTGCAAAAGGAAAGAAGCTTTACGATAAGCGCGAAGCCCTGGCAAAAAAAGATCAAGAACGCTCAACTCAGCGAGAATTTGCACAACGAATTTAAAACTATTTGCGTGCACAGCACGCACCCGTAGCGAACGCGAAGGAAGCGTAATCGGGCTCTGCTCGATGGAGCGGCGGGGTTTGGGTGCGTCCTGCGAAGCAGGTGTTGCGCAAGCAACAGGCCACCCGGCCAGCAAGCAAAGCTTGCGAGAGGGGCAGAGCCCCATTCAAATCGAAAAAAGGGGAGTAGAACATGCTAGGAACAGACATAGGAATAGACTTAGGAACAGCCTCAATTTTAGTATACATCAAAGGCCAAGGAACCGTATTAGAAGAGCCATCCGTCGTAGCAATTGACAAAAATACCGATAAAATTCTTGCCGTTGGTGAAGAAGCACGTAGTATGCTAGGGCGCACACCAGGTAATATCGTTGCCATACGCCCAATGAGAGAAGGCGTCATTTCGGACTATCATATTACAGAAAAAATGCTTAAATATTTTATTAACAAAGCAGTTGGGCGTCCATTATTTCGCAAACCGCGTATCGCAATTTGCGTTCCTTCTAATGTAACAGAAGTCGAGCGTCGCGCTGTAGAAGAAGCCGCGCAACAAGCCGGCGCACGCCAAGTTTTTATTATAGAAGAACCAATTGCCGCCGCAATAGGCGCAGGCATAGACATTGCCCGGGCATGCGGCAGTATGGTTGTTGACATAGGCGGTGGCACCACGGATGTTGCGGTAATTTCACTAGGCGGGACGGTTGAAAGCGCGTCTATCAAAACCGCAGGCGACCATTTTGACGAAGCAATTATCAGATACATGCGCAAAAAACATAGTATATTAATCGGCGAACGATCTGCCGAAGATCTTAAAGTGAATGTAGGCACCGCATTCCCGCGGGTTTCGTCTGTTTCGATGGATGTACGTGGGCGCAACTTAGTAACCGGTCTGCCAAAAACAATATCCGTATCATCAGAAGAAATGCAAGAAGCCTTGCATGAAGCCGTAACAAATGTTGTAGAAGCTGTACACACAGTTTTAGAGAGAACCCCACCGGAACTTGCTTCCGATATTGCCGATCGAGGTATCGTTATGACAGGCGGAGGAAGTCTTCTGAACGGCCTAAATAAGCTGATAAGCCAGCGCACAGGCATTAATACAGTTATTGCAGAAGATGCTATTTCCTGCGTAGCCGTTGGCACCGGAAAATATATCGAGTATATTTCACAGGGAAAAATGAATCCCGGAGATTTTAGATCACAAAGTAGTGCAAGGAGGTAATGTATGGCGTTTCCGCTTACACATTTATGCGTAGCACATCACATGCTTACAAAACACCCCCTACCAACCCCTGAATTATTTTTGCTAGGTTCAATCGCACCTGACGCAGTGCATTCACGCGCAGAATTTAAAGGCTCATCACAGTCTAATATCGGCCCTGCAAAAAAAATCACACATCTATGCCCCATCAGTGACGAAAAATGGGGACGCATAACTGATAACGATGGATGGGTAAAATCCGTAAAAGAATTCATAAACAAAAACCCAAACAATCCATTATTACTCGGATATGCAGTACATGTACTAACAGATATTTTTAACAATAAGGGTCTATGGCACCATTTTAACACAAACCACCCGGAAGAAGCTGCTCGCGGGTACAACAGCAATTATTATGCGGATTTACGCAATATAGATTTGCGTCTTTATAAGGAGTTTGTAAAAAACACCCCAATTATGGATCTGCTTAAAACCTCCACTGCCCAAAACATACAGGGGCTAATTGCTAAAGATGAACTAGACGACATAAGAAGCCATCTACTGAACGTTGCATACGCAAATATTCCAGACAACGCGTATACAAACAATTATTTTTACGTAACATATGACCAAACTCTTGAATTTATAAATGACGCAGCTGACTTCTGCATCAGACATTTGTTCTAAATTTTAAGGAGTTGTCATGAAAAAAAACTATCTAATACTTTTATTTTTATTCATTGGTGCCTCTATTTTTGCAGTAGCCGCCACATTTGTTATGACACGTGAAATATATGAAGAACCACTATCCTTATACACAATGCCTGAAACCGCCATACGAGAATTACCGCCAACCCCAACCAGACCGCCGGAAGTTATTGAGGAAATTTACTTCTTAGATGACTTTCCTTCCCTATTTATTACAACACCGGAACACCCCTTTCAACAAGACCGCAGCTATTGGCAACGAGATAGCAGTTTAACAATGGCAAACACCTCTCCCGAATTTCAATTCACCGATGTAGGCGTACGCATACGCGGCCGCGGAAACACAACTTGGATTTATGGCCCAGACAAACGCCCGCTACGTATTCGGTTTGAAACACCCCAGACAGTGCTGGGTTCAGAGTACCCTCACCGGGATTGGATTTTACTTGCCAATCACTTCGACCGTTCTCTCTTAAGAAATCATGGCGCAAAATATTTAGGAACATTACTAACTGGTATGCCTTGGACTCCATCTTCACAGTTTGTACATTTATATATTAATGGCGAATATTACGGTGTATACGAATTAACAGAAGAACGTGACGTAACACCCGGACGTATTGAACTAACTCACGACCCCGACCCCACCATTAGCGAATACTCTCTAGAATTGAACGGCCATGTAATTGGCTGGCGCGCCAATGAGTTTGAAGAAGGCATGGACTATTTTGAACTTTTAACCCGCGCATATCAATTACGCTGGCCAAGTGATAATTTGCGAAATGATGGACATTTCGACTATGTACAAAACTATATCCAGCGCACAAGCAATGCAATACGTGAGCACAACTGGCGTGAAATTACAAATTTAATTGACATCCAATCATTTATAGATTTTTATATTGTACAAGAACTTTTTAAAAATGCCGATATCGCACGGTTTAGTGTATTTATGCAAATACGAGGACAGGGAGATAGTCGCCGGTTATACCTAGGCCCTGTTTGGGATTTTGATCAATCTTCCGGCAATAACGAATATGTAGAAAGCCCTCAAGGACGTTTGGTTGAGCGGGATAATTACTGGTACAATTATTTAATGCAAATTCCCGCCTTTAAACAAGCAGTAACAGAACGATGGGATGAAGTTAAGCTAACCTACATTCCGCAAACAATTGAGCACATTTACTACATGGCAACTACTTTTGAAGATTCATTTAACCGCAACTTTGAAAGACACCCATATGTTATGGGCGACATATTTGAATGGAACTGGGTACACTCATATGCTACCGCAGAAATTGATACGTTTATAGGACAAGCAGAGTTTTTAATAGAATTTTTAACCCTTCGCAAACAGTGGATAGATGACTTTTTACACGACCGCCTACCTGACCCTGAAGAAGAATATGGAGAATAAAAAAATCAAGTGGTGGCGCTCCGCCACCACTTGATTTTTTTCAGAATGTTCCGAATTCATATCGCCCATTTTTTAATTCCTGCACAAGTTCCGCATCTGTAAAAACTTTATTTTGCAAAATAACATGATACATACCAATAGTACTTACGTGGTGCGAATCCGATGTGGCGATCGTTCGCACACCAAGAGAATCTGCCAATGCCTGAATAGCTGTTGTGTTACGTTGGTTTATATTTACCGATCTAATTTCTATGGCATCCGGCTTATAGTCAAAAACATTTGTGCGCACATTATTTTCATATCTATATGGATGTGGTAATGCAATAAATCCGTCGCGCTCACGCACAAATTCATATAACTCCCCATACTTCCATGCATAGGACTTCATTTCCGATAATTTTGGCACACCAATTACTAAAATATCTTCACCAGAATCCGCAAGACTAATCTCTATGCCGGTAAAAATTTTAAAAGGCGCATACTGCTCATTCAGTTTCCTTAAGCGTAATTCCGAACGCTGAGTATTATGATCGGTTATTGCAATACCATCCAAGCCACGGTTAATAGCCGCTTGTATTTGGCTCTCTTCATGAGAAAAAGCACATCCGGAATATTCATAGGTGTGGGTGTGTAAATCAATTCTCATTCGTATTTATTGCCATTTCCAATATAGTATTGGTACGTTCAATAAATTTTGTCATTTGCTCCGTTGTAAGCGGTCTATTGCTTAACATTGCAAGATCGTACAAATGATGTGCAACTAACGCTGTATCCTCCTTGCGACTGTCGTTCTCGCTTATATCCAAAAACAAGTTTACCAAGGAATTATTGCTGTTTAACACAAGTGTTAAATCTTCTTCAAACATACCCGGTGGCATTTGTCCACCGCCAAACATTTTGCTCATTTCCTGCATTCGGCGAGACTGTTCCGAAAGCAGTAATATAGAAGACACGCTTTCGGTTTTTAGCGGTTCAACCTTTATTTTTAGCTTGTCGTTGTTAATAATTTCACAGAAAAATGTCTCAAGCGCTTCCGGTTGTTCAACAGCTTCAGAGTCGGAATTTTTTAAAGCGTCAGTAATTTCAGAATCTATACGCACAAGTTGCAATTCCTTCTCATAACTTTCCACATAGCGGCTAAAAGGCTCGTCTAAATTGCTGCTTAAAATAACCGCATCAAGCCCTTGGCTTTTAAACATTTGAATGTATTGGGATTGCAATTGTTCATTTGTTACATAAAAAATAGTTTTACCGGTTTTTTCTGCATTTGCATCTGTAAATTCTTGTAACGTCATATGCTTATTATTAATCGTCTTATACAGAATGCTCCCCTTAATTTTATCATATAATTCCCGCTCTTTTATGCAGCCATATTTAATAAACGGAGCAATGTCGTCCCAGTAACCATTGTAAACTTCACGGTCTTTTTTAAACAAACTATTAAGCTTATCTGCCACTTTGCGAGAAATATAACCAGACATTTTTTTAACGGTTGCGTCCGTTTGCAAAAAACTCCGCGACACGTTAAGCGGAAGATCCGGGCAGTCTATCGTGCCTTTTAAAAGTAGTAAATACTCAGGAATAACTTCCTTTATATTATCCGCTACAAAAACTTGGTTGTTATAAAGCTTTACTTGTCCCTCAATATACTCCAAGTCATGCTTTAGTTTAGGAAAGTACAATATGCCCTTTAAACGGAAAGGGTAATCCATATTCAGGTGAATCCAAAATAACGGCTCGTTAAAATCCGAAAAAACTTTATGATAAAAGGCTTTGTATTCCTCATCTGTACATTCATTTGCAGGTTTTGCCCACAGTGGCGCGATATCATTTATCGGAGTTGGCTCTTTTAACTCTGCCGCATCTTCATCAAAAGAATCACCATCTTTGTCCGGCTCTTCATCCGATTTTCCTGGTGGCAAAATTTCTTCCACAAAAACATGCACAGGCACAAAACCGCAATACTTTGTTAAAGTCGAACGTAATGTATGAACATTTAAAAATTCTTCGCCGTCTTCATTCACATTAAGCGTAATTTTTGTACCCCGAGTTTCTTTGTCGCCCTCGCTCATAGCATATTCTATGCCGCCTTCGCATTCCCATCTTGCGGGGGTAGCACCTTCTTTATAAGAAAGCGTATCAATTTGCACATGATCACTTACCATAAATGACGAATAAAAACCCAAACCAAAATGGCCTATAATTTCACCGGTAGCATCAGTTTTATCTTTATATTTTTCCATGAACGCCGTAGCACCAGAAAAGGCTATTTGTGTAATATACTCCCTTACCTCGTCTACAGTCATACCAATGCCGTTATCTTCAAAGATTATTTGCTTCTTTTCCTTGTCAACCCACACACGCACGGCGTATGTTTCATCACTTGAAATATTTGCAATCTCGCCCATATCTGCAAGCTTCTTTAATTTTGTAATCGCATCTACGCCATTTGAAACAAGTTCACGCGCAAAAATATCTATATCTGAATAAAGCCATTTCTTTATAATTGGCAAAATATTTTCGCTATGAATTGATAAATTACCCTTTTCCATTTAACTTGTCCTTTCATTTAAGTGGGGCTCTGCCCCAAACCCCTCCGCTGCGGGTGCGTGCTGTGCACGCAAATAGTTTTAACCTAACATTTCTTTCATTTTTGCTAAAGATTGTGTTAACGCTTCATCTGCTTTAGCTGCATCCTTGCCACCGGCTTGTGCGTGGTTGGGTCGCCCGCCACCGCCGCCGCCGCATAATGCAGCTGCTTCTTTTACTAATTGCCCGGCATGTATACCTCGCTTTACGGCATCTTCTGTTGCACTTGCTAAAAATTGTGCCGCGCCATCAGCATTGACAGCACATAAAAGCAAACAACCGGATTTCATTTCAGCTTTTAGCTTATCCCCAAGGTTACGAAGGGCTTCAATATCATAATTTAACAATTTTGCAGCTATCAGTGTAAAGCCCTTATGGTTTTCTGCCTTTTTGAGTAAATCTTCAGCAACGGCTCCCTGCTCTTTTCCGGAGACTTCTGCCTGTTGCTTCGCTATTTCCTTTTTCAATTCCTTGTTTTCTGCAATAACTCCAGAAACCCTGGTTACTAGTTCAGCCGGTTTAACCCTACAAATATCTGCAATTTCGTATACCATTGCATCTGCTTCCCGATAAAGTTTAAGTGCATGCGCACCAGTAGTCGCCTCAATACGGCGTACACCGGATGCAATACCATTTTCCGACAGCAGTTTAAACATACCAATTTGCTGAGTCGACTCTACATGGGTACCACCACACAACTCTATGCTAAAGTCACCCATTTTTACCATGCGCACTGTATCGCCATATTTTTCGCCAAATAACGCTGTCGCCCCGCTTTGGCGAGCCTTATCCGGTGTCGTCAAAGTGACGTCCACAGAACTGTTTGCCCAAATACGCTCGTTTACAAGCGTTTCTATTTTGTCTTTTTCCTCAGTAGAAAGGGATGCAAAATGCGTAAAATCAAAACGTAAACGATCAGGACTTACTTCCGAACCTGCTTGCTCTACATGGTCGCCAAGTACGTCACGTAAAGCTTTTTGCAGCAAATGCGTAGCAGAATGGTTGCACATTATATTACGCCGACGGTCTGTATCTATAGCAGCCGTTATAGTTTCACCCACATGCAAAGTACCACCACTAACCTTACCTAGGTGAACGATATTATTTCCTGCCACAGTTATGCAATCAGCAATTACCGCGCCTGCAATTGTACCAGTATCACCTTTTTGGCCGCCGCTTGCGGCATAAAATGGCGTTTGCGTTAATACAATCGCTACTTCCTGTCCGGCTTCTGCCTTTTGCACAACTTCCCCATCAGCTATTAACGCAAGTACTTCTGCATGAATGGTACTTTTTTCATATCCACAAAACGCTGTTGGTAAATTTGGCGGCAGCTTGTGATACACGGTTTCGTCTGCGCCCATATAGGTGGAAACACCACGCGCAGCACGCGCGCGATTTTTTTGGTCTTGCATTTCTTTTTGAAAACCTTCTTCATCCCAAATTAAACCTTCATCTTCTAAAATTTCACGAGTTAAGTCCGGTGGAAAGCCAAATGTATCGTATAGTTTAAATGTATCTGCACCGCTAAGTGTTGTTTCACTTGTGCTTTTAAGTGTTTTTATATATCCTTGCAATAAATTCATACCAGTGTCAAGGGTTTCCAAAAAACGCGTTTCTTCTGTACCAAGCACTTGCAAAATATGACTAGATTTTTCTTGCAAACTTGGATAAGCATGACTATAGGAATCAATTGCAACTTGTGCAATCTTATTTACAAATTGTCCAAGCCCTAAGGCTTTACCGTGGCGCACCGCACGTCTCAGCAAGCGGCGCAATACGTATCCCCTGCCCTCATTGGATGGCAAAACACCATCTACCGCCATAAAAGCAACGCTACGCACATGGTCTGCAATAATATTTACAGACACTTTCTGCGCATTTGTTAAGGTTTTTATATTAGCCAGTTCCATTACTTTTGTACATATAATCTTGATATTATCAATATCAAAAATAGACTCCGCTTCCTGAACAATAATTGCAAGCCGTTCAAGTCCCATACCTGTATCTATATTTGTAGATGCAAGCGGTACATAACTTCCATCTTCACATTTTTCAAACTGGGTAAAAACCAGATTCCAAACTTCCATAAAACGATCACAGTCGCAGCCTACAGTACAATCAGGTTTCCCACATCCACTATCAGCACCACGGTCAAAATGAATTTCAGAACATGGCCCACAGGGGCCTACCCCATGCTCCCAAAAATTCTCATTTTTATCTAATCGAAAAATCTTCTCTGCCGGCACACCAACAACATCACGCCATATTGCATAGGCCTCTTCATCTTCCTCATATACAGAAATCAGCAATTTCTCAATAGGAAGTTGCATTTCCTGAGTTAAAAATTCCCATGCCCATGGAATAACCTCTTTTTTAAAGTAATCCCCAAAAGAGAAATTACCCAACATTTCAAAAAATGAGCCATGACGTGCATCTTTACCCACATCGTCAATATCAATTGTGCGAATACACTTTTGGCAGGTAGCAACACGAGCCGACGGTGGCTTTTCCTGCCCTGTAAAATACGCTTTCATCGGTGCCATGCCTGAGTTAATTAAAAGCAAGCTATTGTCCCCCTGAGGCACCAGTGGAAAGCTTGGTAATACAAAATGCTCATGTTTAACAAAAAAATCCAAGAATTTATCCCGGATTTGATTGACTGTAAGAAATTGCAAATAAAACACTCCTCTTTATTAAATCACAAATATTAATTCACAAATTCACCATTATCAAAGAAAATCACTTCTGTGCCATCTTCTTTTATACCCACAATACGCATATCCGCCGTACCAAACATAAAGTCAACATGCACTAAAGAATCATTGCCGCCGCGGGCTACCAGCTCATCAAGTGGCAAATCATCCCCGCCCTTCATATTGTTAGGATAGGCTTTACCAAGTGCCAAATGTGCAGACGCATTTTCATCAAACAGCGTATTATAAAACAATGTATTCAATTGTCCAATTGGCG
>Ga0123355_10018988_pt1 | contig 10933 bp, 7 predicted proteins | sample TergutEmb28metaG_3_FD_89872 | JGI IMG/M metagenome (GOLD analysis project Ga0123355, IMG submission 89872) | Embiratermes neotenicus P1 segment gut microbial communities from Petit-Saut dam, French Guiana - Emb289 P1 | ecosystem: Host-associated > Arthropoda: Insects > Digestive system > Gut ...
CTTCGGCTGCCAGCAGCCGACTGAACTGACACCCCCGCCGATAAAAATGGACTCGTCCATTTCGCTGAAAGACCAAATCTGGTTTCTGCGCGTGTGCCACCACATTCTGTTTTCACTCTACCAAATGTCTGAACGGGTACAAAGGTTCCGAAATTTGAATCGAACTACGCATAAGACCCATGCGATCGGAAAAATAAATGTGCGCTTATTTCCGGTCTCCTGGTTACTACGTTGAGTAGAAAGGTTATTGGTTCCCGACGTTTCGAAGAAACGTATCGCATTCATCTTCAGGCGTTAAAAAGTCTTGTTTCTTCATCCAACATTCCGCTCAGTACAGGAAAAAGGTAAAGTTAAGTTGTCCCTGTACGTGTCATAAACGCATACCGGGTGAGTGGAGGTATAACTCCGTGTATTCTTAATCTTGGCACTAGATTGAGGTGAATGGTTATCTTCACGCGTTGGTCGCTACATACCCGGGTTAAGACCCACTATACCCATCGAACAGGAAAAGTGATTGGTCTCAAGAGCTGTCTGGAGCCACTGAAGAAGAGGAGAAATCTCTTCCCCTTTCCAGGAATCGAACCACGGTTCTTCGATCCGTACTGCCCTAGCCTAGTCATTATACGAAATATGGTATTCCATATGCCGGCTCCGTACGCTCCGCTGAGAGACACAGATATTTATCCCCGACGTTTCGAAGGTACCTTGCCGCATTCAACATCACTGGTTGAGAAATCCTGGGAGAACTAGAACTCCTCAACCCTTTCTACGACTCGACGCCTGAGGATGAAGGCGGTACGTTCCTTCGAAACATCGGGAATCAATAACCCTTCTACTCGACGTAACAAGCCCGAGGATCTGAACCTCAACATCAACGCTGCGGAAACCCCAAATTTCGCGTATTTTTATTTCATTCTTGTCACTCCCCTTCCCTCGAAAAGGAATCATAACTTTCCTACTCTTACTTACATTCCGTAGACAAACAGCAGTATGACTTGAAATTTTTCACTCCCCCAAAAATAAAAGTGCCCAGGATTGACACCCATTACACGAACACTTACTGGTCAGTTCATAGTTTTGTGGGATTTTCCGAGCACTAACTAAACCTTACCAATTACAACACAAAGGAGAAGGTGCAGCTATTGGATGAGAAAGGAAGGTTTCCGAGCAGACGTTCTGATGAAACATTGATTAAACGATAAAGGCTCACATAAAGTACGCAGGCCCAACAGAAAGGTTAAAAAGAGCAAATTGAGCTCTTTTGCAACGAGAGCGGTTGCATAAAGAAAGGCCGAATTATTATTACGAGATTCGCAAAAGAGAAATAAATTCAAGATACTCTCTAGCAGCAAAAAAGAACTGTACGTTCTCTGGCTGCTCCTGCAACACTGGCATATGGAAGCTAATCACTTAATGTAACCAAGCATCACTTCATTAAGGTGTACTGGGGCTGGGAATTTCGGAAGCAGACTGATGGGACTGTCAACAGCACGTCCTGCCCGCCGCCATTAGGATCAAGAAGAGAGGCCTGCAGTACGCACTGGGCACCTACAGCGGTCTGCACGCACTTTCCAAAGAAGGCATATGAAACGATCATGGCCAGTACATTACTGAATTAGCTATCATAACCCGACATTCTACAGTTACGAATGTGTCCTTTCCAAAACTTCAAGATACAAAATTTTTAAATGACTACCATTGGAGAGTACAATGAACCCGTATGTCAGTAGGTTAATGTAAGTACCAACCTCGCCCTGGGTGTCAGACTGAGAAATCGGTATAGTGACAAGAATAGGGGCTGGACGATCGAGGAATTTTCGAATGTCGGAAAGGGAAAGAGACTTGCATCTTCTTCACAGCGTCCAGACGGGTGCTGAAGACCAACCAGCTGCCTATTCAAGGCGTTTCAGGTTCTTCCCCTGGGAGCGAAGCGACCAACGTGTGAAGCTAACCACTCGCTTCCACCTAGCGCAAAGATTACGAATGCACGGACTTAAGCCTCCACTCCCCCATACGCCTCGATGGCGTGGCGATTCATTATATGCGCCAAGGCAAGTTTCCACTACCTTACTCCTTCTGGCCTTACAACGCGACTTCAGTCTAGCCATCTCCGGAACACCCTCTCCAATTCCTTCCTCCGCCAGAACGTTGCAAGTCTCCATTACGTTTCCGTGCGGCTGTACCTTACTTTTTGTCTACTCTGGTCTCTTCTTATTTCGGCTCACCAGAAGTACCAAGTTCCCTGCTTTTTGAATAACAACTCATGTAGTCTGACGAGGCAATGGGGTAATTGCTAATAGCACTAATCAGTTTCCATGGCCACGTGCCCTGAGGTCACTTCCCGTATGAGTAGTAGGTGCCTACCCAGTTCCAATGCCTGATGACTCACGACAACACCGATATCATCCCGGTTTTCCCGAGTCCCTCCAAATGCGAACTTAATTGTTTCAAGAGTTTCCAAGGCCACGTGCCCTGAGGTCACTTCCCGTATGAGTAGTAGGTGCCTACCCAGTTCCAATGCCTGATGACTCACGACAACACCGATATTATCCCGATTTTCCCTAGTCCCTCCAAACGAGAACTTAATTGTTTCAAGTTCGACGAGAGATATCAATCTTGCACACCGTTCCAAGCAAAACAACTGCCGCAATTAGTGCGATGTCGTCAAACAACCTCAGCTGAAACAGATCCACAACTAATTCAAGTCCTTTATCAACTCGACACGCATTCTACTGCACATAATTCAACACCCGTTCAACATTATATTTGAAATATCGCCGTTAATAGCCAAAAGCTCAATTAGACCCCCTCAACAATTCAGCGCCTTACGAGTGGAAATATTTGGTGCCTCTGTATCCACATTCGTTCACGAGACACCTTGAGCACGTGTAATCGAAATACCAATTTGAATAACTTCCTTCGTCACCAGTGCACTTCTGATAGTGCTAAATTCGCAAGGATTATTTATCAGTTACAGAAAGTTTCCCATTACAGACTAATCGATTACGGCATTCAGGATTTTATAAATAGTTTCTTAATCACAGCACTGAATATTTATCTTAAAATATTTTGTAAATTTTCTTGTGATGTTGTGACCTACTAAGACTTCTGTCTATGGCAATGCAGTACTATTCTAAATGTAAGTCAAAACACTAAACTCTGATCATCAGCCTCTCTGTTACGTAACTGGAAAGTACCTTACAAATGAAGCAGGACTGGCTGAACTGGTATTTTCATTAACCCTTATTAAAAACACACATCGGTATAGCATTAACAATTTGAAACAAAAGTGAGTAAAAATAGAACTCCTAGTTTCTCGGGAGTATGCGTGGTTGATGGATGAAGGAACAGTTCCCAAGTCGTCAGAAGGAAGTCTGTTTTCAGGAAGGGGCCGTTCTCTGAACACAAGGGTGGAATTATATGAAGAAAAGGCATTTATTCTCCATATCATCAGTATTTTCTTCGTGTCGTGTCCCCGGTCCTCCTCGTGTCCTTGCTGTTATACTCCTATTCCTTATCGTCTTCACAGTGTTATACTCTTCATTGCTCCTTCCCTCCACCTTATCCTAATCTTACACCTCTATCCTCACAATCTTCCTCTCCGTCTCCTATCGCCTCCTTCCGTTTTCCCTTATTGTCTTCGCTTTCAAATCCCCTGCTGCAGGCCGGGTTATAGCTACAGACCCTAAAATCACCGGTATGCCGATTTCTAGTGGCCACACATCCAGCAACTGACAAGTAAATGTCCTTCACCAAGAAGGCCATCAAGGGCAGTTTTCCTCCTGAATCTCCAAACCATGTATTGCAGTATGATGCTGATCCGTGAGTCGGATATCAAGACGTAGCTGGTCAGGTTACCTACATCTGATCGTCGTCGCCCGTGTTGTCTTCTCCGTCAAGGGAGACATGAAGAGTCTCATCCTATCAAATCAAAAGTCGTTCACCCATATTCTCGGGCGCTCAATGTCCCTACAGCAAGTGAGTTTACAGGTCATAGTTTATCGAATATTTGTCATTGGAACCAATCGTAACACCAATCTGCCAACTATTTTCCGACCTTCAGTTCTTTCCTGCATGTTAAATTATTCCATCCTTCACGCAGGAACTCCTTGACGGCCCGTCTAACAGCAGTCGAATACACGTAACTTGAGTATCACTTCTAGCTTGGGACTATCACACGAACTTGTTCATCTTTCAAAACATTATTATTTCAGTGACCTTAACAAGAACCGGTGGACTACGAGAACAGGAACGCAGTTTAGGAGGAAACACCTCCACACATAGTGCGTCGTTGGAAACATGTAAATTATTCTAACAATCAAAAGAGCAACCCCGAACAAGTAACTACCAATTTCCAAACCTCAGAACAAATGACTAGTCACTGTAGAGGAATACAAAAGCGTTAGACATTGCGAGACACTGCAGAAGTGGCACGATGAGTCATGCGACACTTTGTTACAAGACTGTTTCTGTCTTCATACGTAAATCAGTCTTACACAAAGTCGGTAAAAATAGCAGGTGAGTAAAATAATGTTCCCGGGCTTCACTCGTCCTTCTGTATAAACCTGAGACGTTGCGAAGGGAAAGAAGTGTCGATATTCAAGCGCATGAATAAACAGTATACCATCTGTTTATTACAAAGTATGAAATTTTTACATATAAATTCTGAAAGGCTCGACGTGTAGTCTGTGAGAAGGGCATCAACGTTTGAGAGTAACCTTATGGCATCCGTCTTTAAGGCTGACAAGTGCATCGGGAACGTTTTCCTACACCAAGGACGGAACCAGCAAGTTCCTCCCAAACACCCGGAGTTACATTCCCGAGGATCGTACAGTTCTAGTCACCGCCGTCACTACACCACATCTCACATACCTAACTCGAAGGCATATTTACATTTTGGAGAACTTCTGAGACGCATACAAAAGCAATAAGGAGCGTAAGAACCGTCACACTTAGAAATCAAGACTAAAAACAGGTGGTTCACAACCACTGTGCTTAGAGGGGTCATGAAACAGACATGGAAAAAAGTATTTTTGGTGAGGTGCTAATTCCAGTATAAAACAGTAAACAGTAGCTGCGAAATTTAAACGTCAGAGTATGTCTCTATGCCGTTTATACACTGAATGACAGCGAGACCAAAGGAGCCTGGCGGTGAGACGAGCGAAATGAGGAGTGCGAGGGAAGGAAGGAAGGGGAACACAGGCTACTACAAAACAGTATGACGTGAAACCAAGTGACAGAGAGAGATAATTTTACGAATGTTGAAACGAGACAGAAAGATCAAGAGAGATAAATAAAGGAAAATTGCGTGTATGAAAAAGAGGGAGAGCGGAGAACTCTAGGTACAGAAAAAGAAAGATATTGAGATGCGAGTCAAGGAAAGGCAAGGCTCGGCAAGGCTCAGATTCAAGAAGAAAATACAAAAACGCGTCTTTAAATTCAAGTCTTCAGTACACGCCGTTCTGCATTAAATTTCTCCTATAAAAACCACTGCAATGTCCGTTAAATATACCAACAGACAGTTTCAAAATTCCCATTTTTAGCTATGGTGTACACTGAACCACCATTACACAGGGCACTTTAAGTCACGATTTTACCAAAGTAAGCAAATTTAACTTTTTTTTTTGACAGAGATCAGGACGGCAAAACGACTGTAGCACAACACAGCAGCACAGCAAAGTAAAAAAAGAAACCGCCCTTCTACTTTATCAAGCACCATACCATAAAGACATATGGTGCACTGGAGACATAGCTCCACGTATTCTTAATATCGCCACTAGATGGCAGTGGTCGGCTTCACCACGACCCGGCCCCTTTGCCCAAGAGTAAAGAGTCCTCGTTACCCAAAAGACAAGAGGCTACGTGGGTCGGAGAGGTGGTGAGAACGCTTAGGAGAAGAGAAATATCTCTTCTTCCTTCAGGGTCTATTCGGCTCTTCGGTAGCCCATACGCAAACCAATCACTATACCGACTGACCTAGGTATTTCCTCTAATACACCACAGTCAGTATCCCATTTTCTATATATCTAAAAATGTTTTGTGATGGCTGTAAAAAAAAAAAGTGATCCCATTACAGGCACGATGTGGCCCAGACCGCGGCACTAGAAGGGGGTGAGTGGTCAGCAGCACGCCCCGGCCGCACTTTAGCCCGGGAAATACCTGGTACCCATTTTACAGGAGGCTGGGTGGGCCCCAGGGCCGGTATGGACGGGCGGAAAATCACGTCACCACCGGGATTTGTTTTGGTCACAAGTCTTTATTTACATCCACAACACATACTGCACATTGGTTACAAGAAACAAAGAAACAGATACAAGAAGTACTTATGTACATTAGACACAAATAAATATCACTGGCGATTTGCAGGCTTCAGAGGGTTGTGTCTCATAGGAATTATAGTCTGGGAGAAATTATAGTCTCGGTATTCGATCCCGGACCGTCCAGCCCGTAGTCAGTCGCTATACCGACTGAGCTACCCGGCCCACTTTGTGATGGCTGTAACTGGATATAATTCAACTGGTTTTGTGGAAAAAGACAAAGCTGTGACTATACCAGCGCACAGCGACAACAAGAATTAATTTTGTTGTAGGTGGACGAACATGACTGGCGGTTTCAACAAGATGGAGGTACCGAACATACCGCAAATTAAACACAGCAAATGTTAGGCTAATACTTTCGAGTTGGCATTATTTGGGTGTTCTTGAAAGAAATTATTTATACAACCCCCACATACAAATTACAAGAATTGAAAATATTCATCCGTGCATTTGAAGCCATCACTGAAGAAACTCTTCAGCAGGCTGCATCAAACAGAACGTACACAGTGCACGCAAGCATTCCTAGGCAAGATGGACGGTTCCAACACGCACAACAACAGTGTGTTCGTTTTCTGATACTAATGCACTTTTTCACAAATACAGAATGTTTCAAAAATGGTTTGCGTGACTTTTCAATCACTTTGTATGTGCGTGCGTGCGTACACATATGTATACCTACAGTCTAACACTCCGCTACACATGTAGGCTTCATTGATAAGCTTTCTACATTATGTATGACGTCACCTTACACAGGACCGAAAGATAGGCTACTAAACGATACCCACATTTTGCATTAGCAAAGGTGAGGTGTCGATCCATTTGAAGATACAATTCTGACATTCGTTTGGACAGAGGAACGTCAGTACATACACTAAATCGACTAATATTCGAGACTAGTAGCATGTGATTACAAATCTCGAATGCTGTCTGTACACCAGTCTGGTCAGTTTCTAAATTTTATTTCATGAAAGAGATGGAAAAGGGAGATGAAGTGACAAAAACACAAAAAGAAAAACCACGTGTGCGTGAAGCATAAAGCGACTGACAAAATAATTATCTGAGAAATCAAGAACAAAGATTTTAGACAGGAGTCAAGCCAAATCATCTATTCGTATATAAATAAGACATACGAGCTTAAAAGTCATTTGTTGCGTGGAACGGTACGTACACTTCTCTGTTATCCATAAATAACAGTGCTGTACCGTTAAAGAGTGAAGATACGCACATTACGCACATTCGCAAATTGTAACCAAAAGTTACTTATAACCAATTAAGTGTAACTGGCCAGGGTCCATCGTTCAAACCTCGGACTACGCATCAAGAAGATGAGAAGATAAATTGGTCGTCTGGCCATTAGCCAGTTTGAATTGAAAAGGATAGAGCAATTCTGAATTCAGTTTTGGAATGCGCGGAGGGGTTTAGCAGTTCAGACCTCTAATTGCTCTCCGCACTTAAGCCTAGCAGGTTACTACAATGGGTAGAGGTCTAACACACTTCATTTCCATAAAAGGCTTGAATTCCCTTTCTTGTATAGCGGTAGGAAGCTGTTCGCAGGTGTTCCCTTGTTCGAAAAATATTTTTCGGATGGGCTTTCCTGCAGGCTACCTGTTTTCTGAAGAGCGGGACAGACGCCAGAACAGTGACTCAAATGTTAGACTTCATAGAGGGACGAGGTACGGGAACAAGCATAGCGGAGAACAGATTGTAAAGACAACTGTATCGTGATCAATCTTAAGTTTGCATGTTTGTGCGTAAGATCGCAATAAATGTGGAGAGGTTAATTGTATATAATTACTAACAACGATCAACCACAGCGGCTCCTATCCCTCCGTACATTCCTTGGGATGGATTCATGTCTACCGATAGAGTGTATGATGTATTTGTAACCGAGAATCAGGCAGCTAAAAGCGGACGGTTACAGAAGCAATTAGTGTGTGATACTGCACAATGTGCAAGAAATATGTCGATTACTATGTCACAAAATGCATCAAACGAATGCCATTTGATCAGAAATAAAGATTTTCGGAAACATCTAAACCAGAACAGAGAAGCTAATCTTTACTGTCATCAGTTTACGTGATATTACTGATGTGCTTACTGGACTCACAAACGAGGATGGAATCCGACCAACATACCGGGATCCTTGAAAATCGGAACAGAAGTTACCTCCGAAACGGCTTTATCTGTCTGCCACACTACACGCTAAAGCACCCCAAACATCAGAACTCTTCGTATCTTAAAACGTTTTAACAACCGGTAGCAATACAATGTTACCTTTCTGTTTGCAATTAGAATTACAAGACCCGATCTACCCCCCGGTCAATGTCTGAATCAACTGACCGATATTCACGAAATCTGGCATAAATGTGTCATTGGATACTATCACGACCTCGAGCATTATTTCTGGGATCTGCGTTCAGCTGGCGGCAACACAAGTGCCACTTACTGTACGTTCACAACGATATATAAGTAGTATTTCTGACTGCAAATTTTTGTATTAAGTAAACCAACACGCAAGACGGCTGGGCATGCAACTCACAGGCAGGCAATACAAACATACACAATTGGTGAGAAAACATCTTGGGAACTTCCTGCTGGCAGATTGAGGAGGAGCTGGGAGGATAACACAAAGACGGTCGTTAGGGATGGGAAGTAAATGCAACTCATGGTGTTCATGGTGAACTCATCACTCCGCTACGGGCGATGTTCAAGTATCGAAGTTTACAGCAAGAACTTTACTTAGAAATGTTTGTAAGTCCAATGGAAATAATAACAACCATGAGTTCAGTTAATGCGGTAGAAACCCACACCACTCCATAAGTGTAAGAACAGTTGGTGGGACGGCGGAAAGTATGTGCAAAATACACCAAACACTTCAGTACACTAATCTATCGACTTACACAAATAACAAAGTCCGAGGGGCTAGCTTGCGTCACGATTACCTGCGCTACCGACAGCAGCCGTAAAGGTTACTGACGTTTGAAACATTTCCTTTCGAGGTGCGTGGTTTAGAGAAGACAGACGAAAAATGACGGCATGTTTCACGTTCGCTACTACGAACTTCTCGTATACGGCAACAACGAATAGCAGAAACACTCATCAACATACGTAAGCGAACTGCAGTGACGCCATCTTATTATTCTGCATATAACGCCGTGCAGCCAGTTCGTAAGACGAAGGACGCGGATTCCTACTGTAGTAGAGTGAAGAAATCTTTTTCAAAATTTACGTCTTTTTGGCGTGGAAAGTTTTATTTTGCGAAAACTGCCACATACATGACAGCGAGATTCATCCCGCAGACTAATTCTACAAACAGTAGCGGTTTAATGGTCAAGAACAAAAGCTGTGCAAAGTTCCAACACAATGCCAATGAGACCAATTTACATAATACTAGTATTTCCTAACTCAAGTTCAAAATAAAAGACCAATTACCAATCATACTTCTTCATTATTAATATATTTAATTTGACTAATAAAATGCTGAAAACCTACGAGATTGGGTAACACGATCAGTTGGTGACTTGGCTACGAGCTGGCCGATCTAACAATTGGGGGATCAATTCCCGTCGGGACCAGATATCCTCCTGTTCGCCACCGAAATTCTTAACCTACTGATCACGGGGTTCTTCCCCCAGGGGTCAAGCAGAAGACCTGCAGCTTGCCACTCGCTTCTGTATAGTGCCAAAACTTAAGTCAAAGCTATACCGTCACTCATCGCGAAGCACTTAAAAAAGTACAAGGAAAACTTCACCTTTTACCCTAAAACTTACCACAAATTATACTGATAGTTTTAAAATGACACTACTTTCTCACTGTAACAGCCATTATCTCTCCCGCCAATAATGTAAAGAAAAACTTTACATTTTACCCTAAAACTTACCACAAATTATACTGATAGTTTTAAAATGACAATACATTTCTCACTGTAACAGCCATTATCTCTCCCACCAATAATGTAAATACTTCCGTTCTTTATTTCGATTTTTATGTATAGTTTCTTGCACCTGCCATACTATTGGTCGACGACTCCACTGCACGAAGTTACGCTATGATTTAGCAAGAAACGTATTCTTTTTGAACTAAACAAAAACAGCCACTTCCTAACAGTGGTCATTGCATCATCAGGCATTCAATCAATCTACGTGTTGTGCTTTTAAACTATGCTGGCTTCTTACAAAACGTGCAGACTCGAACATATAGCGCAGTTTAACGGTACTGAATTTTCATCACAAACAAAAATCGACAGAATTTAAAACACAGTCATAATTCTACAAAAACTCAGCATTCTTCGCTAGAAGTCACTGTAGCCAATGTCTTGTAGGTTCCATCTGACCGCCATGCCAGGAACGCCGTGCGCGCGCGCGCGCGCGTTTGTGTAACATACGCCTATCTAAAAATTATTAAGCATTCAAAACAGACTCTAGGATTACAATAAACTGGGCAAAGTGAAGACTCTGCAGGAAAATTGTATATTTGTTATATGTTAGGAACGGATTGACCGCCTTTGTGGTCTAGTGGTCAGAGTTTCTGGCTACAGATACAGAGGTCCCGGGTTCGATCCCCGGCGCTACCAGATTTTCTGAGTAGTAGTGGGTCTGGAACGGGGTCCACTCAGC
>Ga0123355_10018990_pt1 | contig 10932 bp, 6 predicted proteins | sample TergutEmb28metaG_3_FD_89872 | JGI IMG/M metagenome (GOLD analysis project Ga0123355, IMG submission 89872) | Embiratermes neotenicus P1 segment gut microbial communities from Petit-Saut dam, French Guiana - Emb289 P1 | ecosystem: Host-associated > Arthropoda: Insects > Digestive system > Gut ...
CACACCACACACACACACACATACACACACACCACACCACACACGCCACACACCACACATACAAAACCACACACACATACACACAAACACCACACACACACACAATTACACACACACACCACACAACACACACACATACACACCACATACACCACACACACACATACACCCACAACACACACCACACAACGCACACACACACGCACACACCCCCACACACACATACACACACCACACACCACACACACACACCACACAATACACACACGCACACAGCCCACACACACATACACACACACCACGCACACATACACACACCACACACACCACACACCACACACCACACACCACACACACACACACAACCACACACACACACGTACACACAAACACCACACAGACACAATTGCACACACACCACACACAACACACACACATACACACCACACACACACACCACACACCACACACACATACACCCACACCACACACCACACACACCACACAACACACACCACACACACCCCCCACACACACATACACACACACCACGCACACATACACACACACCACACACAACACACCACACACACCACACACAAATGCACACACACACACGCAGAATATGTAATACTTATTGTTTTTCCACTGCAATAAATGGTACACGAACGCGTCTCGACTTTACAGTATAACTATTTTGCCACCCTTTTCCATGTCATGGCATTAGAACACACGGTCGTAACCAGGGCCTGGCAACACAAATTGAACGGTTTGGCCTGCGCTGTGATCACATGACGTCACATAGTGCAACATCGCAGCAGGAAAGGATTGTAAGTTCCAATAACACTCACATTAAGGAACTGAGCTGTAGTCGTGTAATTAGGTACCAACTTCGGCTGCTAACTAACTTTAAGGGATCTACATAACATTACTGATTATCTTATGATGACTGTCACCAAAGAACACCAACATTGTTACTGCAATTAATGCTTCATCGATACGACACGACGAAACACATACACACACACACACGTATATATATATATATATATACATAACACCCTGCTCTGGAATAAGTACGCGGCTATACGGCTTCAAAATGCAATTTCACCCGGAATATTTATTTATAGATCTAACGTGTAGCAGCCGAAGGTTACATTCTGAACTACAAGCCCATTAATAAGCTACGACATGGTATAAAATTAATGCCTTTGTAATACTGTACACCCCTGTATTCTTTTACATTTAGTATCATCAAACTTAATATTTCATTCATATATGTACAATATTTATGTTAAAATATCAATAGACAACACAAGGAAAGCGGGCATGAATTTAAAAAAAACTTTACGATTGTAAATGGGAGTCCAGTGCATTGACAAGCAATATGTTTCATAGAGCGGCATTCATACTTTTTAAATATTTTGGACTGATGATGGCCAGTATAGGCCGAAATTAGTCGCCGCTATTTAAATTAACAAATTATAAGATAGTTGTTTTTGAGGAAGTATATGTTCTATTTCGTTTTAACCCTTTAAACGTCGAGTTAAATCCCATCTGCCTTTTGCTAACATTATTCGGAGTTCACCATATTTTCCACGTTGGCAGGTTAAGGGTTAATAGAGAAATAGTGCTACTGCACACTGGCAATTTCGAAGGTGAGTGTCTGTAATGTCGCTACATGTAGCAACGCGAACAAAAATTTGTCAGCACTGCACTGCACTGCACTGCACTGTACTGTACTCTACTCTAATGTACTGTACTGTACTGTATTGTACTGTACTGTACTGTACTGCACTTTACTGTACTGTACTGTACTGTACTGCACTGTACTGTACTGTACTGTACTCTACTTTATTGTACTGTATTGTACTGTACAAGTGTACTGTACAAGTGTCACAATGTGCTGCTGCAAACCAACTGATACCCTCAACAGTCCGCATTATCGAAGGAAGCTGCCATCGCGTTCGAAGACACGTTAGCTTTTCATGTAGCACGATTGGTAATTCCTACATTTAGTGTGATGTCGTAATGATGGTTACGGCTTTGCAATGTATTTTAAACATTTACCTGTGTTTTGCATTTTTCCTTCGAGTGGCTTTATGTTGTGCGCTGAGAATGGAGAAAACATTTAATAGCGAGCTGACAGGGTACAGAATATTAAGGTATCAGGGGAAAGAAATCTGCACAGTTATCGTTGTGAAAAACTTAAATAATTCGCTTTGAATCATTTTAACACACTTTTGAATAATAACAAAATTACATAAGCAAAACATTCGACAAAACAAAATAAGATGAATCAAATTGATTGTATCAAAAGGAGCAGACAATCAAGTACAACAATTTCCATTTCTGTGCTGTGGCTTTACAGTGACCGAAATCCAATTCTGTGCTGAAATAAAAGACCAGTACATTATTCACAGCTCTTTTATTCAACTCCACTTTTACAAAACTATAAATCTTCATTCTGGTTCCCAATGAATCCGTATTTTACTCAGAATAACATGTGATGTTTTAAAGAGACTCGCCAGTGAATGAATGTTTGTCTCAAAATATGAGGCGATATTTGACGTTAACACAAATAGATTTGTCTTCAATGAATCAGCACAAAGGGATATCAAAACTAAAAATTAAAACATTTTCCTTCTTCTTAGCCAGTATCGAAATCATAACTTGCTTTTTCTGTACACAAACAGAACGAAAAGCAATTTCTGCTTTTGTAATACAGTGATACCTCGGCTAACGAGTGTACCTGCTAACGAATTTTGCTGCTAACGAAGATTTTTTCCCTGTTTTTCGGACTAGACTAACGAATGTTTTAGGGGATGCGCGTGCTAACATAAAGCAGCAAACATGAACGGTCGGGCCATTCCAGGAGCTTAAGAGAAGTTCAATCAACTTTGGACAGATTTTTGACTTCTCCTTTAGCAAAGAGACAGAGTCCAGCTACTGAAGAAGAGGAGAATTACCTTGAATAAACTTTGAAAATTTGGAAGAATAGTTAAAATATTGTGTACATATATTCAGTTTAATAGTATAAAGTGTACTGTATAATATACTTTCAGTATAATAGTGTAAAGATCGTCAGTTTTTCATTCTACTTTCCATTCTACTTCATGCAATTCGATAGCTGTTCATCTCAACCTTTGGTGAGTTTTGTCCTTTTATGGTGTGCTATTTTACTATTTTATAAAACTCATCTTTAAATAGTGGGCAGAATCCGGAACGAATTAAACGATTTTCTACAGAAACCTACGGAAAATCACGTTTCGGTTAACGAAGATTTCGGCTAACGAATGTGATTACGGAACGAATTATCTTCTTTAGCCAAGGTATCAATTTACTGTTCAGTGTTGTTTATCATATAGAGATTGTGGGACTTAAGAGTTCTTAGAATTATCAGCTGCGCAGTATCCTTTAACACTGCAATTTATTTGTCATTTCTAAATCTTAATATCCTCAATACTTTTCAGAAATTTACCTCCTTGTTCTGTTGTAACTACTGCGACGCATTCAGCGAGTAAACGTGGAAAATACTGTGACGCTAGTACCACCATTTATTTGTCTTGAAATAATCCAGCAAAATTTTGCATTATCCTTTTGTTGGAAAGTTAACTTCAACACGTCGGTCAATCGAGTAATGAACAATAATCAAGTTGTTTTCCCAAGTCATACGGAATTTTAAAACTTTTGCGATTTCGCACAACAAAGTTAATGATATGTACCACTTCCAGTGCAATAGCAATTGAAAGTTCAATCATATTTATAGGTACTTGATGTTTTTAAAATGGTGTTCAATTGTACACCAGGTTGTTACGCATTGAGAGTTGTTGTCACATACAGCGAAATATGAAGCATTCCCTCTTCCAAAATCCGGTATATTTTCGCTCGAACCTTCCTTCATCAAACGAACGGTTGATACATTTACATTAAAACACACATTAGATATTACAAAAGCTGCGCTATGGACATAACACACCTTCAAATCAGCACCTTTCTGTACAAAAGTATAAATACAATTCCAATGTACCACAAGTGCTGTGGCACACAAAACTAGCAAAGTGCGGAAATACTTAAAATAAGGAGCTACTGACATCAGCTGCACTTTTTACTGAAAATGTCAAGGCTAAGAAGATCTGAAACACAGCTGCATGAATTAATGAGCTTATGTCACATTCAGTATTGTTCCCAATAAATGTCTGTTCGATACACCAGCAGAGTGTATATGAAGTCTAAATGTGCTGTTTACACAGCAAAGTGTAAAGCAGCTGTATTAATGTCACTAAGTTCAAGTTTCCACCCATTTAGATGTTGTACAGAAGAACTCTAACTGTTGGACAGTTTGCATCCACCGTCACAGCACAATGACTACATTAACAGTGCTGAATAAAGCAGACATTCATAGACGAAAGCTTTGGTTGCTATCAGACTGTCACATGCAGGTTAAACATAAGGGGGAGTTTTACATTTTGTTGGTCATCTTAACAGATGTGTATTAGGTAGCAATTAATTGGCAATATCCACACTACAGCAGGCAGCAACAGTATGGAGATCAGTGACGTTGTTGTTGTCTATTAATGTCAGTTCGCATTGCTGTAGGATAAAAAAGAACTTCTTAATTGCCGTTTCATTCTGAAACATCCAGTGGATGTCAACATATTTTTTAGCGTTAGAACAACATTTTCAACAAAGGTTTTCGTTGCTTCCGAATTGTCACATTTACCTGAAACTTGTAGCAGTTTAAATCGTCTGCGTTGTTCAAGTAATCAGACATTCTTTATCTAGTAAAATCTTGATAATTTTCACACTAGCTGAATAAGCAGAATCGTGAAGAGCAGTGGAACTCTAAACGTTACGAATAATAATGTCAGCAACTATTTGTGTGACGTAGCGAACACATTTATTTTGCCACGGAATGCAGCCGAATGCAGAGGAGTTTGGCGATATTTATTAGCGTTTTTTAAAACAGCACCTCTTTCGACAAAATTTTTCGTTGCTTCCAAATTACCACATTCAGATGAAATATGTAGAGTCGTAGAACCGTCTTCTTTTGTCACCTCAACAGACATTTCTTTATCTAGTAAAATCTTGATATTTTCCACACTACCCGTAAAAGCAGCCTAGTGAAGAGCAGTGAAACAGTTAATATAACCAATATTAATGACAGCGCCTAATTCTGTGAGGTAACGAAAAATAGTACTTTGCCATTCAAAGAAGCTAAATGCAGTGGCGTGTCACTATTTCTATTAGCGTTATTTGAAGGAGGCCCTCTTTCGAACTAAACTTTCGTTGTTTCCAGATTGCCACATTTAGCTGAAAAATGTTGCGGCGTAGAATCGTCTCCATTTGTCAAGACAACGGACAATCCTTTATCTAGTAAAATCTTGGTAATTTCCACACTAATTGAAACAGCAGCTTGTTGAAGAACATTGTTACAACGAACGTCACGAATTTTAATGTCAGCGTCTATTTCTATGATGAAAAAAAGACTTCTAATTTGCTATGTCCTGCTGCCAGAAGAAGCTTTATCAGCTTTGTCGATAGGAGACCCTCGTTCGACGAAGACTTCGTTGCTTCCAGATTACCACACTTATTTGAAACATGTAGCGGATTACGTCCATATTTATTGGTCAGTTCAACAGACGTTCCTTCATCTAGTAAAATCTTGATAATGCCACACTAACCGAATTTGCAGCAAAGTGAAGAGAAGTATGACTTTGAACGTCAGGAATGTTAAAAACGGCGCCTATTTGGGGAGGTAACAGAAGAATTGTAATTTGCCATTGAATGCAACTAAATGAATTGGAGTGTAACCAGCATTTTTAGCGCTGTCTACAGCAGCACTTCTTTCAACAAGAGTTTTCGTTGCTTCCAGATTACCATATCAACATGAAATATGCAGTGGCGTCATTTCATCTGCGTTTGACAAGACAACGCTAATTTCTTTATCTAGTAAAATGTTGGTAATTTCCACACTACCCGAAAGAGCAACAAAGTGAAGAGCAGTGTTTCTATTGACGCCACGAATATTAATGTCAGATCCTATTTCTGTGAGGTAACGAAAGGTTTCTAATTTGCCTTATCTTGCCGCCAGAAGCAGTGGAGTGTAACTATCTTTATCATCTTTGCCTAAAGGAGACCCAATTTCAACAAAAGTTTTCATTGCTTCCAAATTACCACGCGTAGCCGAAACATGTAGCGCCGTAGAATCGTATTCGTTTGTCAAGTCAACAAACATTCCTTTATCTAGTAAAGCCTTGATAATACCCACCCTACCCGAAGAAGCCGCATTGTAAAGGGCAGAGTTACTTCGAACGTCACGAATAATAATATCAGCGCCTACTTTTGTGAGGTAATTTTGCTGTAGGCTGTGGGCCTGGGACGGATTAGCCTAAATTTATATTATTGTATGCTAGAACGAAGAGATGCTATAACGGACGAGTTTCTAGAATCTATTACGTTCCCTCTAACATAACCCAAGACTACCAAATCACTTTGTTGTCGCTACTTGCTATGACATACATCCACTCACCCTAACTACAACCTCAGGTATCACAGTGGCAAACATTCTTTGCACCTACCCACTATCAGCTTGCTATCCTGAGATTGCCACGTCATGTTTGGTTATACATCCAAACCTTCACTTAACAAGTGCCTCTGGTGACAGGGCAGAAATAAATCCACCATCTCAGGCCATATTTTTATACTCTAAACCGGGGGCACACAAATTCCTGTTGCAGAGTCATCGCGGCAAATAAATGTTGTAATTTGGTGCTAATATTTATGGGTCCTCGGTATTAAATTTGCTTATTGTCAAACTTATAGCATCTAGAATATTAATGGGATTCCTAAATCTTTGGAAAATTTGTGTAACCGTGTTCTAAAGGATTAACCTTCCCCTCAGGTACTGCTACCACACGTGCAAAGCCCACGCTACTTTATCAATCATTAGGAAGATTCACATAGGAAAAGAATTGCTATGGCCTAGCATTTTGTAGCAATCAGTTATCAGATTGTGTGGGACTTGGAAAGGTAAGTCTGCCATGACACTCTGTTGTTTGCAATGTGTCAAAGGAACACAGTGATGTCATCCTAACTGATAGACACTTGGATATTGTGACACGAGTGGCCTTCGGATCATCATGAACCACTCAACTGACAGAACATAAAATTGCACAAGGCATTTAACATCAGCAATATCAAATTTCACCCTTATTATCTGTCATAATACTTAAAGAAGCCCCCTATATCCTACCATAAATTAGTTAACCTATAAAATAATTACATAATTATAATTACATCTTTGTTTCAGACTTTTTCCAAGTTTATTGCATTAATAAACTCTCTTCACAAATTAGAAATTTCAAGAGGGAAGCACATATATATATATTATATATATTTGTGTGTGTGTGTGTTTCAGATGTACCTTATGTGCCACGTAAAGGACTTAATCCTGCTTAATTCAGTCGTCATGCAACAATTAGTCACCAACCCTCAATATCTCCATCAAAACAGTTAACTCACCCTTCTCATTTCTAAAGCTCTCGGTAAGTTCACGATGCAGTCTCAAACAGTTCTTTGGAATGAAATTGTAATCCTCAGCTTCAGTAAAGCTTCTGATCGGGCGAGTCACCACAACACTCTCCGTGGCTTCATTATTCATGACCATAACTTTGTACTGGTATTTAGAATCATTTTCAGCCGGACCAATATAATACACAAACACATATATTGTTTCACGATGAATTATCAAGGAATAAAAGAAAATTTCATTGTACGCAAATAAAAAATTGTATCTGTAATTAAGAGCAATTGAGCTTGACAGAAAAAGCAAGTCCTGAGCATTGTAATCCTCACAGAGTTCTTTGTGCGCTGTCTGAAGGTGTTTTTTGACATCATTGGAAATTCCAGTCCAAGTGCATATCATTTTGAGCCTCAGGTAGTCCACTGGACACGTCTGTGGACTGTAGCCGCAAATGACCTCGTGTCCGCTGAACGCATTATAAAGGAAGGTGCCCTTGCAACCGTACTTACTGTATCGGCAAGGAAACTTGATCTGCATCGACAGGTTCTCCAGAGAAACATTTCTGGTTTTCAAGAACTTCTGTTTACAGTTTGGGCAATTTGGGATTGTCGGTCTGCAGGTATTGCAGATGTTGTGGCCACCCAGACAGAAGGTGATGGGAGGCACCATGTACTGATTGCAAGCAGGACACTCCAGCTCTGTCAGAACGCTTTTACCGATGTCAGACTCAGCAGTCTGCATGCTGAGTGTAACGAGACTATCGTGCACACGGTTGAAGAAAGGACACACCCACCTGAAACACAAAAGTTTGATCAATACAATCCAGCAGCTCTCCTTCCTCACTCCGACACATCGCTGTTTCCCTCGCACACACGTACTACTGAATTTTTCTTAAGTTCTTTGCCTTACACAGCATGATTCTCTACTCTGACCCGCCCCATTCACTTCGCCTTTCTTGCGAGTGGCTCTGGCTATTTTCGAGCCGAAAACGTTTCGCTTTTATATACCCAACAATCTCATCCTGCGTCTCTCCAGACGGCCACGTCATCTCGTGGAGGCATGCGGGTGGGGTAGCCCAGGGTGGAATGACCACCACTGTTCTCTTCAGTCTGTATATCAACGACATATCCTCACCCTCACAACACGTCGATTTGGACGACACGGAAGACACGGCCATCATAGCCAAGTCCCGCAAGTCGAAGCTGCTCGTCAGCAACCTGGAGTCATAACTCAACTTTCATCGACGGTCGTTGATTGAAAAGAAGTTTGCCATTTGTGTCTCGAGGTGCACCACGAAAATATTCTTGCGTGCTGGACGGCGCTTAACCCAGCCCCGACCAGTAACACGTTTCCGGGAACCAATCGAATGGGTCGACATAAGTCGTTATATGGGGTTGACCCTAGATACACGACACACCTGGTCGCCTCTTATTGATCAGGTTAGGAAGAGGGCTACTTAATGGATCGGTATAATGGGCCCTCTCCTGAATAGGACGTGTGCTCTCTCAGTCAGGAAAGGATTTCTGCTATATAAACAGCTCATCCGCCCCATGAAGTACCACGCGTGCCACGCGTGTAGTTGTGCAGCCCGCACCAATTTCCCGAGGCTTCACGTGTTACAATCTAAGTATTTTCGCCTCGCTACTGGTGCTTTTCCTAGGTAAGTAGCAGGCAGATACACGAGGATCTGGTCATTCTGCTGTTTGCCCAACACATCAGAACCCTGACTGCGAAAATTAAGTCAAAGTTATCTGACGTTTGTAACCGCCAATTACGGCAAGTGGCGGAAACTTACGCTGGCCGATGTTTGAACCCGCCGCTTGACGCGAAAACCAATTACGGTAGGGGCCAGCAGACACATCAAGTCCATCGCAGGCCGGGGCCAAGTCGACTAGACGAATCGCGTTCAGCGCTAATCACCCGATTGCCCCTCGGTTAGCCTGGCTGAGGCTTTTACGTGACTTTTTATTGTGAGGCAAATTCCAGAGTATACGATGCAAGGTCGGGGAACGGCCCGCACTCCGACCCCCAGACGATTGGGCTTCGCTCAAGCTCCTGACAAAAGTTGCATAACACTAGTTTGCGACTGACCCAGTCCGGTCTCGGGAACCAGACAGCCAACCAAACAAAGTTTATCCCTCCCATAATTAGTCCAGAGCAACCTAGGCCCTAGTCTTTGGCATGATCAGTCAAGGCCCTCACGCTGACTTTAATATCGTTAACGTAAGCGTATCCACCTTTCAGAATTTAGGTGTTTGTTATAGAGCCTAGAGATGTGGACAAACGCAGGAATGGCTATCAGACAGGGGGACGCTGACTTGCATTCCGCGCAAGTCTCCACCCCAGTTAAAACTTTCGCTTGGTTTGATTCGCGTGTTTACACCGCCTATGATGATGGAAGAGACAGAGCGTTCCGAAACTTCGGCATATAAATTTGAGTCGCAAAGCGAATCAACGAAAATAGAATACAATTTTCCGAATAAGCAGAGACTTTGAAATGACGCATAACAATTTCCATAATAAGGCTTCGCACAGCAGTTGGCACTCCTGTCGCCGCCTCTCGAACAGCCACACAGTGCAGTGCTGTACGTGGCACGTGCATGCGCACGTGACACAGCGTCCGTAGGCTGCACTGGCACACAGAAGCTGACATATCCGGCCACGACACACGTCACGAATGTACATCTTAGAGACGAATCAGAGTCACGGTCTGACAGTTTGTGTGCCGCCTGCAACAGTGCGTTGTCAAAACTGTGGCAATATTGCTGTCCTTACCTGGCTGCTGAATTGGGAAGTCAAACTGTTGAGAGTAGGGCAGTCCGAAACTGACTCCTCTGCCCTGAGACCGGCTGAAGTGATGGCGTCAATCGTTGTTTTCCTCTGATATCTAGACAATTGCCGAAACAGCACCTGGAATTGAGCCACGCCCACTTCATTTCATACAGTTCCCAACGTAACATTCAATACTGATAATATCTGTACGGAATTTGACCCACTGACACGATTCTAATTGAAATGCATGTACAATATACTTTTAAATAAGACAATCCCATTGCAGTCCTGGACAGGGCCGAGGATTCTAGGAGCTTTAGGCTCCTAAATTTCATGACAACACACGAACGTGGTAACGTTGTCTGCCCTAAGAACGGTCCGCTTTTCTCCCTGACACCCGAACACCAGGAAGTTTACCAGGTGTCCTTTTCGTTTAGATCCTGAGTCAACCCCACGACTATAGTGCTGCACGAAAATTACGTCAATGAATAATTTTAATGACAACATCGGGTATCGAACCCGCGACCTTCCCGATAGTACAGCATTGCCTCAATCAACTGCGTGTCCATAAATTAGTACTGTACTTTATTTACGTCTGTCGTGATTTTGCTGCATCACTGTTTGAAATATCAGAC
>Ga0123355_10018991_pt1 | contig 10932 bp, 7 predicted proteins | sample TergutEmb28metaG_3_FD_89872 | JGI IMG/M metagenome (GOLD analysis project Ga0123355, IMG submission 89872) | Embiratermes neotenicus P1 segment gut microbial communities from Petit-Saut dam, French Guiana - Emb289 P1 | ecosystem: Host-associated > Arthropoda: Insects > Digestive system > Gut ...
ACTACCACCACCACCACCACCACAACCACCACCACCACCACCACCACCACCACCATTGGTAATGCTGTTACTATTGCTGCTCCTACTACTACTACTACTACTACTACTACTGCCTCTACTATTGGCGCTGCTGCTGCTGTTCCTACTACTACTACTACTACCATCACCACCACCATAATTGGTAATGTTGTTACTACTGCTGCTGCTGCTCCTCCTACTACTACTACTACTACTACTACTACTACCACCACCATCATTGGTATTGTTGTTACTACTGCTGCTGCTACTACTACTACTACTACTGCCGCTGCTCCTGCTGGTACTACTACTACTACTACTACTGCCACTACTATTGGCGCTGCTCGTGCTGCTGCTACTACTCTTACTATTACTACTACTACTATCACCACCACCACCATAGGTAATGGTGTTACTACTGCTGCTGCTACTACTATTACTACTACGAACTACTACTACTACTAGTAATAATAATAATAATAATAAAGTAGGGAAGAAGGAGGTGAAGAAGAGACGAGAAGATGCAGAGATAAATAACGAGGGGCAATGAGTACGTTAAAAAGAACGAAGTAAACTGTTAATAAAGGAGTGAGGGAACAGTCGAGTGGTTTGTTTAGGAAGGCGAAGGCAAATAATAGACTGTAAGAATAATATGTGAATTTTTTAAACATGGAAATGACATCTTTAGCTATAGAAGCTTTCTGCATCCTGTTGTTAGAGGTCTGAAGGAAATCGTCTGAAATTTAATGTGCTTCTTTAGCATTATTCAGAACTTAGTTTTGTTATTCAGGCCTCCTACAGACTGCAGGGTAATAATTACTGTGGTATCTGGAAGAGTGTTCTTTTTAACTGTCAGTGTAATGGCTCACCGAGCCTCAGCTTCTAACTTAACATACGTGTATAACAAACTGTAACTTGGAACGATTGTCGATATAAAGGAAGAGCATTAGCATTATATTGTGGGAGTAATGCTTACCTTCAGAATATGACATATTCACTAACTCATTAGGCTAATCAATTATTTGGGCAGTCAGTACCACCCCGAGGGCGGGCCTCAGATCCTATCTGCAGCTTTCTGTCTGTAGTTGATTGGCTTAGGGTGTTCTAACCACACGCTATCATTATCTTCAAATTTCTTACGTCATTCAGACAACTACTGAGTGGCTACGGTTGAATTTTGAATTATTTAACAATCCATCCCTCCCTTCCTCCCATACTTCAATTGCTACTTGTCTCTTCCTCCAGCAGACAAGAAGTGAACATGAAATTGCAAGATGTCAACTGATCCACCTGATGTTGTAACTCCAAATGATGTTAGCAATGAATAATGTAGTTACCTTTTGATTTGTACGGCTGTAAAACGTGGTATCTCACAAGAAGGTAGGAACACAGTTGAGGGTGTTTGAGAATGTGATACTGGAGAAAACTACACGCAGCAGGATCATTAAGGAAACTATATAATAAGGAATTAGAAATATTACCGTGCCATGTATACTTGAACGATAAAGGGGGCCTGTTTTGTCACTAAGATGTTCGCCATAGAGCGTGTGACATGTTTGCTGTACAGCGACCGACGGTGCTACTCACTCTGCAGCGCCCAGCCCAGCGGTAAAAAATAATTTGCCAGTGGCAATTGGAAGACCTAGGCCTAGGTGAGATAATAATATTGAAATGGATGTGAAAGAAGTAGGATTGGATGTTATAGATCTGATATTTTTGTCTCGAAATAGGAAAAGGAGAAGGTTGTTTTTAAAATGGAATCAAACCTTCAGATTTCACACATTTCGGGGTGTTTATTACTGGCTGAGGAAATTCTTAAGTTTTCAAGAAGTGTTCTGTCTCATGGTGTTGGGTACGTGCTGGGTATCAGGCTTTACCTTTACCGTGTTTGTTGAATCTTGGCACTGACGCTGCGAAACTCCGCCGCGCTTTATAGCATATACAGCATGCAGCTGAAAAGGTTTCTCACGCTTTCTTCGGCCATCCTCAACGCCTGTATGTCTAGCCTTCTTCTTCTTCTTTCTGAGAGCCGTCGTTGTCGACCGAACCTCTGTCCTACTTCCTTATCCATTTTATGTAATTACTGATGCTGACTGTTACATTGCCGCGATGGCCGTAGTGTTACGTTTCCGACCTGCTGCTAACTAACGGTTTATTTCGAAAAATTTTGCACTGTTTCGGTTACAGGGCAATAATTTAGAATGTTCTGTAGTCTACTGAAAGCAATTAAAGGAACGCAGGTAAAATGTCTTTCCGGAAGAGGGGATTTGTTAGGAAAATATGAGCATTGTTGATGTTCGTAATATATATTCTGTACACCAAATAGGCGTATTGTTTCGATGGTGAGATCAGGCCGCGTAACGACTTTGTTGGGAATTGCGTGCAGAAGTTATGGCAAGGAAACCCAAGGGAATAGGTACAGACGTAGATGGGAAGATATTAAAACAGTTCTGTCAGAAAAAGGGTATGAAGACACGGACTGGATCATACCGACTTGGGTGGGGTCCAGTAGCGGACTTCCTTAAATGTGAACAGATTTTCTTCATCCTATGTTGCAGGTTTATTAGGGTGTATTAGTTCTCGTGAGCATGTTGACAGACCTTTAGGTCGTGATGCGTGTGCCACATGTGGTCACTCGCCGTCCTTAATTATTAGATAAAAAGCCCACCGATACAACCCTTACGTTACTGATACAAACTCTGTTGTCATTGTAATTGATTAGCCGCAGTCTCCTTCATACCACGTAATTTCACTTCTTTTGTTATGCATTTGGTACCACATGCTAAGAATACCTTACACTTGGTGCTATTGAGTTTAAAATGTGTGAAATTGGATTTAGTATTACTCTAGTATATCGAGGTTTAATTACAGGTTAATTGTTGTAATAAAACAAACTAGGTGTACTGATTTCTCAAATTTATTTTTGGAATAAAACTGTACATGTTTCGGACAGTTCCTGTGTCCATCATCAGGATTTTTTCACTGTACGCACAGCAATGGTATATATCATACAGGTTTTTTGACAGCTTGCTCGCAAACTGTCAGCAAAACTTTACGACATGTACCATTGCTGTGTGTACATGAAAAACTCCTGATGATGGACAGAGGAACTGTCCGAAACATGTACAGTTTTATTCCAAAATAAATTTGAGAAATCGCCGCATCTAGTTGGTTTTTTATAAGACTTTATCACGATGCACGGTCACCTGATCGTCAAATTATTTGGTTACTTAAATTACAGACCTAGAGGAATTATACAGAATTTTGTCGTTGCCGTATGCTGTCCGTGATCTTCTCGTCGACCATGCAGGCCTTAATACCTTTTACTTCCATTCTACCATGAGGTACCAATAAAGGTAAAGTTTTACCCTGCATGACATGAAAGCGTATGGAGGAATGGAAGTATAGCTCCAAGGAATTTTAACTTCTGCGTTCGATGGTAGTGGGTGGTTAGCTCAACAGCCGCTTTACTTCCGGGGAAATCGCCCCCCCCCCACCTTCCACCCCGTACCCATTAAATAGGAAGCTGCGTGATCCTCGGAGCGAGTGTTTAAGGTTTGGAGAAGAGAAAAATCCGTTGTCCCTGCCCAAAGTCTGAAGATTCCTCGGTGATGTAACGCACAGCGTAGCCAGTAGACCGACTGAGCTCTCTTGTCTTCTTTCTAGCATGAGGAATTTTTTTTTTCACACTATAAAGAGTCCAAATGTGGATGTTCACAGTTGCGTCCAAATGGACAGGGGTTAGGTAGTAATCAAAAGGAATATAAATAACGTAGAAGAGTGAAGAAATGAATATTAGCAAACCCGTCCGCACCCGGTCCGGGTCTTTGTCGCTTCTTGATGTCCACTTACACCCATTACATAAACAAAACAATCAAATGACGTAATTCTCTCAGTTACACAGGAAAACAACTTGAATGTTTGTTGGGAATGCCTCATGGTGTTAACCAGTAAATAGTTTTGCGGTTACTAGCCTTTTGTGACCATTAAAAATACATTAAGCTCTTCCTGTCTCTCGCTTGGAGGTCGAAGAAGAATACGCGGCTTCCAACTTCATAGATATCAGCTTCTAATGACCTTAGACGTATGTCATAGGTAGAGGTGAATTAACATTAAAAATTAAAAAGTCGAATTGGAAGGTAAAAGCGAAATTTGATAAGTAAAAACGGAAAGGAACGGGCCGATTGGGAGTTAAGATTTATTGGAGGTAGCGTTGAAGGAACGAAACATGAGATTGGGAATCCGTTTTTATAATGGGATCTAATGACGGGTGCTTGTGAATGCTATAATGAATATATATATATAATATACGTATATGCTCTTTGGATTATTATTATCTGCCAGCTGTGTATTTTGCACTGAAATCCGTTTTCGCTAGTTTCTTAGCCTGTTCACATAAGCAGAAATTTGTGCTTCCATACAGATTTTATGTAATCTCGTAGACACACACACACACACACACATATGTGAAAATATTAAGAATTATCATTTGATTTCTAATATAGTTCGTGTTTTCATTGCATTATGGCTTAGGTTGATCATTGTGTGCAGAACTAACAATGATGTGAAATCGAATTTTTGGTGTCTGTCAACATGTTACATTGCGGAAAGATATTATCCGCTCGCCACGGAATTTGGATTAGTTACACTAAACTTTGTCGTAAATATTACTGTCTTGTTAGTAATATTTTATAACGAGAAGAATTTTTGCACTCAGTTCGCATAGAAAGCTGTCAGTTATCTACGAACATCGTTAAGCGTTTATGGCCTAAGATAAACGCTTCTGGCACGAATTTTTCCTGTCAGAGAGCGACCGTCATATTGAAGGGCTGTCTTCACCTGCTCCCACACTCGTCAGTTGTATTACATATATCTGATCTGTCAAGTTTGTAACGTCTTCATTCTTATCGCGAATAACAAAGACGTCGACATATATAAATATTTATTTGTTAGATCGATTAATCAAATCAGTCGTGCCATCATAACCGTGCATTTTTGTCCTTGTATTATGAAAGTTCGGGTTCCATTACAGGTTAGGTCACTTTTGCTACCTTGTACGACTTGTGGGTGTAATTAATTTTGTCAGAGATCATAATAATAAGACAATCCTTCTGCTGTCTCCGATCGCATTGCGATATTTCCCGTGCAGTGGTGCCACGTATCCCGGAACACAGTAATGCTATAAATAACAGAAGGACATTCGATTCGGCTCGAGACAAATGAAAGTTTAAATTCTTAACAACGACCAGTCTTTTGGTCGTATTGGCGGTTAGCGCTGGAGGAAGCTTCAGAGGTTTCCGGGGGCCATAATGCCCCCGTCTCCAGGGCGATGGTGCAAGTGGTGGAATTACTATCATCATCATCATCATCACCACCATCCTCACCAATTTTATGAAATTATTAGTATTATTAGTAGTAGTAGTGGTGGTAGTGGTAGTAGTAGTAATAGTATTGGTGGTGGTAGTAGTAGTAGTAGTAGTAGTAGTGGTAGTAATAGTAGTGGTAGTAGTAATGGTGGTGGTAGTAGTAGTAGTAGTAGTAGTAGTAGTAGTAATGAAGTAGGGAGGTGGAAGAATTCTGCTCCGTAACCATCATACAGTTTCTTTCCAGCAAGCTGCATCAAGGAGATAGAACCCATAAAGCATTGCACTGTATTGGCCCATGTGTCGCCGTAGAAATGCTATTTCTTACACTGAGTAATTTAATTTTTCATAATTTGTAATCATTTATATCGTCTGCTTCTTTATCTCCTTTTCCTTCTTCCTACGACCTTTCGGCCCTTTTCCTGGCTCTGGCCCCTAGTGTTTGATTGCTTCCAGCACTCCTATGTATTGTCGCTGTTCGACAGTTTAACAATATATATACCCTTGGATTGAAGATTAAGACTGGAAAGGAGTCGTTTACGACAGTTCAACGACTTTTTCAATTATGTTTATTGTTGGAGGATTTTAGTTAGTCTCCGTACTGGGTTTTACTTTTTTTTTACCTCAGTTTTCTGTTTCACCCGCACATTATGACGTATACGTACGCCATCCAGTGACGTTTGAAATATATATATATAAAAGATCTGAGATAATACTGTCATGGCCAAACAATTTGAAGGGACTTTCCCAGCATATTCCTTGAGGAGCGGAGGGAAATAGTGACAGATTTGAGTCATTATTACAGGCTACACCTCCGAGGTTCTAACCAGGGACCCTCCCAGTATGGCCTGGAGCGTTACAGTTGTACTGCTTGGTTGGCTGAAGACGGTAATTAGACTTAACCATGAAGGTGATGAGAGCAACCATTATCGATTAGCCACGGAGGACCTGTAGGCACGGCATGAGTCGCGCGCTGTGTGGCCTGCACTCAGAAGTGATTTAGAGTCAGGAAACTGCACGAAGGCACGTTGTACACAGCCACGCACTTGAAACTTTCGTAAACGAGATACGGGACGATATGCTGTTTATGGAACTAGCTCAAAGGACGCGAGGACTTAACGAAATGTATCCTCCGTGTCGAACAAGAAGCAACTTTTATCTTTCGTGCGATAGATATTCGTAATTAAAGTAAATGATTAGTAAAATAATGTCAACACGAAAAAATAAAATGCCAGAATAATTATCTATAACTTAAATTACTTCCATAAGGCGATTTCATCTTGAGAGATTTTTGGTGGCCAGTATAAGAAATTTCCCAAAGTTTATAGAATATAAAGATTACATGTTGAACTTTGAGGCGTCGTTGGCTGCAAAAATTAGTGTTGTTTCGGATATAAAGATTACATCTTGAACTTTGAGGCTTCCTTGGCTGCAAAAATGAGTGTTGTTTCGGATATAAAGATTACATCTTGAGCTTTGAGGCTTCCTTGGCTGCAAAAATTAGTGTTGTTTCGGATATAAAGATTACATCTTGAGCTTTGAGGCTTCCTTGGCTGCAAAAATTAGTGTTGTTTCGGATATAAAGAGTACATCTTGAGCTTTGAGGCTTCCTTGGCTGCAAAAATTAGTGTTGTTTCGGATATAAAGAGTACATCTTGAGCTTTGAGGCTTCCTTGGCTGCAAACATTAATGTTGTTTCGGATATAAAGATTACATCTTGAGCTTTGAGGCTTCCTTGGCTGCAAACATTAGTGTTGTTTCGGATATAAAGAGTACATCTTGAGCTTTGAGGCTTCCTTGGCTGCAAACATTAGTGTTGTTTCGGATATAAAGATAACATCTTGAGCTTTGAGGCTTCCTTGGCTGCAAAAATTAGTGTTGTTTCGGATATAAGGAGTACATCTTGAGCTTTGAGGCTTCCTTGGCTGCAAAAATTAGTGTTGTTTCGGATATAAAGATTACATCTTGAGCTTTGAGGCTTCCTTGGCTGCAAAAATTGTGTTGTTTACCTCTAAATTACGATACTATAATATTACAGCCTAGATACGACATAACCATGTACTATAAGAAGCTACACGAACTTATAACCCCCTGTGCCATTTTTTAAGTTCGTTGTCGTGTTAAAAGGAGTTCGTCTATGGATCTAGTTGTCAAAGAATGCGTTTAAGATCAGTCTCTGATTTTAAAGCAAGGAACAATCCCAAGCTGATGGACCTTGCCTTATCTGTTCTCGGCGACTACCCATTTATCATACATACTTCAAAGCTGAACCCCACACCTGGAGACCGCCTGTCCATTCTACACGCATCTAGAGAGCACGCTGTTTGCCATAGCTAGAGCCACTTAATTGGACCAACATCCAAGTAACAGACTTATCAAAAATAACAGATTAAATATCTGTGTGACTTTTTATGTAACAAACTAAATAAACTAAGCTTGCCCAATTAAAATGAATAATTAACAGGGACTACGTAATTATTTAGAAGCAAATAAGTGAAATAACGAATTCAATATACTGCTTGCCTACAGTTGTGTAAAACAAAATCAAATTTATTATCTAAAGCCGCGGAACTGAATAAACAATGCTGAAGATCATTGAATGTCTAGCCGAATACCGGACAGATTAAATAATCATATGGACTAAATATCGACTTTCTGGGAATGACTCTGATTCGGTTCGTCCCGTCAGACCCGTTCTAAATTCCACTCAATGCTTATTTTTTGCTTCTTGAGACTAGGTAATTTCTTTGAATATTCTTCCCGAAGTAAGTGTTAGTAACATTCATTTTGCTTGTTTTAATATGCGAATGAATTAGGTGGGATCACTGCGTTAGTACCAGTTGAACATCGTACTGGCAAAGCTCTCTGGTCCTCGATCTCTTTATATATGTATACGTGCCAAATTCAGGGTGTTACTTTCTGAGTCATTTTGGGTAACAAATGCCGTATCACCGTACGCCCAGTTATCAACCGTTACGGTGTACGAGCATTTTAATGTACGAATATGGCCGTAACGGGAAGTTATGCAGTGTAGTTATTTTACCACGCTCTACAAATACGTACATACCTGTATGTGTCACATAACATCACGAAAGTATAATGTCCATGAAGTCGTAACTTACTTCACAAAATATGTCGTATTACACCACAGTTAAGTCTCATCCGACTGTGTATGCAGCCTCAAAAGAGAATTATATGTGTCACGTAATTCCAAAAAAGAAAGACATTAGTGTTTGGTTCTGTTGCCGAATAAGTTATGTTAAAACATGGGGGAGAGGGGGACATATATTTTGATTAGATATTACAAGAGAAAATAAATTGTCAGTTATGTTCAATGATAACCGTTAAAAGTAGCCCCCCACTGTTCTGGAGGTACATTTGTACGCTTCTCCAAGAGAATTTGCTGCCTCTCTGATAATCTCATCTTACGCGGTCAGCGGACTTCATGTTTCTTTGCAGTTGCTCTTCTCTTGCTGCGATTTTTGCCGGTAGACCATGTCCTTCATGTTTCCCCACAAGGAGTAGTCAAAGGGCGAGAGATCTGATGACCTCGCTGTGGTCTGTGTTCCAACACGACCATGCGGTGCGGGGCATTACTATTTGAAAGAGATGGGAGTAGGCGCAAGGAGATTTTTACGAGCTGATACCGTACAGTCCAGGAAAGGCTGGAAAGAGGAAGTAGAAAGAGTTCTTCAAGTGCTGGGAGTAAGAAGATGGAGAAAGTTGGTGACTGATAGAAAAAAAATGGAAGGGTATTTTTCGACAGGCCAAACCCCACAGCGGGCTGTAGTGCCAATGGAAGAAGAATAATAAGAATATCTTGAAATACTGAAATGCCCTTAGCCACGTACGGGTTGGTAGTGAGAGGTATGTAGATACAGCACTTTTTACTAAAACGACGCGTATGATAAGTCCTGAAGTTTGACACATCTTGTGTTAAACATCCCTATATACCCATGTTTTCCATTATAGAAGGTATTAGTGACCCGAGCCGCAAGGTTGTAGGCGTATTACATAGACTTCTCTGCGCATGTAACGGAATTTTTATAAAGATAACCGCTTCTCCGTCTGTCTGTCGGCAAACACTTTTAAAAATGCTACTCCACATTTCCCTCGCAGGTAGTATTTTTCTCTATTACCAGACCTGTCCCAAAAAAACTCAGGGTGAACAACGCGATTTTCGTGATTTTTCGTATAGTCATTATTTCAGTACTAGCATGAACTCGATCAAGTAGCAGCGATGTCAGTACCTGTGGATTTTGAGAAAGGTATGACGACAGCCTGTTCGAGTTTCCAGTTTGGTACCTTTCAAGTAGTTTCTACCCCAAATTGATGGCCCAGATTATCACAGTTGGCGAGAGGATGGAAGTGACAGCTTGTGCGAATATTTCAAGACGCTTTGTGAAGCCAAGATTGTTGCGTTGAATAATTTAATATTGATGAATTGGGTGGGAGAGGGGTGAACACAAGGATCGTGCTTTCATTTGAAAGTGTAGTGATTCTTTCAAATTAGGAAATTTCTGCTAAAAATTGAAAACTTTAATTTCAGAAATATCGTACAGGAGAATTTTATTTTATTGACGCAAATGTTAGTACGAGAGAACTAACGAGACATGATGATTCTTACTAGATGCTGAAAATTATTTAATTTTTTTGAAATCTGTACGCATATCTAAAATCATGGAACATAAGGCTGGGCAACACACTGGCGAACACATAAGGGTCAGAAGCCAGAGTCAATTAAAATAGCTAGCAGCTTGATTTTACTGAGCGTAGTCTACATTTAAATAGATGAATCATGTTTTTATTTAGAAGAGGCTGCAAGAAATTTGGAGTCTTGCCATCAGAAAACAACCTTTTTTTGTAGGCATAAAACAATATGTGACAGCCATGCATTGCGATACTGGCTGCAGCATTGCGACTGCACAGTGGGGAAGAGGAAAGTAGAAAAGAAAGAAAATGAGAGAAAGAAACAAAACGGTAAGACAGGGTCAAGAATAGAATAATATAAGTGTGGACAGAGCAGGAGAAAATAGAAGAAAATGAAAGAGAAAGAAGGAAATAAACGGGCGGTGATAGAAACAGAGAGAAGTAAGAGACTGCAAGGAATTGAACAGAGTAAGGGAAGACTTGTCAGAAGAGATAAATATTGTAAAGACGCATAAGAAACAGAGAGAAGGAAAGGCAGAAAAGAGAAAGGAGCGGCAAGAAAGAATGGAAAAATAAACGGGAATTTAAGAAAAGCCAAATTACCGACTGATGCTTCAAAAGCAGATCGTTTGTCACACATAACTGAACACAGGGTCAAGTAATCCTCTGAAATTAGTGTTCGTACCGAATACTAACTTCAGACTGGTGGTGTGGTGTTGGCCCAAATTGGGTGAGTGTTAAATACACCTAATGTAGCTGGGTCACCATATCTTCCTTGTGTGTGTGTGAGTGTTTGTGTGTGTGTGTGTGTGGTGTGTGTGTGTGTGGTGTGTGTGTGTGTGGTGTGTGTGGTGTGGTGTGTGTGGTGTTTGTATGTGGTGTGGTGTGTGTGTGGTGTGTG
>Ga0123355_10018992_pt1 | contig 10932 bp, 10 predicted proteins | sample TergutEmb28metaG_3_FD_89872 | JGI IMG/M metagenome (GOLD analysis project Ga0123355, IMG submission 89872) | Embiratermes neotenicus P1 segment gut microbial communities from Petit-Saut dam, French Guiana - Emb289 P1 | ecosystem: Host-associated > Arthropoda: Insects > Digestive system > Gut ...
TTCAATATCAATAGAATAATTCGATGAAATTTATGAAGCTTGGTGCAGTTAGCCTTAAATTGGTGCTTTTTTGACAAAAAATGACTTCGTGATTTGTATACTATAAAATCTTGGGAAATTTAGTAGAATAATACACCTTTCATTATATTTAGATCTTAACCCTCAGCCATAAGTTCTGCTTTTAACTGCAAAATCGTATCAAGATCAATCTTTGTTATTTGTTCAACAACTTCCACAGAAAAACCTTCATTTAGGGCATTCTTTGCGGTTTCAATTTTTCCTTTTTCGATTCCTTCATCACGCGCACGCGCCTCAGTTGCATGAAGGGTGTGTTGCCATGCCCATTCAGCTCTTTTACGCTCTTCATCACGCGCACGCGCCTCAGTCGCATGAAGGGTATGTTGCCATGCCCATTGTGATTCCTCACGCGCCCTTGCAATCTCTTGTGCTTGTTCATCTGCACTTATTTTCAATAGTTTTTCGCCAGCTACTTTCATCTCTTCTGATACTTCCATTAACATCCTAAGTTCCTCCTCTGTTTCCACGTTGAACAAAGCTCCCCACTCATGTTTCGCTTCCGTTAATTCATCAGGAAGTTTTGTTAAATCTAGTATATAGAATTGTTGCACATTTGTAAAGAGTTTTTCGTTTTTTCTACGAAAAATGATATGTTCATCAAACTCATCGCAATCATCAAAAACTTCAAAATTAGTAATAATTACCGAAATAGATTCCTTTGCACTAGTATAATCCTCCCCGCGCTTTAACTGTGAAGCATGTTGTGAAGTAAGTATTACCAATGCTTTTTCAATTATTCCCAAGTCGCATTTCTCCAGATTTCTATATCTTCTTTTCTAATAACATCAATAACCTGCCCTAGCGTTGAAAAAGCCATGTGTTCGTTCAACTCTATATCTGGATAATCTGGATTTAGAGAAATAAGTTCATCTGTTCCTCGCTTTTTTACAACTCTTCCAAACTCTGTATCAAACACGCCAATTTGATGTAAGTCGATTGATTTATTATCCAAGTCAACCCAAATCACGTCACCATCATAATACTTAGGCTCCATACTATCTCCTTTAACATACATCGGGATGATATTACGGTCTATATATGCCGCTTCAGATGGAATCATAAATTCATCCACATTGAAATCTGCATAATGACTTGTACCCTCTCCTGCTGCTGCACCAATAATATCGGGATATATAACCGTGCCTAAAGATTTTTCAAAGAATAACTTTTCCAAATTTTGAACTTTGCCTGATTTTACCTGCGATAGTTGTTTCAATTCTTCCTTTTGCAAAAATTCTTGGATTTGATTATCAACCTTTTCTTTAAAAGATGGTTTTAACCTACGATAATTAACGATAAGACTACGCTCTGATTGACTGAATGCTTCTTCGGATTCTGCATTAACATATCCCATCAACCAAGGCTCTGTTACGCCTAATGCTAATGATAGTAAACGCCTTCTTTTCTCATCAGGTGTTGAACGATCATTAACATAATGCGATAATACCGCCTTTGACATGGTGATAGAAAGCTCTGATTGGAGCTTTAGTGTCTTGTTCAGAATATCCATTTGTCGTAAACTATTTTCACGCATATACTGCTTGAGTCTCTGTCCTGTTGTGAACTTTCTCAATCATCTTCACCTCGCAAACTTATATCACGTATTAAAGATTCATAAACATCCATATGCTCTTCGAGATACCTCTTTACATCGAAGATGCCATTACCGATTTTTTTAGAATCATAACTATACCAATCACCTATCTTTTTGATTAGTCCCCTGTTCATTCCAATTTTTATAATATCCATATACGGTGTCAATCCTTCACCGTAAATATTAGCCACCGTTGCTTTTTTAAATGGCGAAGCTACTTTGTTCTTTTGAACCACTAGCCCTGTTTTCTTACCAATGATTTCACCAGCATGATTTTTAATTGCATTTTCACTCTTTATCTCGATTCGTACTGAAGCATAAAACTTCAGTGCTTTACCACCAGGTGTTGTTTCAAGTTCACCGATGTTTTTATTCATTGTCGACCTGGTTTGATTAATAAACAAAATAACACACTTTGATTGATTGACAATAGCCACTAGTTTTCTCAATTGTTCAGACATAAGGCGTGCCTGTTCACCAGACAAATAAATACCATCTATTTCTTTTTGCGGAGTTAATGCAGCAACTGAATCAACCACAATCAAATCAAAAGCCCCTGTTAAAACAAATTCTTCAATAGTATAAAAAGCTTGTTCCGCCGAGCCTGGTTGCGATAAATAAAGTTTATCTAAATCAACACCAATACTCCCCGCATATTCTGGATCTAGTGAATTTTCTATATCAATATAAGCAACAAAACCATTATTCTTTTGTGTTTTGGCAACAGCATGGAGAGCAACTGTAGTTTTACCTGAGCTTTCTTTACCAAAGACCTCTATTAAGCGTCCTTTCGGATATCCACCAACACCTATAATATCGTCTAGAGATAAAATCCCCGAAGGTAACGGCCGAATCACTTGATTTCCTTTTTCTTCTTTGGACATGATGGGGGATTCGCCACATTTTTTTGCAATAACTCCTATCGCTTTATTGATCGCTTCTTCACGATGTTCATTACTGCTTAATTGTTTAACACGTCGGGTAAGCTTCGGCGGTTCATCTTTTGAGATAATTCGCTTCACGCTGGTAACCTCCTTTTCATGATCACAGCACCTGAGTAATCTGTAAAATATCTTTAATTTCAAGTAACGAGTAACTATCGTTATGATGCTTAACAACTATGGCATTCTCATTTAAAACATCTGAAATAATGACATTTTCGATAAGTGGCAATTCGTTGCCCACTGTAATATTGATTCTAATAGCTGACTTTAGAGCGTGATCAATAATCATGATTTTTTCAATCTTCTCCATTTCAAAAATGTCTTCATTATCGCATACTTTCCGACGCTCACGGACAGCAGCATTTAGTTCAGCCGTTGCGAAAGGATTCCATTTCATCATGCCACGATCTACGTATGTTCTAATAGATTTATACTTGCTATATGATCGATCTACTTTGCTCATTTTAACCCCTCATATCCACCTGCTGAATGACCACCGATCATTTTAGTACGGGCAATAACACGAGAACCAGTAGTCAGAGATGTCGCTTTTTGGACAGCTGAAAAATGATAAGCTCCTCTAACTTTGTCTACTGCTGCTTGTATTTTCTTCTCTTTTTCAAGTAATTCATTCTCTTCTGAAGACGCCATTTCAAATAATGACAACTGCCTAGCCATGCCGGGAATTAAGCCATCCCCTGATACACCAATACGTCTAACTGCACCCCCTGTGTAGCGCTCCTTGAATAGTCGCAAGACAAACGCCTGAATTTCTTTCGTATGATGAGTGGGGTTAATTTTTTTTGTTGCTTTCAATGATTTACGATTTTCCTTAATTGAAAATCCAATATAAAACGAAATACAAGTGGTGCATTTATTGTTTTGCCGAAGCCGAACAGCGATCTGTTCACACATTTCTAATAGCACGACTTCAATCTCAGATTGAATTGTATAATCTCGAGGGAGTGTTTGATTATTGCCATAGCTTTCTGAGCGCTTTTCATACACGTCATAAACTGTTGTTTCATCAATGCCATTTGCATGTGCTAATAGTTGCACCCCTATAACACCCATATGCTGTTTTAATACATCAGGATTATAATTCGCTAAATCTTTAACCGTAAATATCCCCAAGGCGTTTAATCTCCTCTTAGTTCGATTGCCAATTCCCCAAAAGTCTGTTAGCTCCGGTATTGCCCAAACCATTTCCTCTACTTGTTCATAGTTGATAAGTGCACGCATATTTTCGCACTTTTTAGCATAATTATCCAGAGCAATTTTTGCTAGAAGTGGATTACAATTACTCATCCCCATCGTCGCATATAGACCTGTTTCTCGAAAAATTTTAATTTGGATTTTCTTTGTAAGCAAGTCTAGGGCTAGCCGCCTGTCCTCTATTTCTGGATAAAAATAATTTAACGATTCTGTCACGTCTAAAAACGACTCATCAACGGAGTATGTGTGGATTTCAACTGCTGAGGTAAATTCAGTTAATATCTGATTTATTTCAAGATTCTTCTCAATATAAAGAGACATCTGCGGAGGTACGATATACGTATGGCGAGCCCAATACTCAATTTGTGCAACATAATCTCTACTCGGTGGGCAGACAACTCCATTTCTATCAGGAGAATTGCTATCATACCACTGCTTATAATTAAACTTTCTTGTCGTTCTGAAAAAGGGTAAATCCCCACTCCTACTTATATTAGACTTTCCAAACACCTTTTTAAACGTTGGTGATGCTGCGAGAATAAGACCACTGGAATTAGCAGCATGACTCATCACACAAAGGGACGCCTTTAATGGGTCAAGCCCTCGCAATACACATTCGATTGAAGCATAATTTGATTTAACATCCATGAAAATAATGTCTCGTCGTGGCTCTAAGTCGTAATTAAAAAGACCCATTCGTGATCACCCTTCTTTAATTAGTATAAGATTCTTATACTAATTATACACAGCTAACGCAAAAAAGTCAAATGCGCCTCCAGTTATTATGTGATCTTTGTACTTAAGAATATTTCAACACTATGGTATCAATAAAGGAATTTTGAAATGATTCCATTGCCCATGCTTAAAATGAGGAATGGCTTATAAGCTAACCTCGAGACAACCTAACCCACACTTCGCCGATACATCCCCGCATAACTTCCCCCTACAACAAGCAACTCCTCATGAGTCCCTTGCTCAATAACCTCACCCCTGTCCACAACCAAAATCAAATCAGCATCCTTAATCGTCGATAATCGATGGGCAATCACAAGCGAAGTCCGACTTTCCATCAACACCTTAAACCCCTCCTGCACACGCGCCTCAGTCAACGTATCCACATTCGCCGTCGCCTCATCTAAGACAACAACCGCAGGTTCCATCATCAACACCCGAGCAATCCCCAACAACTGACACTGCCCGACAGATAACGACCCACCATTATCTGTAATAACCGTATCATATCCCTTAGGCAGTCGCTCAATAAAATCGTGGGCACGCGCAAGTCTAGCTGCAATCTTAACCTCATCAAGGGTCGCATCAGGTCGCCCATAACGAATATTATCCGCAATCGTTCCCGTAAACAACCGCGTATCCTGCAATACCATTCCCGTAGAAATGCGCAAACTCGCCTTAGTCAAATCTCTAATGTCATAACCATCAAGCATAATACTCCCAGCACGAATGTCGTAAAATCTTGAAAGCAAATTACTAATTGTCGTCTTCCCAGCGCCAGTTTTACCAATAATTGCTACCTTCTCACCGGGCTTCGCTTCAAAACTGACACCACGTAATACCAGAGTTTCATCATCATAACCAAAATCCACATCTTTAAATACAACATGACCAGTTGACTTCTCTAACTCCATCTTACCCTCATCTACTTCTGGCTCCTCATCCAACGTATCAAAAATGCGGTCACTTGCAGCTAACGCTTTAATAATAGCATTAATCTGCATCGAAATTTGCCCAATCGGATGAACAAACGTTCGACTCAAATAAAGGAAGCTAGCAACGGCACCGACCGTAAGAGCACTACCTGGACTTAAAACTAAAAGCCCCCCAACAAGTGCAATCACCCCATACAAAGCCTGACCCATAGTAATTAACAACGGGAATAGAATATTGGCATACTTATTCGCCGATCGCAAATGCTCAGTCAACTCTTCGTTTAATACATCAAACTCACCCTTCACCTTTTCCTCCTGAGCAAAAACTTTCACAACCTTCTGCCCAGCAAGCATCTCCTCAATATAGCCATTCATTTCTCCCATGGCGTTCGCCGATGAAATAAACCCTGCCTTACTCTTACTAGTCACAAAGCGCGCCATAAATACTTGAATCACAACAGCAACAAGAACGACCCCTGTCAATGGTAAACTCAGGATGATCATCCCAATAAAGGTAACGACTATCGTAAACGATGCTCTAACAATTTCGGGCATTGATTGCGACAACATTCCCCGCATGGCGTCCACATCATTGGTAACCTTACTCATTAAATCACCATGCAACTGCCCATCAAAATATTTAATCGGTAATGTTTGCATCTTCTTAAACAAATCATCACGAATAAGTCGCTGCACACCCCCCGAAACACGAGCCATTAAAAAATAAAGTAAAAATGTGGCAAATGCACCCCCTGCATAAATAAGTGCCATAAAGATGATCTCTCTTATCATCCCTGCCCTGTCAAAAACCCCTACCCCTATTGCTGGGAGAACAAAATCATCAACAACAGTCTGTAGAAATAACGCCCCTCGAACTTGGGCAAATGTTGAGAAGAATGTTGCAAATAAAACAATAATCATCACCAAGAAGTAATTTTTCGCCATATATTTAAACAAGCGACCAAGTGCTTTAAATGTGCTCCTGCTAGAACGGTTGTTATCTTTACTCCAATCACTAGTCCTCATAAGTGCACATCCTCCGTAATTTCCTGTTGCATTTCATAAATCTGACGATAAATGGCACTACTTAAGAGTAGCTCATCATGGGTGCCAACCCCATCAATCTGGTGATCATCCACAACAACGATCATATCCATATCCTTAATCGACGCCACCCGCGCACTAATGACAATCACCGTCGCATCACTATTAAAATCATTAAACCCCGCAAAAATCTCCGCCTCAGTCTTCACATCAACCGCCGAAGTAGAATCATCAAGCACCAAAACCTTCGGATTCGCCAAAAGTGCCCTCGCAATACACAACCGCTGCTTCTGCCCCCCCGACAAATTCGTCCCCAACTCATCAATCCGCGTCTCAAACCCCGCCGGCAGCTCCTCAATAAACTCCATCGCCCCCGCAACCCGACACACCCGCACAAAATCTTCCTCACGCGCATCCTCATTCCCAAACAGCAAATTCTCCCTAATACTTCCCGAGAATAAAACATTCTTCTGCAACACCACCGACACAGACCGCCGTAAAGTAATCAGATCATAATCTCGGACATCAACCCCACCCACCTGCACAGACCCATCAGTTACTTCATATAATCGAGATAACAAAGCCACCAGCGTCGTCTTAGAAGAACCCGAAGCCCCGATCATACCAACCGTTGCCCCACTTGGAATCCTTAAATTAATCCCCTCTAAAGCTAACTTCTCATCATCATGATACTTAAAATATACATCATCAAATACAATACTCCCATCGATAACTTCCATAACAGCATCTTCTTTACTTACTAATGTGACATCAGCATTGATAACTTCTAAAATCCTCGCAATCGCAGGTCGTGCCCCAACATAAAGGGTCACACCATACGATAAAATCATAACCCCCATCAACATCTGAAACGTATAGGTCAGAATACTCATCAACTCACCTGTTAACATATCCCCACCAACGACCAAGCGAGCACCAACGAATGAAACAAGTAAAATACATGAATAAATGGTTGCCTGGGCAATCGGCATATTGATCGCAAGTAGACTTTCAGCTTTAACAAAATCTTGATATAAATTGCCAGTAATCTTCGTAAATTTCTGTATTTCAGTATCAGCTGTCGCATTGGCTTTGACCACACGAACTGCACTTAAATTTTCACTCACAACATTATTTACATGGTCATAATGCTTAAAAATTTTTTTATATATTTCGTGTGCTGACCTAATAAAAAAGAACATTAGAAATCCAAGAGGTGGCACAGCTAACAAGAAAATCAATGCCAGTGAAAAATTCATCGCCTGCACAATGATAAATGGGACTAAAATCATTAACGGGGCGCGCACTAATATCCGTAAAAATCCCACTTGATACATCATTTGAACATTGGTTACATCAGTCGTCAAACGGGAAACTAAACTTGAACGGGAAAACTCATCCATATTTTCATGGGAAAAATCTTGAACTTTATGAAACATAACTTGCCGTAAATTTTTCGCAAAACCAGCAGATGCTAACGCTGAATTACGACCTGAGCGAATACCGAGCAAAAGCGCAATAAATGCAACCATTATCATGAGCCCACCAAATAAAAAAATATTTTCTTGTTCTTCTGTATAAACACCGCGATCAATCACCATTGCCATTAAAAATGGAATAATCATCTCAAGTCCTACCTCAGCCAAAACTGTTGTTACTGCTCGTACTGATTCTTTTCGGTACTCGCCAACATAATTAAAAAGCTGCTTTAACATACACATCAAATCCTTAAAATTATTAATACGAATGAACTACCCTGGGGCAAGCCCTGAAACTCCCCATTGGGGACTTTCCCCCTTCGGGCGGGCTATCTAACTTAGCGGAACACAGTTTCCGCAAAAACACTTCTGCGAGGCAAACCTCGGGAAAATGCCCTACTTTAGATTATATCAAAAAGACATCCCTTGAAGCAAGGCACGCCTTTAAATTTAAGATCCAAAAAGTCCCAAACCCTTCTTTTTATCAATAGGTTGTGGTTGCTCCCCATAAACAGGCTTACCCGCAATGATTAGCTGGGCATTCTCCTTGAAATAAGAAACATAATCCATACCAGATTTTTTCATGATCTGTTCATAAGCTTCATCCATATTAAAAGCTCTATCTGATACATTATGAGCATCTGTCGCAATCGTATGAACCAAATTGGATTCAATCAATTGCTCACTAAACTTTTGAATATTTTTCCCAAAGTAACCAGTAAGGCTAGAAGTAGTTAATTGCGTCAAAGCCCCCTTTGCTACGAAACGATATAGCTTATCTGGATGTTCTAAAAATTCTGAATTTCGCTCAGGGTGAGCAATAATAGGCTTAATACCATATAATTCCATATCATACAGCAATTTTTCTGCATAGCGTGGAACATATCGAAATGGAAATTCAACAAGCATATAGCGCGAATTATCGGCAATAGTCAATAGCTTATCTGCTTTATAATCCTCAAGTAATTCCCCATATATTCGAACTTCTTGCCCTGGCAAAACATCAATTTTCAAATTGGTTTTTTTTATAATTTGCTTCAATTTCTCCACTTCAGCCAAAATTCTTGCTTTTGGAGTGGTATATTTATAATTATAATGTGGCGTTGCAACAATAGTATGAATCCCGTCGCGCATGGCAGCTTTCAACATCAAGAGGCTTTCTGCCGCACTCCTAGAACCATCATCAACAGCCGGCACAATATGTGAATGGATATCAATCATATCTCAGACCCATAATAATAGCCATAATTAACTTCTTTCTGATCAACCTCATTGATAATTGCACCGATCACATTAACATTCGTTCTATCCAGCAATTCTTTTGCTTTTACTAATTCCTTTTTTTCTGTCTGATGACTTCGTAAAACAAGAATAACACCATCGCAACGGCTACCTAAAACCTGCGCATCAGTAACTGCCAATACAGGGGGGGTATCAAATAATATCAAATCATACTCTTCTGATAATTCCAAGATAAGATCTTCCATCATTTTTGAACCTAATAGCTCCGATGGATTGGGTGGAATAGGACCAGATGGTAAAACATACAGATTATTAGCCCTTGGCGTTGGAAAAATTGCCGTTTCTGGGGTAACTTTCTTTGTTAACAAACTTGTAAGCCCATAGCGATTGTTTACCTCCATAATATGATGCAACGTCGGTTTACGTAAATCTGCATCAATAAGCAAAACTTCCTGCCCTTGTTGCGCAAGTGTCACTGCCAAATTTGCAATCGTCGTCGATTTTCCATCCCGTGGCATTGCAGAAGTACAAGCAAGTGTTTTAAACTCTTTATCAACCATTGAAAATTGAATATTCGTGCGAATGGTGCGATATTGCTCAGAAATAGGAGACTTAGGATTCAAAGTGGTGATCAAATTTCGTTTTGTACTATTATGCATCTCTTGTTTTTTCTTCTTAAATTTCACATAACTCATCTCCTAGATAAATCGTTTACTATTCTTTTTACTCTGAAATCTTCTGGTGTCATAATCGGTATCATTCCAAGTACTGGTAGACTAACTAATTTTTCTACATCTTCCTCTGTCTTAACAGTTTTATCTAAAAATTCTAGTAGAAAAGCTAAAAATATACCCGACATTATACCAATTACAAAACCTAACCCTATATTCATCATTAATCTAGGACTTATAGGACTACTTGGCTCCTGGGCATGTGCAAGAATGCTAACATTATCGAAATTCATAATCTCAGGAACATCCCGTGCAAAAATTTCTGCTGTCTTATTTGCAATATCACTTGCTAAATACGGATATTCGTGCTGAACTGTAAGCACCATAACTTGTGAATTCGGCACAGTCCTCGCATCAATCCTCCCTCTTAAACTACCTGGTGTTTCTGTTAAATCCAATTCTTCAATCACTTGATACAAAATTCTTGGGCTAACTATAATCTGATTAAAAGTATTCATTAATTGGTTAATTCCTGAAATTTCTACACTTGTGACAGCATTGTCAATATCAGACCTACTTACAACCAATTGAGTAGATGCTTCATAAATTGGTGTTATAAAAAAACGTGTAAAGATCCCCGTTATTGTTGTCACAGCAACTACAAATATAGCAATCAATGCTAAACGTTTCTTTAATATTTGAAATAACTCTTGTAAATCAATCATTTCCTCCATCTCTCTCATCCTCCTGTAGATCAGAATAGATCACTATTAATTATACTCTAATCATGGTATTTTTACAATAAATTCTATTAATTTCGGTTAAATATATCTAAATCATGGATGACTTTAGAGTTAAAGAAATGATCGTGTTTTAATGCTGGCTCATAAACAATCATTTCTAATCCTTTGGCTTTTAGACGCTTCACCACACCTTGATCAATGAAAAACGAAAATCATCTGATCCTTCGTGTGCGCTTTACCTCAATAATTGCTTAAA
>Ga0123355_10018993_pt1 | contig 10932 bp, 5 predicted proteins | sample TergutEmb28metaG_3_FD_89872 | JGI IMG/M metagenome (GOLD analysis project Ga0123355, IMG submission 89872) | Embiratermes neotenicus P1 segment gut microbial communities from Petit-Saut dam, French Guiana - Emb289 P1 | ecosystem: Host-associated > Arthropoda: Insects > Digestive system > Gut ...
TACATACATACATACATACATACATACATACATACATACATACATACATACATACATACATACATACATACATACATACATACATACATACATACATACATACACACACACACACACACACATTTTGAGGCTGAATACAAATAGCATTTAATTTTTCTACGGATATCAGTGGATCTGCATTCTGTCACCCTACAGAAATTTGCTTTCCGAACTACGTAACTTGGGCTGTGAGAAAGAAACGTGAGAAGCTTCTTAGATTATTTGAGCGTAAAGTTCTAAGGAAAATATTTTGTCCAGTACTAGAAAATGGATGTTGAAAGAGGCGCAAAATCTCTGAAATATTTAAGCTTTATGACGACTTTGATTTTTGATTTGGTAGACTTAGATGGGCTGACCATGTGATGAGATGGATGAAGAAAGTCCTTTATGTCAAACCAGGATGAAATGTGGATAGAAGAGGCAGACCAAATTTGAGGTGGTGCGACGAGGTAGGGGAGGACGTCACACGGTTTGGGTGCAGACATTGGAGAATTTATGCGCAGTCAAGAAAATATTGGCGGAAAATCATTGAGAAGGTCAAGTCCGAGCTAGCAATGTAGCGGCAACGGAAGAAGAAAAACATCATTCACAGGTCTTCTTATGAAACCCCAGTCGCATAAAATGCTGCCTTACCTCGGGATCAGTCATGTAAGAACACTTCTTGATAGCGAAGGCAATTTCACAGTCGTCAGTGAGGCCTGAAAACACACAGCACTGTTAAAATCATACATATGATTTCTGTGAGAAATCTTGCAATTCCTGTTGTAACTAACGATCAAACGGCGAAGTCAAAATGGGGATATGGAAGGTAGTCTAAAACACTTAAGTGCTGAGTTCCAGCTGGAGATTTCTGACATTCCCATAGCATATCTGCTGAAAATTTGTATCAAGCCGTGCGGAATCTTAAGTACAAGTAGTCATCGACCATTCGAAAGATTATACTTCCTTAATCTTTGAAAGGCGAAGCGCAGACTGCTTTATTTAAAGACCCAGTTCGTACCGCGCAGTAAACACTTTTCATCTCGGTTATGAAAACCAATCAGTTTATGTTATGTGGAGCGCAAGTCGCTGTTTGTTCTCAGATAAATGCAAAAGACATAAATACAGTGTGGACAGAGCGTACAGTTGTTGAATGTTAAACCTGTTGGTGCATCACATAACCAGTAGGCTTTAAAAGGTTAGTCTTCCGGGCCAAGGAGTCCAAAAAGAGTCGGCTGAGTCTTATTGGACTGCTTGACGCTGGAATTGAAAACACATCCTCTGAAACGTAAGGCAAGCTTGACCAGTCCACACGACCTAAACTTTCATTTCCCCTTCTTTCTTTTCCTTTCTCTCTTTATTTATTTCTCTCTTTATGAAACACAGTTTGAATCATGAACATGAAGGCGTTATAGGAAATTCTTATTCTGTGGCATAACTCATGGGGTTTGGTTTACAGGCTCTCACCGTCTGCGGCAGTGCGACATTTCTGTACCACGTTCCTCGCTCTGTCCTTTATTTCAGCAGGCAGTAGATCATCCGCTAGTCTTATTGCAAGATCCGCTCGGTACTCTCCGTTCTTCAGCTGAAATATTACAGTGCAATTAGCCTTCCCTAAAACGCATAGATATGACTGACTAATTACAACACAGAAAACATATAGTTCCACTTTACAAATTTCTGGACGGTTATTTAAATGCGTACATCAGTGTGAAGTGGTTGAAAGTAGAAACCGTCTGAAACCTAAATGAAAATTACACTAAAAGACCAATCGGCTTAAGTCATCAGAAAAGTGAATATTTTAAAAATAATCGAAATATTTGTTATTTTTAACATGTGTTTGGAATTGGCTTGTATAGTTGGTAAATAATTCAGATAATTAGTTATTTGCAAAGGAAAATGATTACTAATATCTACATAAACTATTACTAGGACATTATTTTATCATGAATTTTAATCAGCTTGGAATAGTAACCTTGATAGTGTTAAGAGAATTCTAGATAATAAACGAAAATAATACGTGGATCAGTTTGTGTGTGTTGTTCCTCGACAAGCCTACTAAATTAGAGCTTGTGTTTATTTTACCCATGGACGCCATGGTAAAAGTTGTTATGAAGCAAGCGGAGAGAGTCACTAATGCGTTTATAAGCTTGGGGCACGGGCTCAGATCCGGATACCATTCATTGTTCGTAAGTCGTACGTTAGTGCCTGGTCGAACCAACGACACGTACAAAATATCTTACTGTTCTTTCATTTGTAGGAATATCACTAGAAATTACACGAATAATCACACACACACGCGTGCACGTATAATGACGTAGAGAAACATATTTATGTATATATAATGAAACGTAATGATAAACATTATATTCGACTGAGTTTCCGCAGCACTAGGCACCAGTATGTGTTCCTGCAGTATATGAGAGAATTCCAGAGTAAAAGTTGTATCCGACATTGAAGACTCGGGTTTCATCAGCACATAGAAGAACACCAAAGATAGCCTGACCTTCGTTACGTACCGTTCTGACAAGACAGAATGCTGACAAAAGTGTTCCTGTCATTAACTGCGTGTCTTTCAGGCGTGACAGATCACTACTGACTGACATTTCTGGACTTTATTATTTGTATTTCACACATGAAGGAATCGTGATAAACAAACAACTTGTCTTCATTATGTATCTTTGACACGCTAAAGAACATTAGTGAGGAAAGTTGCGCCTGGTTGACAAGTGAAAGAATACTGACGATAAAGTTGTTTGGGGTTCTACATGTGTTTCAATAGCATAGAAAAGGCCCCTATAGGCAGAGATATTCTTCGACTTCGCGACAAACGTTTTGGATACGAGTGTTCGCTACCATTTGGAATTTTTTTTTAATATTTTACTTAAAATCGTCTGTTTCTTCTACTCGTGCACAATATTTTCAGTACTCTTTCTTATATTTGCTCTGAACTCTTCTCAAACTTTACGTGCCCAATGACTGTGCTCTGGAAAATTTCGGTACCTTCTTATGCAACTCATCTTTATAAAAATCAAGGTATCTGATGCTTATAGCTTTGGCTGACATATAAACGTCAACATAATAAATGTTACCCTCAAAAAATACGTATTAAAACCATTTAGATCTTCGTTAATCTTAGAAGAAAATAAATGAATGAGAAAGAAGGGGAATTTCAGGAGTAAATACTCAACATAACACTTACTACGTGTGCCAGTCCCATGATGCAGGCGAAGTAGCACTGCGAACAAAGAAGACATGAAATGTTAAGCTCGTGTTTCGGTGCATTTTAATTCAATGTGAATAAAAATCCAACAGATGCAACAGTATGCAGATATTTATTCACTGCAAAACTACTCTACATGTTTCGGGTGTCACAGCACCCATCATCAGGAGTATTAAAAACTGTGTCCGCAGCCTGTGCAGTCCCGATCAGACCTCGTTGGAGGGGAGTAGCGGTACAAGTAGTATGACATGTACCGGAGGCTGCGGGTACAGTTTTTGATACTCCTGATTATGGGTGCTGTGACACCCGAAACATGTAGAGTAGTTTTGCAGTGAATAAATATCTGCATACTGTTGCATCTGTTGGATTTTTATTCACAATAAAGACATGAAATGTTAAACACACGGCAGATAGAAGCAGAACTTTGTGAATAAAATAAGTTCTTTCAGATAGTAAACCAATGCCTCCCATGTTATTCTTTTCACGCGATGGAGATAGCAAGAGAACATATGAATAATGCAGCATAAGTAACTTTTGTAAATAAGGAGGCGACAGCATGTTTACGGTGACCTGAAGATCTTATTGTCAACAGTGCAACAATACAAAACTGTATCTTAAAGACATGGAATGTGATGGTATGGACTGCAGTCACATGCTCCTGGGTAGGGACAGTGGTGCGATCTGTACAGGAATGGTTTACATGAAAGATGGGAAATTCGTTGGCTTCCTAAACAACTTTAGCTTTTCAAATAATTTTCATAGCATGGACCGAATTGATTTGTTATTTATTAATTTAGTGAGATAGCCATGTGCGGCAATTTAAGTCGACTTACAAATAAATCTTTACTTAAAGTTGATAATGGTATAATTAGGTATTTTTGGGCTGGGATAGCTCAGTCGGTATAGCAGGTCGCTACGGGCTGAACGGTCCAGGGATCGAATTCCCGTAGGGCGAGATTCTCCGCACCCTCAAATCGGCCCTGGGGCCCACCCAGCGTCCTGCATAATAGGTGTCGGGTTTCTTTCCCAGGGGTAAAGCAGCCGGGACGTGGTGTTGATCAACCATTCCCCTGCTGGTGCCGAGGTTAAAGAAAGAGTAGAACTATACCCCTATTCCTCCCGGGCATTCATGGCCTGTTCTAGGGTGAACTTAACCTTTCTTTTTTATATGTAGTTGTTTACTTTGTCGGAAACAAAGTGAAAACAGTTGCAGTGAAAGATAAGAATTCATACCCACTGAGCTAAGCAGTCGCTTTACCGAGAAGGAAACTGTAAAGCCGCTTCTTGCGAACTGCAGTTTAAACGTGTTAAAACGTGTTTCTATATGCTTTCCTTTTTTCTTGCATTTAAGCAGTGTGTGTCCGAAATCCGCAACAGAAGTTGATTAATAAGTGTATTTAAATTTATTTAGAACTGTTTCTTTTCTTTTTCTGTACAGAGACTGTTTCAGTTCACGGTGTAACTCTTCATGCTTTCTACCTGTAGAAACCGGTGGATTCCTTCAGCGCCTGAGTAACTGTTAGCTTATCAAGAAGGACTGTAATCCGTAGAGATTCCTCAGAGTGAGGACAAATTGATGTTAGTTATGATACAGCGCTAGTACGTTACGTAAATCTGTATGGAATAATTCGTAATGAAACGTTTTTATTGTAATAGGGAATCCTCTCACCTTCAAATTTCTGTCATCAGCAAAAGTCCCTTTCATCGAAGCTTCCAAGACATCTGTAACAATTTAATATTTCTTTTGTTATTCTGCACGTGCAAACGTAATAATTAATTTGATAGAATTGTTTCGTTACACACTTCAGTTGCTACAGGACTTTATTTAAGTAAGTCCAAATAAATATACTTATAGTCAATACACTTATTTTTTTTCGTACTATATATTCTCCGACGTGTTTCCGCTCAGCTGTGACATCGCCAGGGAGTACCAGATACAGGAGAAGAAACGTGCATGGAAACACAAATATATGTCCTTGTTAAAATGTGTAAATAATGCATGTACAAGACGCTGGAGTCAATCTCAGTGCTGTGAGTAATAAACCTTAGCAATAGGTGTTTATGAAAATAGTATTGTTAAAAACTAGGAGATTTAATATATCGAGAAATAAGTTTAACCAGTATCTCTCATCACAGTTCATATATATATATATGTATATATATATATGTATACATACATACACAACACGTATATATAAGTGTTGTGTGATATTTGTTTGAATTAAAACATCTGTTTTTGTCGTCCTCATTCCTTATGTGATAGACTTCCGAGAAATCAAATTTTGTTTTCCACTACTTAAAAGAACTTACAGCAAAATAGAATAGCGGCGACCAATGCGGTGCCTGCCGTCACGCGAAACGGTCTGAGAGAAAAGTGATGCCATTTGTCAGATAAAACAATCGCCATCTGTAACTTATATCTAGAAAATCATTTGAATCATATATTTGGACGGAAGGAGAAAGGGTAGATCGTATATATATATATATATAAGGTGGTTCAAATATGACCGGGACTGATATGTTACAGACTAGACAATATCAGTCCCGGTCATATTTGAACCACCTTGTTTCATATATATATATACATTTGACATTAGTTCATACTGGTACATATTGTTCTTCTTGTATAAATTTTCGCGTCTTTAATTCATGGATAAACAAGCGTTCTTAACAAGGGTCTAAAGTTAGAGGAAGTGACGACACATATCTTTATTTTTAGTACACTTTTGTAAAGCAGTGACGATGTCTGCCCGCCAACATATTTCAACTCAGAACTGTGTGCTGCACCTAAATCTCTCACGACCATCGTGGCACCAGAGACAACCCACAGCTGGTGCACTTGTTACTGTCGATAATAACCGCCCGGCCGACGCATGAACTTGTGAGTTGTGAGCAACATTTGCCACAGCAAGTGACCATTTTAAGAAAAATAGTGAGAATTTTGCAGTCTGTAAAACTGTGCGTAGGTATTTATACTTGTGCACTTTTGCAAATTTTACGTACACTTTTAAACATATGAATTAATTTTAATAATATGAAATATATTGACAATACTGAAAAATTAGCAGATTATTTAAGAAGATCGAGACGATACAGTAGTGCAAACATTTAACTGAAAATTGTGCTTAATATTGTTAACATCGTGGTCAAAGCTGTTCAGAAAATCAGGAGCGTTTAGAATTCCGGATGAAAGAAACGTATAAGGAAGCTGTACCCAAATAAGGATTGCAGCTTTCCACTGTTGTTTGACGCCATGGCGTCACGTAGTAATCGCTTTGTGCATTGCACTCTTGCCAAGTAACGAAACGGAGGTGGACTACGTGCGATTAGGTAGAGGCCGTTGTAAGCGGACATACGCAAAAAAGTGACGCTGGTTTCTGTAAGTGTATACAGCAGTGGTCTATTGAGAAGTGAGCAAGGTCTGCGAACTCTTGTGTTCTTACTGTGTAATGTCACTTCGTACCTTTCGTCTGTTGTAGCTTACATTAGAATACAAAGGCGGTAGGGCGTTCACTCACCATCGCTGACGCCTGTCACAGGTTGACAGTGCTTCCGCAGTATCATGTGTGCTTTATCTATTTCCTCCAACGTTAGTTCCTGCAACAAGTTAAGCACCTACAAGTAAACCTTAGCTGTGTTTGTGACATAACTAGCCCCTAGTGCAATTTGACGTCATGCTTGTAAAGCCGACAGTCAATAAAGACCGTCAAGAAATGCCCCACTTTCTTAAGAATCCCGATCTTTCATTGCCTTTTTCGTTAATAATTCGTGAAGAAGGATTAGAGTTATGGATGTCTTCACTGTGCAGTTTTCTCAGCCTTTTCTGACACCTTTCCTCTTAAATAGGAACAGAAGCAAATTACAGCAAAATATTGTAAACGGAGTGTAAGCAGGCACTGAATCGTGGGCGAACTGCCGGAAGCCGCCTAGCCTTCTGTACTACATTCAAAGCGCAGTGCAGAAGAAAAACTGTTGAGGTAAGCAGAATAGAATACGGAACGAGTCTTTAGTTTTTGTCCGAAAAGGTTCGGCTTAATATTTGTGTGAAAATCAGACAAACACTTTAGAGCTTTCGGTTCTTTACCGACAGACAGGTTTTTATCGTTGCACCGTGCATGTTGAAATCTACGTATTTCACTCACCAACAAATGCACTATTTATTATGTGATGTGGCAGCATGTCACAGAGCGGCATGCCGCTCTGTGACATGCTGCCACATCGCCTAATTTATATAACAACATAATGTTACCGAGTGTTTTAACATAAATACGACTTTAGTTAGGTATAGATAAAGCTCCCTGATGATGGTCAATAAAGACCGAAACATGTAGGAGCGATATTATTGTGTATTTTAATGTAAATTTAATACTTTTAATCAAGTTAATAAATAGTGCATTTGTTGATGAGTGAACTGCGTAGACGGACACGTGCTTTTACTTCGCTTCAGCATACCTTCATTTTGACAGCCAGGTTTTTCAGCTGTCTGTCTGTCTGTCTGTCTGTCCTACACGCGACTTCTAGGATTTTGCGTATTTAATTGCCCTTAGTGATATATTTATCAGCTGACACGGAACAGAGACACTTTATAGCCTACAGTACATTCTTGTCAGTTGTGACATGTTGTAGTTGGTAGAAGTCACTTCCGCCGTTAAGCTGGAATCGGCACTTAGCTTCGAAATTTTTGTAACCATCCAAGAAACCAACACGGATTCGTAACGTAGAAAAAAAATGTCGCAATTTTCCTGGCTGTTAAGCCTGTAGATCTTATATAAACTTTATTTCTCATAACTGAAGAACAAAAATGTGGCTGTAGGTCTTACTCATACAATTACGCATTGGTATGTTTTCGTAGCGATACTACTTTAGCAGTTCCTTATCACAGCGCAGAGAGATATTGAATTCACTTACCGCTGAAGTTTGTTTGAACATTACGAAGAGCACGGTCGTGACGACAAAAACAATCCAAGAGCGGTTCATTTTGTTTCCCCTTTTAACACAAATCTACACAAATGAAATCTATTAAACACAAATGTCTCAGGTTTTTATACGTTACAACCTACGAAACCTCGCATTAGATTCAACAAGGTCATGAAATATTATGGGTGGATTTAACTTCCGGTCTTTCTTCCACTAACCATGCGAATTATCTTATTCAACCGAACGTAGCAAAGATGTTTGTTATTCGCAAATCTGTGTTTCAAGTGAATCACTGGAGACGAACACTTTATTAGTAGCCATCTACTGACTGATCCAGTGATGCAATGTGTACGGCTGTCTCCCAAACCAATGACTTGTACGATATCTAATTACTGTTATCGATATGTTAGTACAGACCTGTACGTATGATCTATTAAGAAAATCTGCAGTTGCAGGAATTTTTTTAATGTTATATACTTCAAACACAACACACTGTTCTTTACAGTAACTGGGGCATTATTTACGCACACGAATCCATGCTATTCATTGTGTACAGCATTGTTGTTAGGACTGCCTGACTTCGCCTATCCCATTTTATATACCTGTAGCGCGTCGACCCGATTCCGGGTCATGATCTCCCTTTAGGGGGTTTCGCAACTACCCTCACTGGACTCACTCGGTATGATTCCTCTGAACGAGTGATCAGCCCGACACGAAGACCTCTACCTGACAACAGACAGCACTCGCAAGAAAGATACATTTATGCCCCCGGTGGGATTCGAAACCACAGTCCCAGCAAACGAGTGGCCGCGAGTCACGCCTTAGACCGCGCGACCTCAGGGATCAGCTGGCCTATCACATAGTGTTCCAGAAATGCGGAAATTGGAGCCTACTTCACTCGGTCCCTTCAATTCAGAGAGTGACGTAGCTGGAACGGAGGGTGAGAATAACTCCGTTCTAAACGGCCTAAGTTAGTAGGCGTTTCCACACCTCAGCCGAAAGCGGAAGCCGGCCCGGTGTCTGAATTAGTGATTACGTTTCGTACTGTCGCATTTTTGGGCCATTAGGAGGTAGACAAATTCTAAAAGCTAAGTAATCCTAAATTCAACATACCGTGGTCAGAACCGTAAGGAATTTGGTAATGTAATTACAAACTTGCGCTATACCTTCTATCTTACCGTTTCCTGGCTTTAGGATTTGATTATGAGTCGGTGTAACTCTGTTCTGAAAGGTACTGGAATGGGCGCCTGGTGTTCATTTTCAGGAAAAGCTTTCTTCCACATACTTTTAGACTCAAACGGTGTTATAACCATCTGTGACCCACGGAATCTCCTATCCTGTGGGTGTCAGTTTCCTTCCCCGGGATTGTTTGTGTGAAAAGTTAAGTTAGCGCTTGTCTTCTTTTCTTATAGAGATATGCAACGCGTGGGTCCTTACCTCCGTGCCCCGCATACAATTTCATGTCGCGGTTCACAGTCATAGGCAGTTATTCTGCTGTCTGTGAGATATGAGTGCAAAATTTGTTGCAAGCAATAGTGTTACTTCTCTTTATTAATAATCTAAGGACTATAAGATAAATCAAATTTGAAACAGGCACAATAAAGCATACCCAGCAGGGGCCATCTGATCAGCCGAAATTTTTCTCTTTTTAACAGTCCCAAAAATTAGCCTACTGACTTCATACCACAGAATTTTTCTTCAGACGTCGACAGTAACTCAGATCTTTAAGAAACTTTCAGCCCAGATGTCCACTGCCCTGTTGACGAATTCCCGCCACTGGATTATATCCTGAGTCAGATGAAGCCAGTGTCTACTCTTCTACTTCACTCTTCTGAGACCCATTTTGGTATAATTCTTTTATCTATTTCGATCGGACTTTTCGACTAAAATTATTTATGCAGTTTCTTTCCCTCCACGTGGTACATTTCACACCAATCCCACGTTTCTTTGGTATTATCACTTTAGTAATATTTGGCAAAGAGTATTTGTACATTATTAAGTTTCTCTCACTGTGTCGTTTTCTGCATCCTGGTTTTACTTTCTATCTTTTATGTCGAAATATTTTGAACAGAACCATTCTTTAGGATTCCAAAATACGTGCTTCTCTAGACGTGAGGCTTCAAAAGTTAAAACATACCAAAAACGGTAGTTCTAATAATAGCGTTCGTGTTTTAACCCTCATATTTTTAGATAGCGGAGACGAAGACAAAGTGGCTGAACTGAACGCTAACGAAGATTTCCCAAACAGTGCCCTAAAAATTTCTTTTCGAAAGTAATTTTGATGTATTTTGTCATTCCGAAATGTTGGAACTTCCCCTGTTTTGAAGGGTTTCTTAGTTCTCTCTATACACTTTTATATTGTTTTCACTTCTTGTGATGAAACAAGAACGTACACTTTATTTCATCTGCAATTTTTTTTCTAGACAACACGTCAATAGTTCTGAAATGTGTCATCCCCGTTATGTGTATAAATAAATATGTACAGGTATTTAGTCAATAACACAACAAATGTTTCTAATGGTGTTTATTAGAGGATGATAATAACTACATGTTTTGGCCTATTCAGGCCATCATCAGGTTTTCATCCGAAAGATCATTAGTATTTATAAGATTTATGCGGTTGTGTAAGGATGGTGAGATCTCATCATCTGTGGTTTTGATTATTACTACTATTAAAAGACGTAGCTTGGGGGGTGGGGTGTTTTGTAATGTGAAAAAAACACCCCCCCCCCCCCCAGCCACGTCTCTTAATAGTAGTAATAATCAAAACCACA
>Ga0123355_10018994_pt1 | contig 10932 bp, 7 predicted proteins | sample TergutEmb28metaG_3_FD_89872 | JGI IMG/M metagenome (GOLD analysis project Ga0123355, IMG submission 89872) | Embiratermes neotenicus P1 segment gut microbial communities from Petit-Saut dam, French Guiana - Emb289 P1 | ecosystem: Host-associated > Arthropoda: Insects > Digestive system > Gut ...
CGCAAGCGCATTGAAGAGCTGGAAACTGAGCTCACCGGGCGGCAAGCGGCTCGAAAAGCAGCCGAAGAATCTTCTAAGCAGGTGTCGAAAGCCGTGCCCGGGGAAGATTCCACCCAGCAAATCTCGCAAGGCGTGCAGCAGTTGGCGGGCGGTTCGGAATCTTCGACCGAAACCGCTGCCCCAGGGGACAATGCCGCCTCCGCGAAAGCTGCACCCTTCAGCTTTGCGGATTTCACCTGGCTGACCGGGAATCCGCGCACCAAGACGCCGGCCTTCGACAGCAAGTTCTTCACCCCGGAGATCAGGGCGGACGTCGACTACGTGTACGACTTTCGCCACCCTCAAGACAACACCATCAGCGGATCGAGCGAGGTATTTCGAGCCAATGAAATTCAGCTGACCCAATTGGGGGTAGGGGGCGATTTCCACTACGACAATGTCCGTGCGCGCGTGATGACGCAATTCGGCATGTACTCGCAGACTACTCCACGCAACGATGCCAGCCCATCGCGCGGTCAATGGAACCTCGACAACGCATACCGCTATATTTCGGAGGCTTACGGCGGATACCATTTTGATGTGATGCACGGGATCAATGTGGACGCCGGCATCTTCATGTCGTATGTGGGTCTGTTCAGCTACTATAACTTCGACAACTGGGCATACCAGCCGTCGTACGTTTCGTCAAACACACCTTGGTTTTTCAACGGCTTGCGGGTTCAGATCTTCCCCTCCGAACACTTAAAGATCGAGCCCTGGTTTGTGAACGGATGGCAAGCGTATGGGAGATTTAACAATCGTCCCGGACTAGGACTGCAGGTTCTCTGGCGGCCGAATGGTTGGCTTTCAATCCTGGGGAATCAATATGCGCTGGGAGCCGACGCCCTGGGGATACCGGGGCGCATTCGGTACCACACGGACAACAGTATCCAGCTCAAATACCACGATAACCCCGAGGCCTTCATCAGCAAGGCGGCCTTCTCTTTCACAGGAGACGCAGGCTGCGAGCATGGGGGAGACGCTCTTGCCGGAACCGCTGTGAGCTGCCTCGGCGATTCGACCAAGGTGATTAACGGAAAGACTTACGTTGCCCCCAAGCAGAGCTTCCTCGGTTTCATGGCATATAACAGGCTTTGGTTTCACAAGGATTTATATGGCTTGACCATTGGCGGCGGGAAGATCAACAACCCCGGCCGGTATCTAGTCTTGTTGCCTCCGATCAACGGGGCCACTGCTGCTTCGGGAACGCCTTACTTCACAGAGAATCCAGGCGATCCGTTCAAAGCATGGGATGTCTCCGGCACCTTTGACTGGATGCCGAGCCAGTACATGACCTTTCGCTGGGAATACAACCATCGTGCTGCCAACGTCCCGTATTTCTCCGGATCCGGAGGGGTTACACCGCCAGGCGGCAATCAGGGAACTCCGGGGTCGCTTGTGACTGGATGGTCTCCCGACTTAGTGAAAAGCGAAAACCGATTGATTATGGCGATACTCGTCAAATTCTGATCGGAAACCAACCGGGTGGTTACCTTATCAACCGGCGAATCCAAACTGCGCCCTCGTCGAGGCACAGGAAATGCCCCAGGGGGCGCAGAGCTATGAAGTCCGCACTTTGCCGCGGGCGCCGGTGCAGGAGCGCTTTCTCGTCCAACTTCGGACTGACCAGCGTACAAAGTGTGGGGAGAATCTCGCCCATCGCACCATCAAGCCCGCATTGCGGGTCGAATTTCTGATCGGGCCCTAAGAGCGGCATCCGGCCGTTTCGATCGACATGCCCTGGGCCCGGAGGAAAGGTTGAGCTCCGCCCAAGCCGCATGCGGAATGCTTTGTCGGGCTCCCCGGCATGGCCCGCGGGTGATTTCGCTTCGATTTCCCGCCATTCCGACGCGCGGAACATTCCCCTTGAGGCCGCTGGTGATGGCGATCACGGAAATTCCCTGCGCAGTTGAGTACAATTTCTGGCGTGACCTCTCTGGTGCTGCATCGCATCCATTTTGCCTTCACCATCACCTATCACTATCTGTTTCCGCAACTCACGATGGGTTTGGCGCTGCTCATCGTAGTGCTCAAGACCGTGGCCCTGAGAAGGAACGACGAATCCTACAACCGGGCCGCACGCTTCTGGGCGCGAATCTTCGCCGTCAACTTTCTGATCGGCGTGGTCACCGGGATTCCAATGGAATTTCAGTTCGGGACGAATTGGTCGCAGTTCGCCCGCACCACCGGCGGCGTGATCGGCCAGCCTCTGGCCATGGAAGGAGTGTTTTCGTTTTTTCTGGAATCGGCATTTCTGGGCTTGTTTCTCTTTGGCGAGAAGCTCCTGTCGCCCGTGGCCCACTGGGCATGCGCGTTTCTGGTTTTTGCCGGTTCCTGGATTTCCGGCTTTTTCATCATCATGACCAATGCCTGGATGCAGCACCCTGTGGCATACCGCATCTTGCCAAACGGAGTGTATGACGTCACCAGTTTCTGGGCGCTGCTGACAAATCCCTGGGGATTAATTCAGTATGCGCATAACATGTCCGGAGCGGTGATCACCGGCTCCATGGTCATGTGCGCCGTCGGCGCATTTTACGTCTTGGAAGACCGATTTCGCGAGTTCGGACAAATCTTTCTTCGGGTCGGAGTTGTGGTCGGGCTGATCTCGAGTGCTGCCCAGATCTTTCCCACCGGGGATCTCCACGGACGGTATCTGGCGGAGCACCAGCCTGCGGCAATGGCCGCCATGGAAGGGCTCTTTAACACCGAGCGCGGTGCGGGAATGATTCTGATCGGACAGCCCAACGAAGAAACTCAGACCATCGATAATCCGCTTGCTGTAAACCGCCTTCTCAGTTTCCTGATCTACGGCACCACCGAAGCCGAAGTGAAGGGACTCGATCAGTTTCCTCGTGATCAATGGCCGCAACCGCTGCCGCTGCTCTTTTATGCCTATCACATCATGGCAGGCCTGGGGACTTATTTTCTGTCGCTGATGGCGGTGGCGGCGTTTCTGCTGTGGCGGGGCAAGTTGTTTACCACCCGCTGGGTCTTGTGGCCGCTGATGTTGAGCTTCCCGCTGCCCTATATCGCAAATACCGCCGGCTGGATGACGGCTGAAATCGGACGCCAGCCGTGGGTAGTTTACGGACTGATCCGCACCTCGCAGGGCTATTCAAAATACGTCGGCGCCGGCAACAGTCTGTTTACTCTACTTGGCTTTATGGGCATCTACACCGTGCTTTCCATTCTTTTTATCCTGCTGGTTTATCGCATTATTGAAAAGGGACCTGACTCGGTCGAAGTCTCGCCGGCTCCTGGTCCCATGAGCGCTGCTTGACCCTATGGCCCGGTCTGGCAAGCGGTTGGATCGAGGTAACCATTGCCGGCGCGCAATCGCGAATGTCCGCTCGCCCGAAGGCGCCCATGTCCGGCGGAAGCCCGGCGGAAGCCCGGCTGAAGCCCGAGAAGGGGGAATATCACCGAGTCGATCGATCAACGGCCGGATTTCCCAAACCGCAAAGATAAGTAGCGACTAGCGGGGTTTGGGTCCAGGTTTCTGGCTGACTACTCAAAGACTGGCGGTTTGAGAATGATGATGGGATTCATCTGGTTCTGGCTGGTGGCGGTGATGTTCGTGGCCTACGTGATTTTCGACGGCTTCGATATCGGAGTGGGTATTTTGTATCCCCTGCTTGGGCGCAGCGAACAAGACCGCCAGCTCATGTTGCGGTCCATCGGGCCGGTGTGGGATGGCAATGAGGTCTGGCTGTTGGCGGGCGGGGGAACCCTGTATTTTGCCTTCCCCCTGCTGTATGCCTCTGCCTTCAGCGGATTCTATCTGGCCCTCATGGTCGTTCTCTGGCTGCTGATCATGCGCGGCCTCGGGATCGAACTGCGCATGCATCTGGAGATCGGCGTGTGGCGGTCGTTTTTCGACGGCTTATTTTTCCTGGCGAGCCTGCTGCTCGCGATCTTTTACGGCGCGGCGCTGGCGAATGTGATTCGAGGCGTACCCCTTGGCGCGGATGGATATTTCTTTCTCCCCCTGTGGACGGACTGGCGTGTGGGGCCTAATCCCGGCATTCTTGACTGGTACACGGTAACCGGAGGTGTGCTGGCCTTGATTGCCCTTGCTCTTCATGGCGCTTTATATCTCGCGATCAAGACTGAGCACGAATTACAGGAACGGGCGCGAGCCCTGGCAAAATCACTGTCGATCGCATTATTGGCGCTGACCATTGTGAGCCTGCCCGCCTCGACGATCGCTCGCCCCGATGCCCTGGGAAACTACACCGCCCACCCCGTGCTTTTCGTCATTCCCGCGGTCGTGCTTGTCGCGCTGATCAGCATCCTCTATTTTTCGCGCCGCCAGGACGACAAAAAGGCCTTCGCTGGCTCCTGTTTTTATCTTGCCTTCATGCTCACGGGAGCAGCGGTGGCTCTCTTTCCTCGTCTTTTGCCGTCGAGCTCCGACCCTAGCCGGGACATTACCATTCCCAAGGCGCTATCCGGCCCCCACACCCTTCGTGTTGGCCTGGTGTGGTGGGGGTTTGGAATGTGCCTGGCGCTAATGTATTTCGTCATTGTGTACCGCATGTTCAGAGGGAAAGTAACCCTCGAAGGTGGCGGGTATGGTCACGGATAGGTTCGATTGAACCGCATGCCCCGAGCGAAGCTACCTTCGTCTCTACAGCCGGAAACGTATCTTCCGAAACCATACGTCGAATGCATAGAAAAACCAGAAGACCCGCCAGCCATTTATCCCACTCAAGCCGTGGGCTTTCTGTCCGGTTCTGTAAATACGGAGGTTCAGCGGTCCGATGCTGACCAGATTGAAATCCACCGTCTTTCGTCTCTCGACACTGTGCTGTGCTGCTTCTTTTCTTAGCGTCGCCGGGGCAGCGGCTATCGACGTTAAGCAGCCGATCCGTATCCAGGTAGACGCCACCGACACGATACACAAGGTGTTTTCTGTCCAAGAGTTCATCCCGCTTCAGGACGAGCCTTCGATTACGCTGTTGTATCCCCGGTGGGAGATTGCAAGTCATGCGCCGACCATTTCGGTAGCGGATCTTGCGGGCCTGGAATTACGGATCGACGGCAAACCACTGGAATGGCATCGTGATCCGGTTGATATCAACGCGTTCCATGTCTCCATCCCACGCAATCGATCCCTGCTCGAAGCCCACTTTCAATACCTTTCTCCGCTCAACGGCGGAGTCATGACCCGCAATATCGTCGAGGTCCAGTGGCAACACCTGATGCTCTATCCGCGGGGCATGAACGTGAATGACATTCCGGTGGTGGCAGAGCTGCGTCTCCCAGCAGGTTTTCAGGCAGCGTCGAGCCTTCGGGCCGAGCAGGAGAGTGGCGCTATCCTCGACTTCCGGCAATGTTCTATCGGAGACCTGGCTGATGCGCCTGTCTTCGCCGGACGCTTTATGAGGGACTGGCCGCTCTCCACCGACAATGCAAAGCCGGTTTGGCTGCACGTAGTAGCCGATGAAGCCCGGGACCTGGCCATTTCTCCCGGGCAGCTGGAAGCGTTGCGCAAAGCGGTAACCCAGACAAACGGCATGTTCGGAGCGGTGCCTTTTCGGCACTATGATTTCCTGGTTTCGGCCAGTGACCGGCTGCCGAACGACGGTGGAACCGAACATCAGGAATCAAGCGAGATCTCTTTACCGGCCGATTATTTCGTGAGGCCGGACCAATACAAAGCGATGGCTTCTCTGTTCCCGCACGAATATATCCACGCGTGGAATGGCCTGGCTCACCGCCCCGCTGGACTCGTGGTTCCGGATTTCAACACTCCCATCGAGGAGAGCATGCTATGGGTATACGAGGGACTCACCGAGCTGTGGGGATTACAGATAGCGCGGGAAAGCGGGCTGATTTCCAGTCAGGACTACCTCGACCTGCTCGCGATGGATGCGGCGGAACAGGCCTCCAGGCCTGGGCGCCAGTGGAAATCATTGGCAGACAGTGACTACGATCCGGTCTACTTGGCCGGTCACCACATAACCTGGCGCGATTGGGAGAGGCGAGAAGATTATTACGCCGAGGGGCTCCTCCTCTGGCTGGGTGTCGATGCCGAGATCCGCAGATTGATGGGCGGAAAGAAGACGCTGAAAGACTTCGCGTCCGCGTTCTTTGCTGTCGGCCCCACACCTCGTGTCGTGGAGACCTACGAATTTCCTGACCTGATCGCGGGGTTGAACACCATCGCCCCGTTTTCGTGGCCGGACTATTTTCTTGTGAGAATGAATGCGCATGACGGGGCGCATCTCCTGGATGGCTTGAAAGACTCCGGTTATCGGTTGGTCTTCAGTGCAACCGAGAGCGCCCTGTTCGCCCGGCAAGAGCAGCAGGACGGAGTGCTCGATCTGTCCTACTCGATCGGCGCGCGGATTCGTCAGAACGGAGTGATACAAAGTGTTTCCTGGGACAGCCTCGCTTTCGAGGCGGGTGTGGTTCCGGGAATGACAATCACCGCCATCAACGGTGAGACCTTCAGCTTCGAAGCACTTCGCAGACGCATACAGATCACTGAGGCTTCCCCCGCACCGATCCGTCTTACGGTAATGAGCGACGCGGGAGAAGTCGCCGAAGTCAGCTTCGACTATCGGGCTGGACTCCGTTTTCCCCATTTAGAGGGAAATGGACACTGAAGCATGGAACGCAGCGGGGTCTGACTTCAGTAGGCTGAGAGGCGTGCGATCAGCCCCTTCGCAGCCGCGCCAGCCCCACTCCCGCGCCGACGAGCATCGATCCCGCGATTCGATTGGTGATCTTTTCAAATCTCGGATTGCGCATGGCCGGCAACGCCCTCGCGGCAAGCTGCCCGTAGGCCAGAAGAATTAGAGACTCAACCACAATGGAACTTACCCCCAGCAGTAGAATCTGGAAGGCGACGTTATGGTGGGGGTCGATGAACTGCGGCAGAATCGCGGTAAAAAACAACAACGCCTTGGGGTTTGCAGCTTGCAGAACCAATCCATCACGAAAAATCCCGCTGCCCCTGCGTGATCCGGCTCCTGGTTCCGGCAAAGCGATTACCCGGCTTTTGCCGAAAAAACTGTCCAGCCCCAGATAAACCAGATAAGCCGCTCCCGCCCACTTGACGAAGAAGAACAATTGATACGAGGCTACGATCACTGCGCCCAGGCTGGTTGCCGATAGCGCGAAATACACGGCATTTGCGCTGAGGATTCCCCCGCTCGCCCAGACCGATTTCCCCGGCCCGAAGCGGATCGCCTGCGATAAAACATATAGCACCGCCGGACCCGGCGTCAGGCTAAGCACGGCCTCCGTAGCCACGAACCAAAGCCAGATTTGCCATTTCATAGACCGAATTCAGAAGCCGTTTCGACCCGGTGCTATGCGTCATGGAAGCTGTCCCGGCAACCGAAATCGTACGGTCATCAACCCCTTGTCCCGAAAACGTCGGGCCCTCCACTGCAGCGTCTACTTGGGCAGTGATCAAATCGCACCGCGACCACGCCTTGGCCTCAGCGATTTCCGGAGGAGAACGCAGACTCATCCTTCCGCATGTGCATACCGGTGCAATCGGAAGCCCTTTCCCTGTCAGATAGGAGGCGCGCCTCAGTGGTACAGAGACGGCCTTTCGCTCAAAGCCGTTCCGCGATTGGCCGAGCCCATAACGCCTCCACATAGCCACAAGAGCGTGCAGCGAGGCCTCATGATGGCGCTGCAACCGTTTGTTGGGTGTGGTCTATCCGGTTTGCAAGTCACCGACTGAGCACCATGCCTGCTTGTTGTAGCGCCCGCAAAATTTCGGCGGCGGCGACCTCATTGCCGAGGACCGAGGGGTGCGTTGGATCCGAAGGCACCCTCTGGTTGTGAATATACAGGCTTTTCGAGTCGTAGCGGAGATAAGCGGGACGCAGGTCGACCAGCGGGAGCGCATTGGCAGCAGCGTACTGCTGCAAGCGCTGTTGTGGGCTCCCAGACAAGGTCTCATTGCCGAGACGCATATGGTACTTGTACCGGTAAAAGTCCTCTTCAGCGGCCGACAATTGCATCTGCATCGGAAACACCACGACGACAAGGCGGTACCCGTGTTCCATGCAGAACCGTGCGATTCGAGTAAGCATTTCGAAGGTGGATGTCCATGCCCGCCGCTGGTACTCCGATGGCGCTTCTAAGGCAAGGAAGCGGTCGTTCATGTCCAGCGCACCTGCCCCGTACAGAAATGCCTTCAGCCGGGCGTAACTCAACAAGTACACCTGAGAATGTCGGAGCCAGAAACGATTGAATTGTCGTATCCAAGCGACGGTCTTGTCCTGCCATCGCGGCGGGGCAGCAGAAACAGATCCTGATTCGGAGTAGAGCGCCATATCGTTCAGGCAGAATCCGATAAGAACGATGTCGGGCTGAATCGTCTCAGCCCGTAAATGCAGGAAGTGCAAGTAGTCGCTCAGTGAACCTCCCAAAGCTGCGCCATTCAGCACCTGGTAGCGCGCCCCATCATGGGTGGTTTGATTCAGGAGTCGTTCGAGGACTTTCGCATAGGTGTCCTCCATGCTGACCCCGTAGCCGAAAGTGACTGAGTCGCCCACGGCTAAAATGCGGACGGTGCCGGGCGGCTTGGGGATGGCGAACTCATAATCGCGAAGGCCGAAGCTATTGATGTCGACCTGCACCCCGAGGAACCGGGCATGGGCGCCGGGTATGTTCTCCACGAAATGCGGCGAAGTGCCGGCAACCCGCCGAAATGGTTCACTGTCCCAGAAGCCGGGGTCCTGGGGATAGAAGAGCCGAACTCCCAGTTCGAGCAAGACCAGGGTCATGCAAACGCTGGCCAGAGATAAGGCAATTTTTCCCGCCAGAGTTGCGGGCCAACCGTGTCCGTCTGTTGTCGCGGCGTAAGGGTAAAGCTGGTTTGGCAGACGCGAGGGGACTTCGGCCATAACAAGTGCATCCGGCTGCGAAAGAGTCAGTGAGTTTTCGCGAGACTACTCTTAGACACCACAAAATTCTCCAAAACCAGCATGTCCATCTCGCTACGCGAGAACGTGCTGAAAGCTTCCTCCGGACTATTCACAATCGGCTCACCTTTCAAGTTGAAGGAAGTATTGAGGAGCGCCCGCACACCCGTTGCTTCGCCGAATCTCTTGATCAAGGTGTAATAGCGAGGGCTACAGTCGTGAAAAACGGTCTGTACGCGGCCAGTGCCGTCAACGTGGGTGATGGCCGGCAGAATGTGACGGCTCTCCGACCGGACCGGAACCACGTACAACATGTAGCGAGCAGGACACTGCTCAGCCGCGTTGGGCAATTCGAAGTAGCGCTCGGCCCACTCCGCCATTACGGAGGGCGCAAAGGGCCGATAAGGCTCGCGAAACTTAATTTTTGTGTTCACGATGTCCTTCATCCCGGGGTCTCGAGGATCCGCAAGAATACTGCGATTTCCCAAGGCGCGGGGACCCCACTCGAAACGCCCCTGAAACCAACCGACAACCTTGCCTCGTTGCAGTTCATCAACCACGAGATTGACCAGGCGACTGTCGTCTTCGACGTTCTGATAGGGAATTCCGTTGGCATCGAGAAAAGCATGCACGTCCGAGTCGCGATAGGCTTTTCCCCAGTACGCGTGATTCAGGCGAAACCGTCTCGGGTTCCCCAGCAGGGCGTTGTCGGCCCACAGCGCAGCTCCCAACGCACCGCCGCCGTCTCCGGCCGCAGGTTGAATAAACAGTTCCTCGAATGCAGTTTCGCGGAGAATGCGATGGTTCGCCACACCGTTAAGCGCGACGCCGCCAGCCATGCATAACCTCTTCTTACCAGTTTCTTTGTGCAACTGGCGCGCCATACCCAGCAAAATTTCCTCCGTAACCTGCTGGATGCTGGCAGCAATATCGGCATAGTGCTGGTTGACTTTCGAAAGCTCGCTATAATTCGGCGGGGTCTTCCCAAAGTAACTCGGGAAGCCGGAGTGGTCTGTAAAAAAAAGGGCATTCGGCGATCGCGGCTCGCCGAACAGCTGGACAAATCGGTTATTAAACGTGCGATCGACCGAGTGGTGGAAGCAGAAATAATCCATGTTAAGGGAGAAGGAGCCGTCCGCTTCCTGCCGAACCAGTTTCCAAACCCGGTCCACATAGCGGGGGAGACCATAGGGCGCCATCCCCATCACCTTGTATTCTCCTTCATTTACGGCGAAGCCGAGAAAGGCGGTAAACGCGCTGTAGAGCATTCCCAAGGAGTGCGGGAAAACGGTCTGCTTCCGGATCTCGATCCGGTTATCTTGTCCCACGCCCAAGGTCCCAGTGACCCACTCACCGACGCCGTCAGCGGTGATGATGGCGGCATCTTCGAAGGGGGAACACAGAAAGGCGCTTGCCGCATGAGAAAGATGATGCTCACAGAACAGAACCCGATCCCTCGGAATACCCAGGTCTGTCGCGATCTTCGAACCCACCCAGAGTTTGTCGATCATCCAGGTGATCATGGCTTCGCGAAACACCTTGTAGGACCGTGGATATGTTTGCAGGACCGTCATGAGAATGCGGTCGAATTTGCGGAAGGGCTTCTCGAAAAATGCGACGTAATCAACCTCGGGGCCCTGAATGCCGCATGCTTGCAAACAGAATTTGATGGCCGATTCTGGATAGTTGAAGTCGTGCTTGACGCGGGTGAATCGCTCCTCTTCGGCGGCGGCGACAAGTTGGCCATCGCGCAAAATCGCGGCAGCGGCATCGTGGTAGTAACAGGAAATTCCCAGGATGTTCACGTTAACCTTGCCGGCGCGCCTCCTCGAGGCCGGTGGAAACTGGGGGATAGTCCAGCCAGGCGGTCGGACGCCGTTTGGTTTTTAGCGAGTCGGAAAAAAAGCGCACCATCAGGCCAAACGGCAGCACCAGGACCGCATAGATTATCGTCAGAAAGATTCGCGCCTGAAAATCACCCAGCGCATGTGCGAAA